>ENA-UAOK01001013-UAOK01001013.1-human-gut-metagenome-genome-assembly--contig:-NODE-1013-length-13814-cov-6.132640_pt1 | contig 13814 bp, 13 predicted proteins | sample MGYA00243467_ERZ654553 | MGnify/ENA primary metagenome ERZ654553 (study PRJEB26926, sample SAMN06164886) | human gut metagenome | biome: ENVO:00009003; feature: ENVO:2100002; material: ENVO:00002003...
CCTCGAGGATGAAGTCGATGAACTCCGGCTCGAGGTCGCGGAGCTTTCGGATCAGGGCGTCTTCGTCGGTGTCGCCCTCGACCTTGATCTGAGGTGAGAAGGACAGGCCGCTCAGGTCATAGACCACAGCCGTGCCCGATCCGCTGCTGATGGGCTCGTAGTCGGCCTCGCTGGATGCGCCCAGCATCCGGCCAGCCTCGGCCCAGTAGGACAGGTTTTGCGAGCGGTACGCAGGGTTGAAGCTGATGACCGCCTCGGTCGGATAGCGCGGATCCTCGCCCGCGATGGACGGGCCACTCGTGAAGCCGCCGGTCGCATAGCCGGAGACGTTGGCGCTGCCGCCGCCTCCACCTCCAAACAGGCCCGCGATCTTGCTGATGACGCCGGAGCCGAAGCTGACAATCTTCGATACCCAGCCGACGATCGTGCCGAGCACACTTGCGATGGGCTCCAGAATAGCCAGCAGGGGCGAGAGGAGCGGCATGATCGCATTGAGCAGGCTCACGACCGGGGGCAGCAGGGCCTCGATCAGTTGCATCAGCGGAGGCAGCAGCGGCATGATGACGCTGTTGACGATTTGCAGGGCAACCTCCAGCAGCGGGGTGATGACCGGCAGCAGCGCGGCGATCAGGTTCGCCAGCACAGGCAGCACAGTCGAGATGATCTGCGTCAGCATCGGGAGCACGGTGGCAAGGATGCTGGCGATCGGCGGTAGAATAGCCTGAACGATCTGCATGAGCGGCGGGAGGAGCGTCTGCACGAGGTTGAGAAGCGGCGGGAGCAGAGTGCTCATTAGCTGCGTCAGAACGGGCAGAAGGTCGGCCGCGAGCTGAGAGATCAGGGGCAGAACGTCCTCGAGGGCGTCGGCAGCGCCGGTCAGGAACTCGTCGACAAACGGGGCCGCAGCCTCGACCGCCTTGGAGATGGCCGGGGTGATCTGCTCCATCAGCTTTTGCAGGGTCGGCATGAACTTGTTGAGGCCGTCGAACACAGTGTTCGCCATAGGCTTGAGGGCCACTTCGAGCCCCTGCTTCATAACCTGAAGCCGCTCGGCGAAGTCGTAGGTGTCATCGGCTGCGCCGGCGATTGTCTCGCCGTTTTCTTGCAGCTCAGCCGTCAGGTCTGCGACGGCCAGAGAGCCGTCTCGGATTGCTGCGGCCATCGTGGAGCCTGCCCTTGTGCCGAAGATCTCCGACGCGATGCTGGCGGCCTCTGCGGCCGTCCCGGCGTTTTTGATCTTTTCGTAGTACATGGCGAGCCCGTCGCTGGCGCTGATGCCCTCCTTGGCGAGCGTGGCGACGCTCTTTTTCATGGCGCCGAGCACTTCGTCGGTGTTTACGCCGGCCTTGTCGAGCTGGCCCATCAGGGCGCTCGCCGTCTCGAAGGAGTAGCCCATCTCCTGAAGCTGCGGGCCGAACTTCTGCATATCTGCCATCAGATCCGTGAAGCCCATGCCCGTGCTCTGGCTGACCTTAAAAATGTAGTCCATAGCGCCGCCCATGTCGTCGGCGTCGATGTTCCACTGTTGGAAGGCTTGGCTCGACTCCTCGATCACGCTGCCGAGGTCGTCCCCGAGCATATCGCTCACTTGGATGGCCTGCTTGGAGATCTCCTGAAGCTGCGGGCCGGTGAGGCCGAGGCGGGTGTTGTAGTCTGCGATCGCCTTGCTGGCGTCCTCCATTGTGGTCGGGACGCTCTTGTAGACGGCGTCGAAGTCATCAAGAAGCCCGTCCAGCGCGTCGCCGGTGGCGCCGGTTCCGATGCGGATAGCATCAGCAGCGTCATCGAAGGACGCGCCGAGATCCTTCATGTACTTTCCGGCCTCGACGACTGCCTTGCCTGTCGCCACAGCGATGCCGCCCACGGCTGCACCAACGGCCAGCGCCTTCACGTTCAGGCCGCTGATTTTCTTCTGAGCCTGTTCGATGGCTTTGCCGAGTGATGGGTCGATGCTGCCGGCCAGATTGACGACCGCCTGCATCGTTTTTCCGTTTGCCATGTGCGTCACCTCCTTCTGATGTGGGGTTTCTTAAAGCTGGCCGCACGAGTCGGCCGGCTCGCTTGGAGCCGCTTGGCCTCCTCGACGGCCTCCCCGTATTCGGTCAGGAAGTCGGTCAGCCTTCGCTCTCCGAGGTCTCGCGTCGACGTGTGGAAGGCTCGGGCGTAGTCTCGGATTGCGCGTCGGAGCTGTCGGGGGTGTAGGGTTCCTCCGACTTCCCGGAAATAAAATCCCGGCCGATCCTCATAATCTTCATAACGTCGTAGCCACGGACGCGCTCGAGGTCGGAGATGTCGATCTCAGGGTTGATGGCGATGATGGCAGCGAAGCCGAGGTAGAGGTGCAGGCCGTAGTCCAGCTCGGCCGCGCCGGCCGCGTTGCCGTTCTTGGATCCGCTGGCGCTCAGCTTTCTGGCGTCAGCTTCAGCAAACGCCTGTGCGGTGATCTCGCTGATGTCATAGGTCAGCTCGTCGTAGCTCTTGCCGTTGATCTGCACGGGGTTGTCGAGCTTGATGGTGTTCTTCATTGGGTGCGTCTCCTTTCGATAAATAGAGGGCGCCGCACAGGCGCGGCGCCCTTCAGGTTACAGCAGGCTGCGGATGTCCTTGGCGTAGTCGACGCCGCCGACGCGCAGGATCGTGTTGAGCTGGTCGATCAGCCAGTATTCAGCGCCGCCGACGTAGAGCTGGTAGCGGCTCACGGCAAACGTGGCCTCGTTCTCGCTGGTGTTGCCGGGATCCACAGAGAGGCCCGGGATGCCCTTGGAGACACAGCGGAGGAACGCCTTGCAGCCTTCGGTCTTGGTGGAGCCGTCGGCCTGCTTCACATCCTGAGCCCAGCGGATCTCGATGGTCTTGCTCTCGAGCTTCATCATGTTCCGCAGGCCGAGGTCAATGCCGATCTTGGTGATGGACGCCTCCATAGCCTCGATCTGGCCGAGGATGGGGGCGGTGTAGGTTCCCATAGCCTTGAAGTCAGCGGTCACAGGAGTGACGGCCGGCAGCGAGATGGTCACGTCTTTGGCGACGAGGGTGCCGCCGATGTAGACGGTGTCGGCGAGGATGGGGCCCTTCAGGTCGAGCCACAGGTTTGCCATTACTCGTCACCTCCTTCGTAGTAGACGGAGAAGCCCGCGTCGGTGTAGGCGACGTAGACGCTCGCAGACTTGAGGGGCGGGGTCGGGGTGACGGCGATGTCCCAGCGGAAGTCGCCATTCATCACGTCGGTGGTGCTGTTCTCGCTCTCGAGGAACAGGATCACAGGGGAGCCGAGCAGCGCGCCCATGCTGACATAGCCGTCGAGCTTCTCCTGCTCGCGGTTGATGATGCGATCCTTCAGCGCGCGGGTCATGGGCTCGTCGATCTCCGGGCTCCACTCGCGCTGGAAGTCGTTGGTGATGTGCATGAGCATCCGCATGGAGACGTCGAAGATCGCGCGGGGATCCACATTTGCGCCGTAGGTGTAGGCAGCCGTATGGTCGCCCCACAGTACCCACTCGCCGCCCCATGCCACGGCGGTGCTGATGCCGTTCTGCGTCAGCTCCTTGCCGGTCTGCTGGTCGAAGCCGCGGTTGTTGGCGTTGGCGCCGAAATACTGCTTGATGATGGGGATAGCCTTGTTGCCGCAGGTCTCCATCGGGACGCTGTTGTGGCTGAAGTCGGCGCGCATGAGCTCGACCACGGCCAGCGTGCTCAGGTGGAACACGTTGCCGAGGTTGTCCACAGCCTGCGGCCAGTAGACCTTAGAACGCTCGCCGGTGAAGGCGTTGGCCTTCTTCCATGCGATCGCCTTGGTGATCGTGTCGACCGCCTGCGCGGTGCCGTCCACGAGGGGCAGGTCGGCCACGACGAAGGCGTCCCAGTGGCCGTTGATCTTCTTGCAGGTCGTCAGCATGGCGTTGTAGACGGCAGGGCTGTGACTCCAGCCGGGGGCCGCGATCAGATTGCAGACCGCGAACTGCTCGGGATAGAGCAGCGCGATCGCGCTCAGGCCGCTGTACTCGCCGGAGGAGGTGACGCCGCCGATGATGTCGCTGTCTGCGATCTCAGAGTCGTCCACCTCGCTGAAGCTGGCCGTCAGGCTGCCGGCGAGCTGCGCGTCGTCCTTCAGGCTGGTGATGATGACCGTGCCCTTGGTGAAGTTATAGTCCACAGCGTAGTCGGTGCCCTCGACGTAGTTGCCGCTGTCATTCTTTGCGATGGTCAGGGTGTCGAGGATGATCTTGTCGCTGGCGAACTCGGCGCGGCCGCCGGTGAAGGTGAGGGCCTTGGTGGTGGCCGCCTCCTTGCGGTGCTTGCCCGCGGAGGGGTCGAGCACATTGATGACGTAGATCGGGCCGATGTTCCCGAGGGTGTTGTTGAAATGCGCGTACACGGCCTCGCACAGGGTAAAGGTGCCCCAGTCGGACGAGTAGCCGATCTTCTTCTGAGCGTCGACCAGACTGGTGATCTTGATCGGCGCGTTGATGATGCCGGCCTCGCCGAAGCCGCGCACGAGGTTGACGGGTGCCGTGCCGATATAGACCGGCGTGGTGCCCGCCTGCACGGCGCTCTGTGCCACGGTCTCGCCGATGTGGCCGTAGGCGCCGTAGAGGTATTCGTTTGCCATCTGCTTATCCTCCTTTGCATGAAATTAGAGCAGCCGAGCGGCTGCCCTTAAAGCAGGTGTTGGTAGCTTTTCGGGTTGCGGGTCAGTGTCTCCTCGACGGAGAACTCAGCCCATGCAAACCAGTACGGGTAGAAGTCGGGGACGGCGTCTTGCTCCGTGACAGGGCCGAAGGTGATGCCCTTCTCCTTGATGACGCGGAGGTCGCCGAGGTACTCGGCGTTTTCAATCAGCCGGAGAGCTGTGTCCACAAAATTCCATGCGTCACGCCAGCCCTCTCCGTTCTTCACGAAGTAGGAGGCCGCCGCCTCGTTGTATTGCTGGATGTAGGTGCCGCTGCCGTCGCCCTTCGGCTTGAAGATGTCGGGCCCGTGGTAGCCGGGATCCCACGCTGAGAAGCAGAGCCGGATCTTGATGTCTCGGCCACTCTGGAGCAGGTCGTCGTCGCCCTGAACGATCTGCACGCAAACCGACGGGATCGGCGCGGCGATGTTCGGGGGCGTCCTGTCCTTCGATGGTACGAAAAGCGAGAACGCGGCCGGGTTTACCAGCTTGTATGGGTAGGAGGCGTCCGTTGCGTTGTCGTCGGGGAGCTTCAGCTTGACCAGAGGGCAGACCTCGGCGGTCAGCCAGTCCCGGACGGTTTCGATGCTGTTGACGATGGACATGGGGGCACCTCCTACATGGTGACAGTCTGGCCGAGGGCCACGGTGGCGATCCCCATGTCCTCACTCCAGTCGTTGACGATGTACTCGCGGCCGTCGACGTTGAGCCCTTCGCCCGCCGGGCGCCGAGCGGGCAGATCCTCGACCGCCGCGTAAAGCAGCAGAGAGGACTCCGCGACGCTCAGCTCTTGCCCCCCTTGGCGTTCCTTCAGGGCGTTGTCGTCCAGCACGGCGGCGATGGCTTTGCCTTCGACGGTGTGCTTCTCACCGAACTCGTCGAGATTGAGAAACGTGCGCCGGCGGTCAGCCTCGACCATCGCCTTGAAGCTGAAGGCCATCAGACGGGATCGGCGGCGCCGATCTGAGGGGGCTCCTCGTCGTCGGTGCCGTCATCAGGCTGCTCGGCCTTGGCGGCCTCGATGGCAGCGATGACGTCGGCCTTCTTGCGCATGGCAGAGGCGTCCACGCCATAGCGCGCGGCCACTTCCTTCAGCTCGTCGAGTTTCATGTCCTCGTCGTACTCAGGGGCCTCGTCGGCCGCGGTGTTGGTGCTGGCAGGCTCGTCGGCGTCGTCGCCGGGAGTAGGTGCGGTCTGCTCGCCAGTCTCGCCCTGCTCGCCGATGTACTTGGCGACGCCTTCCTTCACCAGACGAGCCTCCAGCTCGTCGTCGAACTTCTGAGGGCCGTCTGCTTCAGTGATGGGGATCACCTTGCGGCCGTTATAGTAGCCGAAGGTGCCCTTGATAATCTGGATCATGCTCCACTCCTTTCTGCTGCGCTCAGTCCGTCAGGACGTCCGCAACGATGAACGGGTTCTTGTTGTTGGGGATCATCAGCGGGCGGCTGGAGATGGTCAGCGTGCGGCTGTTGCCTTCGGCGCTGCTCACATACTTCGGCACGCGGCGGCCGGCGTAGGTGTGGAACTCGCCGTCGCTCTGCTCGACCTGAGAGACGGCGCCGTAGGCGGTGCGGCCAGCGCCGGGAGCGGTGAGGACGCACTTGCCGGACGGGATGCAGAGCTTGTCGTTGCCCTCGTCGTCGGTATAGGTCAGGTCGTAGGAGATGACGCTGATGATGCGGCCGAGGACGTTCAGGCGGGCCACGATGGCAGCGCCGTCAGGCAGCAGCTCGGGCTCCACGTTGCCGATCTCGATGCGGCGGTTGTCGAGGAGCTTCTGCACGGCCGCGTCGTTGATGATGGTGTCAGCCACGTCCGGTGAGCAGACCAGATCAGAGGCGCGGAGGCCGCGCTTGGTCAGCATACGGATCATGGCCTCCAGATCCTTCAGGATCTTGCCGCCGGTGGCGTCCCACTTGGCCGTCGGGGTGTAGGTTGCGGGGTTGCTGGCCTCGGAGTAGAAACGGATCTCCATCTCGTCAGCCTTGTCGACGTCGTCGGCGATGTGCTTCATCACGCAGCCGTTGGTCAGCATGGTCTCGGCAGCCATCGCTTCTTCGCGGTTGGTGATGAGCTCGCCCAGCTCGTCAGCGTCGCGCAGAATGAGGGTCTGCTGGCGCTGCTCAGGGGTGAGCTGAGAGTAGAGGGCCTCGCCGAAGCCACGCTTGCGCAGCTCGTCGAGGGTCAGGACGCGACGGGGAGCCACGAAGGGCGGGGTGTAGCGTTCCATATTGTAGCCGGCGCGCAGGACGGTGACGCCGCCCTTGCGAGGGGCCACGAAGGGCGCCAGCTTCTTGCTGCCGTCACGGAACTCGACGAGCACGTCATCGGTGGCGAAGATGTCGCTCGCGTCGTTGGTGGGGAAGTAGCGGTCACGCAGGAAGGTCGCAGCAGGAGTGAGCTGCTGCACGGCCATGAGCAGCGTGTGGGTGTCGTAGAAGTTAAAAGGCATTTTGTTGTCCTCCTTCTCTTAGTATTCGATGGCGTCGGAGAGCAGGATGCCGGCCTTGCGCAGCTCCTCCTCGTCGGTCGCCTTCAGGGTGTAGCCGCTTGCGACGGCCAGCTTGTTGCGGGCGAAGTGGCCGGTGCGGTAGGCCAGCACGGTCACGTCCGCGGTGGTGCCGACTTCCACGTCCTCGGCGAGGATGCAGTTGGCGGTCAGGGTTTCGTTGGTGGTCGCGGTGGAGCCGAGGATCACCAGCTTGCCGTCGCCGGCGGTGCCGGCAGGCAGGGCCAGCACAGTGCCGCGCTTATAGGTGGCCGCGGCGGTGGCCTCCTTGCAGATGGTCACGGTGATCACGTCAGTGACGGGCTCGTTGGCAACGATCAGGCCGTCATAGCCGACGCTGCCGAGGTTTTCGTCCAGTCTCTTGCTCATTACTTCTTACCTCCGTTCTGAGACTTGGTGGAGTTGTAGAGGCCGACGATGGCGTCCACCTTTGCCTTGTCGTCGTTTTCGCTGCCTTCCTCGCCGCCATTAGGGGCAGCGCCGACGCCGGCAGCACCGGACTCGTCGTTGTCAGCCTTGGCGTCCTTCAGGTGCTTGGCACCGAGGGCCGCCTGCTTCTGCATAGCCTTGAGCGCGAGCTGCTCAGCGGTGCAGGGGGTCTCGCCGTACTTGGCGTCCCTGACGAGCTGCGCGTCGCCCACACTTGCGGCGATGCTGTCGATGGCCTCGATGCGGGCGCGCTCCTGCGTTCTGGCAGTTTCGGCCGCCTGCTGCTCGATCTGAGCCACGACGTCGGGGTGCTGTGCTCTCATTTCTTCGAGGGTCATGGTCTTGTTGTCCTCCTTCTTGGGGCCGTCGTTCTTGGCGGCCGCGTGTTTATTTCCAGCCGCAGGGGCGGCGTGGATGCTGTTGTCGATGGGGATCGTCCCCGGGATGTGCCTGAAGCCCTTGACGTCGTGCCGGATGCCGGCGACGAGGAGCACCTTCTTGTCGGCGCTCAGGGTGACGTTGGGGCCTTCGTCCGTGAGCAGGGTGTCGGCAAAGCCGTTGTCAATGGCCTCCTGCCCGACCATCCACGTCTCGCGGGTCATCATGCTGCGGAGCTGGTCGACCTCGAGGCCGGTCTTGGCGTGGTAGATCTCCGCGATGGCCCGCTCGCTCGCGTCAAAGTCCTTCTGGAGCTTCTTCAGGTCTGCGAGGGTGTAGTAGTCGTAGAGCAGCCCGGCGACGCCGTGGATCATCACCATGCTGCCGGGATAGACCTGAACCTCGTCGCCCGCGCAGGCGATGACGCTGGCCGCGCTGGCCGCGATGCCTTCCACGACGACGACCTTGTGGCCGGTCAGGCCCTTGATGGCGTTGTGGATGGCGATGCCGGTGTAGAGGTCGCCGCCGCAGCTATTGATCTTGATGGTGATATTGCTCTTGCCCTTGACGGCCGCGAGATCCTCCATGAAGCTCTCGGGCGCGATGTAGAGGCCGGGCTCGGGCTCGCCCGTCCACCAGTCCACAGGCTGACGGCTCACGACGTCGCCGTAGAGGGTGATCTCGCCCTCGTCGTCGCCGATGCTGGCGATGTTCCAGAACTTGATCGGCGTGCCCGCAGTCTGAGGCCCGGCGCAGAGCCGGGGAGTGTTATGCGTTCTCATGCTTGTCTCCTTCCTTGATGCTTTTGATAGCCTCGGCGACGATCGCCTCCCGCAGAGCTGCGGAGATCGTGCCGCTGGCCGCTGTGCTCTGGTCGACCTGCCCCTGCGCTGCACGCAGCTTCTCGTTTTCCCGAGTGAGCTGGTCGACGTTGGCGTCCCACTGACCGCCGTTGAGTCGGATGGTCGCCTGCTCTCTGGTCGTGATGCCTTCGCCGATGGCGAGGATCTCGGCCGTGATCTCCTTCGTCGGGTCGAGCTGTCCCTGAGAGGGGCCGATCCACTCGGCGCCGAGGTATGCGGCGCGGATCGCTGGATCTGCGAAGAAGCCCGGGGCGCTGATGCGGCCGCGGGCGACGGCTTCAGAGAGCCAGATCTCATATACCGGCGTGCAGAAGTCATCGACAAACCACTTGCGCCTCATGCGGAACGCCTTCCACGCCTCCATCAGGGCGGCGCGGCTGGCGCTGTACGAGCTGTTGAAGCTCTTGAGCAGAAGGTCGGCCGGGATCTCGAGCGCCGCGCCCACCTGTTCGCAGATGGCACGCAGGAAGGTGTTGAAGCCACTGGCCGGCCGCTTGGGGTCTGCAAAGGTCACGTCCTCGCCGGGCTCCATGATGTTGATCTGGCCGGGGCCCATCTCGTACTCGTTAGGATCTCGGCTCACCTCCGGCAGGCTGCTCCCGACCTCGTTGAACGGGTTGTCGCCGGCGCCTGCCTCGGTCTTGATGAAGGCCGTGAAAAACGACTCGACGACCGCCGCAGTCAGCTCGCTCTCGGTGTAGCGGCGAAGCTGGAGCAGGGGCTCGATGACCTGCGCGAGATAGCTGACGCCGCGGTATTGATCCGGGCGCTCGCTCTCCATGACGTGCAGGATGTTCGGCAGGCCAGTCCGCTCGCCGTATGCCTGAACACGGGCCCACGTTGTCGTCGTGCTGCCGAGCTCGAAGGGGTAGGTGCTGCGGATGTGGTACGCCTCGATCTGGCCGTCGCCGTTCACCTCGACGCCGTCGTAGATGGTGTTGCCGTTGGCCGCCTTGCCGGTGGTCAGCAGCATCGGGGTGATGATGCCGGAGGTCGTCGGTGTGGCGACTCGGTCGGCCTCGATCAGGTGCAGGCGTAGCGAGTAGGGCGTGAGCGGTGTCGGCTCGTACTGCTTCACGACGGCGAACACGTCGCCGCTGACCAGCCACGAGGAGAGTGCGAGCTGCTGCATGGCTGCGAAGTTGTTGACGCCGGTGGCGTCGCACGCCCTTTTGTTCTCAGACCAGAGAGCGAACTCGCGCTCGGCCTGAGCCTGCCATGCGTCGGCGGCCTCCTGCGTCATGCTGAGCGCCTCGCGGTCGATCCGGCTCTTGAGCTGGAGGCCGATGCCGACTACGTTGGTGCGGTTGGTGCGGATGGCAGAGGTGGCGATCGGGGCCGCCATGTAAAGCATCCGGGCACGCTGCCGCAGAGTGTAGTTGTTGGCGTCGATGTCCTCCTTCGGGCTGCCGCTCATAGCTCTGAAGCCCTTGGTCGCCTTCTTGTGCCAGCTCGCGCCGGCGTCGCCGTAGCCCTTATTCACGGGGCGCGGCTGCTGCCGCCTGTTTTGTGGGCGGCTTCTGCTTTTTCTTTTGCTGATGGTGCTCACCTCCTTCATGGTGAAGATGGCCGGGCCGGGAGAAAAGGAGCGAAAACTCCCGGCGTCGGCCTATGAAAAAAGCCCCTTTTGGGGCTTCTTTCACCAGTCTCGGGGCACTACTCCCACAGCTTTTCGCGGCTTCTCGCCGTTCAGTGCGGCCTCGAGGGCTTCGATGTCTGCCTCGAGCTGTTTGATGGCGGCCCGGATGGATCCGAGGTCGGTGTTGTAGCGGGCCAGATTGCGCGAGCCGATGCCGTAGCTCTGGACGCCTCCGTCCAGCATCTCGGCCTCTCGCTTCAGGTAGAGCTCCAGCCGGTTCCTCTTGATGGAGAGCTGGTACTCGATTTGTTCGCGGGTCTTTCTCATTGTGGTGTGTCCTCCTTACCAGTCGTCGAAGGCGTCGGCCCGGTTGTGCCGTGGCCGCTGCCGTCGCTGCTGCGGGGCCTTCGGCTTTTCCTCCAGCCCTTGCAGGCGGCGCTCGATGGCGTCCATGTCAGGGTTGATGATCTTGAGGCCGGCGTTGGCATAGTCGCGGCAGTCGAGGGCCTCGTTGCGGTTGTGGCCGGGCAGCTTCTCCCACGCCCAGCGGTCGCCGCGGCGTGTGTGCGTGAGCACCAGCTTCTCAGAGAGGAGCCCGTTGAAGAAATTGAGGTCATAACCGGCGTCGGGGTGCCGGTTGAAATGGCAATATTTCGGCCCGGCCTCCTGCACCTTCAGATTAGCCATGATCGTCGCCTTGCCGGCGTCGACGCCGATGGTGTAGAGCCAGCAGGTGATCCGCTTGTTGTCGCGGATCGGCACCTTGCTCGGAGGCGAGACGAAGGGGATGCCGTCGCCGCCCTTGCCCTTGATGGCAAAGACGCGCTTGCCGACGCGGGCCCGGCACGCCTCATAGACCTCTTGGGTGAAGTGGCCGCCGGAGTCGACGCAGGTGATGGAGATCTTCAGACCGCGGCCGTTTTTGAACTTGTAGACGTGGTCGACCACGTCGTCGAGCCGCTGCCAGACCTCCGGGGTGTCTGGTCGGCCCATGATGTAGCCCTTGACGATGCCCCACGTCTCGCCGTACTTCCCGTGACCGACCACCTCGTATTCGAGGCGGTTGTCCTGAGTGTCGACGCCGCAGGTCAGCACGAGCACGCCGTCAGGCAGCTCCACAGGGGTGCCGTCCGGGCGGGTGCCGTAGTCCTCGCGGCGGGCGAGCATGGTGTCCTCGTCCTCGAGGTCGCCGCGATCTTCCCATAGTTGGCCGAGCAGGGTGTTGTAGACGACCTTGAGGCGCTGCGGATCATCCTTGGCGTCGAGAAACTTTAGGACGATCTTCTCCCACGGAGTCCACGGGCTTGAGAAGGCATTGAGCCAAAAAGAACGGACGCCCTTCTTGTAGGCGTCCGGGTTGTCGGCAATCCACTTGGCCGGCTGCTTTCGCATGACGTCCTCGTGGATCAGGCAGCCGCAGGCCGGGCAGCTCCACGAGACGCCGCTCTTGAGGCTCCACGACTTTTTCCCGCGGATCCTCTTGGCCTCCGGGTCGAAGTGGATATTGTCGAACACGATCTCGCTGTACTCCCCGCACTCGGGGCAGCGGTGGCACCAGCGTTCCTGCGTGCCTTGGTAAAAACTCGTCTCGATGTTGCTGTTGCCCTTGATGGTCGGGGTCGAGACCTCGACCGCCTTGGCGTTGTAGAATGTGGCCTGACGTGCTTCAGCCAGCGCCCACGGGTCGCCCTCGGTGCCGGCGCTGGTCGCCCAGCGGTCGCGCTCGTCGCCGATGATGTAGCGGGCGGGCGTGGAGGCCAGAGCCGAGGCGCTGTTGGAGCCGGTCAGGGTGAGCATACCGCCCGGGAAAGACTTCTGGAGGATCGTGTTGCCGCTGTCCTTGGCCTTGACGTCGTGCACCTTCGCCTTCAGTGGCTTGCTGTCGCGGATCATGGGGGCCACGCGGAGGCGGCTGAACTTCCGGGCGTCGTCGATGGTCGGGTGGACGTAGAGGATGCTGCCGGGGTCTTGGTCGATGATGTAGCCGATGATGTTGAGCTCGAGCTCAGACTTGCCGACCTGAGAGGCGGCCACCATGACTATTTTGTGCACCTTCGGATCCGTAAAGGCCCGCATGGGCTCCTCGAGGTACGGGGTGCGCTTGGTACGCCACGGGCCGGCCTCGGCTGAGCTTTCCGGGGAGAGGCGGCGGTGCTTGTCGGCCCACTCGTCCACGGTCAGGCTCTCAGGCGGGGCGAAGCGTTTGACCGCTCCGGCGATGGCGGTATTGAGCTTCGCGGCGGCTTTTTTAGTCGTCCGCGTCATCGGCGAGCTGCTCGCTCCAGCCTTCCCGATCCCTTACTCGCCGGGCGTACACCTCGGGATCGTATTTATAACCGGCCAGCTCCGTCAGGATCTTGTAGACCTCTGTGCGGATGATCTCAGACGCCTCGGCGGGTGTTGCTGCGCCGGTGACGTCGACGGCCAGACGGCCCGGCAGGGCCACGAGCATCGACCTGATATTGTAGACGAGGTCGGTCATCACAGCCTCGACGTCCTCGCTGCGGTGCATGGTGCCCTCGAGCTCACTGAGCTGGAGGGCGGCGATGTCTGCCTTGCTGCGCTTGAGGTCAGCCTCAGCCTCCAGACGTCGGCCCTCGATCTCGCTGTCCTTCTTCGACGGCTCCCGGCCGTTGGCCTTGGCCGTCAGGTATCGGATGTACCTCTGGATCGTCGGCAGCAGGTCATAGCGGTTGGCGTTGCCTTCCTTGACCGCGGCGATGACGCCATCCTTGGTGAGCTGCTGCACTCGGCGGGGCGTCATGTCGAACAGGGCCGCGATGGTCTTGCTGTCGACGAGCTTGTTGTTGGTTGGGTTCGGCATGGCGTTCCCTCCTTTCTGCCGCTCGGGCGAAACGAAACGGCCCGAAAAAAATTTTTCCCGGCTGCGCGTTTTTTGGGCTCGCCAGCACCGCAGGCCAGAGTGGGCCGTCACAGTACCTTCGGCGCGTCGCTGCGCGCGTGGAGGCGTCTGCGAGGCGCTGTGCTGCGCTCTGTGCGCGTCTTGCGGTTGTGGGCCGGGCTCGATGTCGGGCGCCGTGGTGGGGCGCCCTGTGGGCCGCTGTGGGCTATTTCCCGAGGGCTCGGTCGAGGTTGTGCTGGAGGCGCTTGGCCGTCTCCTCTTGGAGTCGGGTCATTATCTTCTCATTGGTGCGCTCGCTGGTTATCATGGAGGGCACCGAGATGGTGGTGAACTTCTTGATGTCGGTGCGCGTCCGGCTCATTCGCTGGAATGGAATGGCGCTAACGCCGCCGGTCTTGGTGTTGCCCGTCCCCATGAGGATATTGTGCGATCGCTCGGAGTACGGGCCGCCCGGGGTTCGTGTGTTCAGATAGCGGCCGATTACCTTCTTCTGTCCCTTGACCACCTGCATCCGCAGCGTGTAGCTC
>ENA-UAOK01001035-UAOK01001035.1-human-gut-metagenome-genome-assembly--contig:-NODE-1035-length-13622-cov-5.955849_pt1 | contig 13622 bp, 9 predicted proteins | sample MGYA00243467_ERZ654553 | MGnify/ENA primary metagenome ERZ654553 (study PRJEB26926, sample SAMN06164886) | human gut metagenome | biome: ENVO:00009003; feature: ENVO:2100002; material: ENVO:00002003...
ACGAGATTTCTGCCTGTCTCGTGGGCTCGGAGATGTGTATAAGAGACAGCTTAAGGGCATTGATATCGAAATAGAAAAAGGAGAGTTCTGCGTGCTTCTCGGACCGTCAGGCTCAGGTAAATCAACACTTCTGAACATTATAGGAGGAATTGACGCCGCTGACGAGGGGTATATCTCAATAAACGGCGAAAAAACAGCCGACATGAACGAAAAGGCATTGACCCTTTACAGAAGAAAGCACTTGGGTTATATCTTCCAGATGTACAACCTTATACCTAACCTGAATATCAAGGAGAATATCGAGGTAGGCGCATATCTTAGCGACAACCCTCTTGACGTTGACGACCTGCTTAAAACCCTTGGGCTTTACGAGCATCGTCACAAGCTTCCTAATCAGCTTTCTGGAGGTCAGCAGCAGAGAACTGCTATTGGCAGAGCTATCGTCAAGAACCCTGATATCCTGCTCTGCGACGAGCCTACAGGTGCGCTTGACTACAATACCTCCAAGGAGATATTGCAGCTTATAGAGGATGTAAACAAGAAGTATGGCAACACTATAATAATGGTAACGCATAATGACGCTATCAAGCAAATGGCTGACAGAGTTGTAAAGCTTAGAGATGGTATGATAAGAAAGAATTATCTTAATGAAACTAAGCTCACAGCCGCAGAGCTTGATTGGTAAGGAGGGGCAGTATGAAAAACCCTCTTATCAAGCGTTTGCCCAGAGAGCTTAAGGGCGAAATAGGAAAATACATCGTTCTGTTTTTGTTCATCACAATGATGATAGGCATAGTATCAGGCTTTCTTGTTGCGGCAGGCAGTATGTCTGGTGCTTATGACGAAAGCTTTGAGAAATACAATATCGAGAGCGGAAATTTTGAACTTCTTCAAAAAGCCGATGATGATGCTATCAAGAAGATAGAGGACGGTGAGGAGAAGATAAAGGTATACGAAAATTTTTATCTTGACAAAGAAACAAAAGAAGTTGACAGCACTATCAGGCTTTTCAAAAATCGTAAGGATATCGACAGGATATGTATAATGGACGGTGAGCTTCCTTCTGCTGATGACGAGATCGCTATTGACAGAATGTATGCTGACAATAATAAACTTAAAGTCGGCGACAGCCTGACGGTCGGCGGCAAGAAGCTTAAGATAACAGGTCTTGTTGCACTTTCAGATTACAGCGCACTGTATTCTAATCCGTCTGATATGATGTTTGACGCTTTGAAGTTCGGTGTAGCTATCGTTACCGATACGCTTTTTGACGATTATGGTGAGGCTGATCTTCATTACAGCTACTCATGGAAATATGATAAAACCCCGGCAGACGACGAGGAAGCTCAGGATATGGCTGAGAAGGTCATGAAGCATATAAATGGAATCTCAATGCTCACTCAGTTTATTCCGGAATACTCAAATCAGGCGATACATTTTACAGGCGACGATATCCAGGGCGATAACACCATGATAACAGTTTTTCTTTATCTTGTTATGGTCATAATCGCATTTGTTTTTGCAATAACAACGGGAAACACTATTGCAAAAGAAGCAAACGTTATAGGTACGCTCAGAGCCTCAGGCTACACAAAGGGCGAGCTTGTAAGACATTATCTTGCAACGCCTATGATAGTCGTGCTTGTATCTGCCATTGTAGGCAACATACTGGGTTACACCTGCTTTAAGGAATTTGCGGTCAAAGCGTATTATGGAAGCTACAGCCTGCCAACATACAAAACGATCTGGAACGCAGATGCGTTTATAAAGACGACAGTAGTTCCTCTTATAATACTTTTCGTAATAAACCTTGTAATGCTTGTAAATAAACTAAGTCTTTCACCGCTTAAATTCTTAAGGCGAGATCTTAAAAAGCGTCAGAAGAAAAAGGCTTTTAAGCTCAACACAAGGATAGGCATATTAAAGCGTTTCAGACTTAGAGTCATCTTCCAGAACATTCCTAACTATATTACAGTGTTTGTTGGCATTCTTTTTGCCAATGTTATCATCTTCTTTGGCCTTGGCATGAAGCCTATGCTTCTTCATTATCAGGATATAATAGAAGATAATATGATAAGCAAATATCAGTATGTGCTGAAAATGCCTGCTGAAACTAAAACAGAGGGTGTAGAGAAATACTGTTCAGGCTCTCTTAAAACTGTCGATGACAAGCTAAAAGAGGAAACGGCAACAATTTACGGAGTTAAAGAAAACAGCAAGTTCGTTCATGCAGATATAAAAGACGGCGGAGCGTTTATCTCTGATGGTTATTCTCAGAAGTATAACATAGAGATCGGCGATGAAGTGACGCTGAAAGAGTCTTACGGAGATAAAAAATACAATTTTAAGGTAGAGGGTATCTATGACGATCCTGCAACTATAGCAGTTTATCTGACAGACAGCGACTTCATAAAGACCTTTGAACTTGAGGACGGGTATTTTAACGGTTATTTCTCCAATACAAAGATAAAGGATATAGACGATCTGTATATTGCGACAACTATAACGAAAGACGACCTGACAAAAACATCACGACAGCTCATACTGTCTATGGGTTCTATGATAAGTATGTTTGCGACAGCGGGTGTTATAATGTTCATGCTAATTGTTTATCTTCTTTCAAAGGTCATAATAGAAAAGAACAGCCAGTCTATTTCTATGACAAAGATACTGGGTTACAACAACAGGGAAATAAACAGCCTTTATATAACGACTACGACCATAGTCGTTATAGCCTCAATGCTGCTGACTGTTCCTATAGTAAATGTCACTTTGAAGTATATATTCAAAGTTGCTTTCGCTCAGTATTCAGGATGGATGCCATATTATGTGCCAGCAAAAATATTTGTTGAAGTGCCGTTGCTCGGTATCGTTTCATATGCGGTGATAGCATTTATCCTTACAAGACGTGTAAAGAAAGTACCTCTTGATGAGGCACTCAAAAATGTAGAGTAATTCTTCCAAATCATTCTTTCTTAATTGAGCTGTGCTGTCGGTATGTATCGGCGGCACAGTTTTTTTGTGCTTTTTTTATAACTTTTTTTAAAATCGCTAATTTGGAAAAATGAGTTAGGCAATCGTCGTAAATTTTATTAATATCTTTACTATACTTTAACATATTATTAACAGCATAGTGATACATTATATGATATGGAATTATACGCTTTTGATGATCAGGCTCTGCTTAATGAAGAGAAGAAGTGCAGAGAACTGCTGTGAATGGCAGTATGTCATTCGGTTGGAGGAAAAATATGAGTAAACAAAAGAAGCCTGCAGGCGGTTTGAATATTATCATTGTGGGCTGCGGAAAAGTAGGCACGACCCTTGTTGAACAGCTTGTGAAAGAGGGCCACGATATCACGATAGTCGACAAGAATGCAAAGAAGATACAGGAACTCAGTAGCCTTTATGACATTATGGGCATCGTAGGAAACGGCGCAAGCTTTAGCGTTCAGCAGGATGCCGGCATAGAGAACGCCGACCTTATAATTGCTGTCACAGAGTCTGATGAGCTTAACCTGCTTTGTTGTACACTTGCCAAGAGAGTAGCGAAGTGTTCAGCTATAGCAAGAGTAAGAACACCTGATTACAGCAAGGAGATAGTCTATCTAAGAGAGAAGCTTGGTCTTGCAATGGTCATAAATCCTGAGCTTGAGGCTTCAAGAGAAGCGTCAAGAATACTTTGTCTGCCAACAGCTCTTGAGGTAAACACCTTTGCGAATGGTCAGGCGGAGCTTATAAAGTATAAGATACCTGAGGGCAATCCTCTTGTCGGTACTACGATCGCTGAGCTTAGCCGTAAAACGGCAACAAGCCTGCTTATATGTGTTGTTGAGAGAGAAGGGGAAATATATATTCCATCTGGCGATTTCACAATGAAAAAGAATGATGTTATCTCATTTTGCACCCAAAGAAATTTTTCAAGAACATTCTTTGAAGATCTCAGTGTGAAGACAAATCAGGTGAAGAACACAATGATAATAGGCGGTGGCAAGGCGGCTTATTATCTTGCAAAACGTCTTATTGGCATGGGGATCAACGTCAAGATAATCGAGAATGACAGACAGCGCTGTGAGGATCTCAGCGTGCTTTTGCCAAAGGCGATAATAATAAACGGTGATGGCACTGACGAGGAACTTCTGAAGGAAGAGGGCATAGAGTATGCAGAGTCATTTGTGGCTCTCACGGGAATAGACGAAGAAAATATCTTGCTCACTCTTCATGCCAGACAGGTGTCAAATGCTAAGACTATCACAAAGATAAACAGGATAAACTTCAAGGACGTTATAAGCAGACTGGACCTTGGAAGCGTAGTATATCCAAGATATATCACCTCTGAGGCGATAATAGCCTACGTCCGTGCGAAGAACGAATCGGGAGATAGCAATATCGAAACGCTGTATCATTTGTTCGATCATAGAGTAGAAGCTATCGAGTTCAAGGTGGATCAGGAGTCAGAGGTCACAGGTACACCGCTTCAGGCTCTTGATTTAAAAAGACATTTGCTTGTGGCGTTCATAAATCGAAACGGCAAGATCATTATCCCGAGCGGTCAGGATACTATAGAGAGGGGCGACACTGTAATGGTCGTCACTACTCATACGGGATTTAACGATATCACTGATATTCTGAAATAGCGGAGGAAATATGAACAGCTCGATCATTCGATATATTTTAGGAAACGTTATGCGAATGGAAGCCTGCTTTTTGCTGCTGCCTTGCATAGTGTCGCTGGTTTACGGGGAAGGCGTGGGACTTTATTATCTTGGAACAGCCATTGTGTGCCTTGCTTTTGGCGTGGTAATGGCTTGGAAAAAGCCTAAAAACTATGTGTTTTATCTCAAAGAGGGTTGTATAGCAACATCTTTGAGCTGGATAGTTATGAGCCTTGTTGGGTGTATGCCTTTTTGGATAAGCGGAGAGATACCAAGCTTCACGGATGCTATGTTTGAAACAGTTTCCGGCTTTACAACAACTGGTGCTTCGATCCTTACCAATGTTGAGGCGCTTTCTCATACTGCACTTTTTTGGCGAAGCTTCACGCACTGGATAGGCGGTATGGGAGTTTTAGTTTTCCTGCTTGCTATCATACCGCTGAGCGGTGGCTCAAATATAAATCTTATGAGGGCGGAAAGCCCTGGACCATCAGTGGGCAAGCTTGTTCCAAAGATGAAATATACCGCAAGGATACTTTATATAATCTATTTTGGCATGACCATATTGGAATTTATTTTCCTTATTATTGGCAAAATGCCTGTGTTTGACAGCATTTGTACAGCCGTTGGAACGGCAGGCACGGGTGGTTTTGGAGTCAAGAACGACAGCTTAGGAAGCTATTCGCCATATTTGCAGTGGGTGGTTGCCATTTTCATGATACTGTTTGGCGTGAATTTTAACGCATACTATTATATTATATACAGGCACTTTAAAAAGGCATTCAAAATGGAGGAAGTACGGTGCTATTTTGCTATAATCCTCATTGCCACAGCTATAATATTCGCAAATATCCTCGATCGCTGTGTTAGCATTTTTGACGCACTTACAAAATCAGTATTTCAGGTGGCGTCGCTCATTACAAGTACGGGCTTTTCAAGCACTGACTTTAATCTGTGGCCTCAGATATGCCGGACGGTGCTTGTGCTTATAATGTTCATAGGAGCTTGCGCAGGCAGTACGGGCGGAGGTATAAAGGTATCAAGAGTGATCGTGCTTTTCAAGACAATGATAAAGGAGCTTCACTCCTATATACACCCAAAGAGCATACGCAAGGTAAACCTTGACGGCAAACCTGTTGAGCATGAGATAGTGCGTTCTATAAATGTTTATATCGTAACATTCGTGATAATTTTTGCTTCATCAGTTTTTATGGTGGCATTTGATGGTAAAGATCTTGTAACAAACTTTACTGCTGTGCTGACAACCATCAATAACATGGGACCTGGTCTTGCGGAGGTAGGTCCAGCAGGCAACTTTTCAAACTTCTCTGTTTTTTCAAAGTTCGTTTTCATGTTCGATATGCTTGCAGGCAGATTGGAGCTTTTCCCTCTGCTGATACTTTTCCACCCCTCTGCATGGAAAGATCTTATTTCTAAAAGGGCGGAAGCAAGAAAATTCTGATAACATAAAAAGGACGGCTCAAGCCGTCCTTTTTTCATTTTACAGCCTTTTTGAACTGCTGTTCATATTTATGCTTGGTCGCTATTCCGCCTCTTATATGTCTTTCACGTTTGTTTTCCTCAAGGACCTCTTTTACGCTTTTGAAAAGCTGAGGAGAGATTTTCGGCAGACGTTCTGTCAGATCCTTATGTACTGTGGATTTGCTTATGCCAAATTCCTTTGCCGCACAGCGTACCGTGGCTCTGTGTGCCGCAACATATTCTCCAAGCAGCACACATCGTTCCTTTTCGGATCCATTCATTGTTCACACCCCATTAAATTTTTCTGTAGTAATCTATATGCTGTTCCTTACATCATTATTACTTGACGTTCTCTCAGACTTTACAAAATAATTGCCGATAATCAAATATTTTTATGCAAAATGCTTGAAATCACACTGGGAATGTGCTATAATGTAAGTGTGATAGAGATACTGTCACAGAATATGAACGAAACGAGGGGATAAGGGCAATGAAACTTAATTTTATCGGTGCAACACATGAGGTAACGGGAAGCTGTACATATATAGAAGCCTGCGGAAAGAGATTTCTGGTGGATTTCGGAATGGAGCAGGGCGTTGACTATTTTGAAAATGCGAAGATACCTTGTCCTCCTGGAAATATAGATTTTGTATTGCTGACTCATGCTCATATAGATCATTCAGGTCTGCTTCCACTGTTGGCGGCAGGCGGCTTTGCTGGACAGATACACGCAACGGAGGCCACTTGTAATTTATGTGAGATAATGCTGAGAGATTCAGCGCATATTCAGGAGTTTGAAGCAGAGTGGAGAAGCAGAAAGGGCAAACGTAAGGGTACAGGCGAGGTGTCGCCACTCTATACTATGGCAGACGCAGAGGCGGCTATTGCCTGCCTTTGCCCACACCCATACAGTGAGGTGACGGAGATATCCGAGGGCATAAAGGTACGCTTTATCGACGCAGGTCACTTGCTTGGCTCATCAAGTATTGAGATATGGCTCACAGAGAACGGTGAAGAACGTAAGATCGTATTTTCGGGAGATATAGGAAACCTTGACCAGCCTCTTATCAGAGATCCGCAGTATATAACGGAGGCAGATTATGTTGTAATGGAGTCCACCTATGGTAACCGTCGCCATGATAAGCCGAAGGACTATGCAAAGAGTCTTGCAGAGGTCATTCAAAAGACCTTTGATAGGGGAGGAAACCTTGTTATACCGTCATTCGCAGTGGGCAGAACACAGGAACTGCTGTATTTTATAAGGCATATCAAGGCGGAGAATATGGTGACTGGACATGGGGATTTTCCTGTGTATGTGGATTCTCCACTTGCTATCGAGGCAACGCAGATATTCAATAAAAACAAAAATTCATGCTTTGATGAGGAGGCAATGTCCTATGTGAACAAGGGCATAAATCCTATCACTTTCAGCGGACTTAATATCGCTGTCACAAGTGACGAGTCAAGAGCCATAAACTTTATCGACACACCTAAGATAATAATTTCCGCAAGCGGTATGTGCGAGGCGGGCAGAATAAAACACCACCTCAAGCACAATTTGTGGAAACCTGAAAACACCATACTTTTTGTGGGCTATCAGGCTATGAATACCCTTGGAAGAAGTCTTGTGGAGGGTGCAAAAACTGCAAAGCTTTTCGGCGAGGAAATCGTTGTCAGGGCTGAGATACTTGTGCTTCCCGGCGTGAGCGGTCATGCTGACGTTGACGGTCTGGACAGGTGGATAAAAAGCTATGAAAAGCCGCCTAAGAAAGTCTTTGTTAACCACGGCGAGGATTCAGTTGCCGAGGCGTATAAGGAGCATTTGCGTAACGATTTCGGACTTAACGCCTTTGCACCTTACAGCGGTGCGGAGCTTGACCTTATAAGCGGCGAGTTCAAAAACACGACCCCTATAAAGATAGTCAAGAAGACAGGTGCGTCGCCTAACTATCAGCGTCTGCTCAGCGCACTTGACAGGCTGACGGCTTTGGTAAATAAAAGCTCAGGTCTTACGAATAAAGACCTTGCAAAGCTCACTGATACCATAAATAATATCTGTGCGAAGTGGAACGATTAGCTTTTGCTGCACATATAATATGAGATACAGGGCAACACTGCACGCTTTATGTGTGGTGTTGCCTGACGCATACGAAAGGAACAAACCACACAATGAAAAAGATACACGTCAGTGCTATAAACAGAAAGGTCAGAGATGACGAAAAGCTTTTTGTTGAAGAGTGCGACAGAAAATATAATGAAAAGCTCGTTGCCATTGCAGACAGCATCGAGGAGCAGCATAACGAAAAGCCGATACTTCTTCTTGCAGGTCCGTCAGGGGCGGGCAAGACCACAACAGCGTTGAAAATAGAGGAAATACTTGACAGCAGGGGGATACACACCCACACTATCTCTATGGACGATTATTTTCTTCCAGCGGATAACTTCACCGCTGTTATAGGAGAGGACGGCAAGCCTGACTATGAATCTCCTGACAGAATAGACCGAAAGCTTCTTTATGAGCATATGGAAAAGATAAACAGCGGTGAGGAAGTCGTTCTGCCGAAGTTTGAATTTTCAGAACAATGCAGGCGTGATGGAGAAAAACTCAGACGAAACAAAAACGACATAGTTGTTTTTGAGGGTATCCATGCCCTTAACCCGGAGGTCACAGGTGCGGCTGGGGATTATGCAAGATGTATGTACGTCAGTGTAAGAAGCAGACTTGAATTGAAAGACGGTGAGCTTCTGCATCCTTGCTATATCAGGCTTATGCGCAGACTTATAAGGGACGGATTTTTCCGTGGCAGAAGTGCAGCGGAAACACTGGATATGTTCGACAGCGTTGAGGCTGGCGAGAACAAGTATATAATGCCATACAAGCACAGGGCTGAGTTTTCAGTGGATACTTTTCACGCTTATGAGCCTGCCTTGTATAAGAACTATCTTTTGGATACACTGCGACGTGAGAGCAGGAGCTATAAGGATTTTGAACGCTTTTTGCCTATGCTAAAAGCCCTTGAGGAGATAGAGCCGGTGATGCTCGAAAGTGTGCCTGTAAATTCCCTTGCAAGGGAGTTTGTAGGTGAGAGCAGCTATAGCTACTAAGACGATAAAACGCCGTCGGAAAATGACGGCGTTTTGCTATGCTTGCTTGACTTTTTTTATAAAAAGTAGTAAAATGAAATAAGGTAAGTACAGGTATTTTTGAAAACGTTTTCCTGAACGTGATCATTGAATAAAAAATTAGTGGGGATAAAAATGAATTTTGATAATGATTTGATGCTTTTCTTCCGAACGATATATGAAGATTCGGAGAATATGGACGAATGCAGTGCCAAGGTGAAAAGTGCTGTGGCTGCTGTGGCAGACAAGCTTGACATCGTCAGAGCGGAGCTTGCAGTGAAAATGCCTGCAACAAAGCTTTGTGAGGATGGAGCAGATATGCTCATGGTGCTTTATGACAGAGAGAAGGACGTGGAAAACAAGCCTTTTGAGGCAAGTTTTCCTTTGTTTGAAGGCGGCTTTATAACAGTGACCTTTTATTCTGGTAATTCCAATGGCTTTGATAACGAGCAAAGGAATATCGTAGAGATAATCGCAAACACTGTTTTTACCCAATTTAACAGGGTAATTATGTAGGAGCTTGTTACTCATGTTATAAAAACGGATATCGAAACAGGTGCAGCAACTTTAGACGCTTTGATAAATTACGCCGGTATGCTTATAGCGCAAAACAGGATAGAGGATTTCAGTATAATCTTTTTCAATATACATAACTTCAAATATGTAAATAAGGTATTAAATTACGAACAGGGCGACGTTGTTTTGCGTAATTATACAAAGACAATATACCGAAATCTTTCAGATGGTGAGATGATCACAAGACTTGGCGGCGATAATTTCGTTATGCTTGTAAAGAACGAATCGCTCAGAGAATATATTGATATGCTCAGCTTTATGAACATAAGGTATGACGATGGCAAAGTATCAAAGGATTTTATTTTTAGTGCAACCATCGGATATTCGTCAACTGTGGGTATAAGATATCCAAGAGAAGTAATGGCTCGTGCAAGCATTGCATATTCTGCTGCAAGACGAGTTGGTGCAGGCCATGTAATGGAGTATTCCGAAAATATAAAACAAGAACTGATGAAAATTCAGGGAGTGCTGTCAAACTTCATGGCTGGGCTTATGGCTGGTGAGTTCGAGGTGTATTATCAGCCAAAGGTACGCATCGAAACCAAGGAGATATTTGGTGCAGAAGCCCTTGTACGTTGGCATAGAAAGGGAAGGATATCAGCACCGGTGGAGTTTGTTCCGTTTCTTACGAATGACGGAAGCATAATAAAGCTTGACTACTATGTGCTTGAAGAAGTTTGCAAATGGCTGAGAAAACGCATAGATATGGGTTTTGAACCCTTGAGGATATCAGTGAATTTTTCGAGGAAGCACCTGGAAGAAAAAAATATGATAGGCAATATAGTTGCCTTGATCGACAAATACGAGCTTGATCACCAGCTTATAGAAATAGAGCTTACTGAAAGCGAGGATTATCAGAATTTTGAGCTTATCACAGAGATCGTGAATGGTCTGAGAGCTAATGGTATCGTCACATCTATGGACGATTTTGGTACTGGCTTTTCATCGCTCAATATGATAAAGAACGTTGATCTGCAGGTAATAAAGATAGACAAGTCCTTTATTCCTCTTGAAAAGGATTATGAGGGCAAGGATAAAGATCTTATAATGTTCTATTACATTATAAAAATGGTTAAAAAGCTTGGCAAGGAAACTATCGCCGAGGGAGTTGAAACTGAGCAGCAGCTTGACTATCTCAGAGAAGTTGGCTGTGACGCTGTTCAGGGCTTTGTGTTTGACAAGCCTCTGCCTGCGGCTGAGTTTGAGAAACGTCTTGCCTGCGGTTATAACTGATAAATAAAAGGACGAACATTTTGTGTTCGTCCTTTTTTCTGCATGAATGAAAACAGCCGCAAAATCGCATTTTATTATTAGTTTTGTACATCTTTGCTGAGTATCTCCTCTATGTTATCAAAGATAAACTCCTGCGCCTGCTTTGGAAAAAGTATCGTCTTGTAGCTGTTTCCAAGCTGTGATATTTTTTCACGCTCTATTATTCCTGCTTCAGGGGAAAGTATTGTGGTTTCAAGAAAGCCCCTGCCGTTTGCTCCGTCTTTTGCAAGATAATTTTCACCTATGAGCCATTCTTTTATGGCAAGTTTTATGCTTCTTATATCGCCGTCTGTGCCGAGCTGATAGAAAATGCTGTCGCATACTTCTGAAAGGGTCATATCCTGTTCCTTGCCTGAAAGCTCACCTGCGTGGGCGATTATATATTCCTTTGTGCTTTGACCGCCTTCCGCCATCTGTTTTTGCAGATAGCCCTCTGGGATATATTTATAACCCGAAGCAGCGTCAGGATTTTCCTTGAGATATTTCTGTATCTCAGCTACAAAGTATCTTCCATAACGTTCCTGCTTTGACTTGCCCACCCCTGAGATATTCAAAAGCTCCGTCTGTGTCTTAGGAAGCTTTATACACATATCACGCAGTGAAGCGTCTGTAAGAATGATATATGCAGGCAGACTCGCCTGTGTCGCAAGCTTGCTCCGCACAGCTCTGAGCCGTCCGAAAAGCTCCTTGTCAAATGTCGTAACTTCGTCTCTGCCGATCTTTGTGACCGTTTCGCTCTTTGGCTTTTTCTTTGGAAGGCGTATTGTAATAGTCTTTTTGTCCATTAATATCTCTGCAGACCTTCTTGTAAGGGTAAGCACAGAAAAATCCCCGTGTGAAGTCTGTGTGATGTAATCATCAGCTTCAAGAAAAGCTATGAGCCTGCGGATATAGACCTGCGTGGAGTCTTTCATTATGCCGTAGGTTGAAAGAGTGGAAAGGTCAAAACGCTTTACCTTTTCGGAGTCTGAGCCTTTAAGTATCTGTGCTATGACACCTGCTCCAAAAGAAAGGTTTCGCTGGTGAAGTCTATAAATGCAGGAAAGCACTTTTTGGCAATCTACAGACACGTCAACTTCTTCTGTTTCTCCGAAATCACCCAAACAGCCTGAGCAGTTCTGACAAGGCTTGTCCTGCTTCTCACCGAAATATCCAAGGATAAACTCTCTCAGACAGCCGCTTGTGTTGCAGTAATCGGTCATCTTTTTCAGACGCATAAGATCACGTTTGCGTATCATTTCAAGTGTGTCATCGTCAAGGTCGGGATTGTCATGAGAATTGTTTATAAGAAACTTGTTGGTCGCAACGTCCTGACCGCTGTAGAGCAAAATGCACTTTGCTTCGTTGCCGTCACGTCCCGCTCTGCCTGCCTCCTGATAATAGCTTTCAATATTCTTAGGCATATTATAATGTATTACATAGCTCACGTTTGATTTGTCTATTCCCATGCCGAAAGCATTGGTCGCCACCATGACCTGGACACGGTCAAAGATAAAATCGTCCTGATTTTTACGCCTTTCCTCATCAGAAAGTCCTGCATGATAGCGTGAAGCGTTGTAGCCGTCGGCACAGAGCTTTTCACACACGCTCTCAACATTTTTTCTTGTAGAGCAGTAGATTATTCCGCAGTTGTCCTTGTATTTCTCAACTATCCTCACTGTTTCACTGTATTTGTCATGAGGGTGAGAAACGCCAAAGTAGAGATTCTTTCTGTCAAAGCCTGTGGTTATGGTGAAAGGGTCACGGAGTTCAAGCATTTTGATAATGTCCGCTTTTACTTCTGCGGTGGCAGTGGCGGTGAATGCACTGACTATGGGACGGTAGGGAAGTTTGCCAAGAAACTCGGGTATCTTCATATAGGAAGGTCTGAAATCCTGTCCCCACTGAGAAACGCAGTGGGCTTCGTCCACCGCAAGCATGGATATCTTCACCGACGAAGCCAGTGACAGAAACGATCCTGTCATCAGCCTTTCAGGTGCAACATATATTATCTTGTACATACCACGGGCGGCATTTGATATAGCCATTTCATACTGTGCCGCCGTCAGTGACGAGTTCAGATACGCTGCCCTCACTCCCGATTGTATCAGCGAGTTCACCTGATCTTTCATAAGGGATATGAGTGGCGAAACAACTATAGTTATCCCGTCAAACATAAGAGCAGGTATTTGATAGCACATAGATTTGCCTGCGCCTGTTGGCATAACTCCAAGGCAGTCACGCCCTGCAAGTATGCTGTCTATTATCTGCTCCTGACCGTTTCTGAACTGAGAGTGTCCGAAAAAGTCCTGAAGCACTGAATACTTATTGCGAAAATCTGTCATTTTATCCTAACTTTCCATTGTGTGTATGCTTATATTATACTACCAAAAACCAGCTAAGTCAAACAGATATACAAAATTCCATGCACGATTTTGTAACATCTTTTCCTTAGTCGCTATTGTAATTTTATCGGGATTATGTTATAATAGGCTTGATAAACTGTCTCTTATACACACCTGACGCTGCCGACGA
>ENA-UAOK01001046-UAOK01001046.1-human-gut-metagenome-genome-assembly--contig:-NODE-1046-length-13488-cov-4.305740_pt1 | contig 13488 bp, 10 predicted proteins | sample MGYA00243467_ERZ654553 | MGnify/ENA primary metagenome ERZ654553 (study PRJEB26926, sample SAMN06164886) | human gut metagenome | biome: ENVO:00009003; feature: ENVO:2100002; material: ENVO:00002003...
CTTTACCGCCCAGCAGACACTTGATCTGGTGCAGTCTCTTTATGAGAAAAAGCTGCTCACCTATCCCCGAACGGACAGTCAGTTCATCACTGAGGATATGGAGAGCACCGCCCGTCAGGCGATCGGCATTGTCTCCCGCAAGCTGCCGCTCTTCGAGGGCATTACCCATGAGCCGGACATCGGGCGAATTACCAACAACGCCAAGGTCACTGACCATCATGCCATTATTCCCACCGTCCAGCTTGAAAAGCAAGACCTCGCCGAGCTGCCGGAGTCGGAACAAAAAATCATCCAGCTTGTCGCCATGCGCCTTCTGAGCGCTACCGGTGAGAAGCACATCTACGACGAGACTTCGGTCACGCTCACCTGTGAGGGCTACGAGTTCAAGGCAAAGGGCAAAACAGTCATGCAGGATGGATGGAAGGCGATTGAGCACCGCTTCAAGGAAACGCTCAAGAGCAAGGAAAAAGACGAGCCGGAACGCTCGCTGCCTTCTCTGAATGAGAAGGATATTCTCTCTTCTGTCGTTTCCAGCTTCACCGAACATTACACATCCCCACCGAAGCCCTACACCGAAGACTCCCTTCTGTCGGCAATGGAGACCGCCGGAAATGATGCGTTTGATGATGATACCGAAAAGAAAGGGCTTGGCACTCCTGCCACCCGCGCCGGTGTCATCGAAAAGCTGGTCAAAGGTGGCTTTGTTGAGCGCAAGGGCAAATCTCTCGTGCCTACAAAGGACGGCAACAACCTTGTATGCGTCCTGCCCGAACAGATCACTTCTCCTTCCATGACGGCGGAATGGGAAAATACCCTGATGCAGATTGAGCGCGGCAATGCGGATGCGGGCAAGTTCCTTTCCGGCATTGTGGGGATGACCTCCGAGCTGGTCAAAGCCTATCCCTTCCTCTCTGACGCCGAGGCAAACCGCTTCGATACCGGCAGAGAGTCCATTGGCAAATGTCCGCGCTGCGGCTCGCCGGTCTATGTGGGCAAGGGCAACTACTACTGTTCCAACAAGGATTGTTCCTTCTGTATGTGGGAGGACAACAAGTTTTTCTCTTCCAAGAAAAAGAAGCTGACCAAGAAAATTGCCGCTGAACTGCTGGAAAAGGGTTGGTGCAGAGTGACCGGGCTTTATACGCCAAAACGCCCGCAGCTTTATGACGCGGTGATCCGTCTGGATGACACCGGCGGCAAGTATGTCAGCTTCAAGATGGAGTTTGAAAAGTAAGGAGGTCATAAATGGCTGAAAACAGAAACACCCAGCAAGTCCGGGAAATCACCGACAAGCTGGAACAGGGAATCAAGGAACTGTTTGAATCCGAACGCTTCAAAGAGTACCTGAAAACGATGTCCAAGTTCTACAACTACTCGTTTAACAATACGCTTCTCATCGCCATGCAGAAGCCGGATGCGACGCTGATCGCCGGGTACACGGCATGGCAGCGCAACTTCGACCGCCATGTGATGAAGGGCGAAAAGGGCATCAAAATCCTTGCTCCTGCGCCCTACAAGGTGCAGGAAGAGCGGGAAAAACTCGACCCGGCAACGCAGAAGCCCGTTCTCGACAAGGACGGCAAGCCGGTCACTGAGACGGTTGAAGTGACCCGCCCCGCCTTCAAGGTTGTGAGCGTCTTCGATGTGTCCCAGACGGACGGCAAAGCGCTTCCCGATATTGCCGTAGATGAGCTGACAGGCAGCGTAGAAAACTACGCCGCCTTTTTTGATGCTCTTAAAGAGCTGTCTCCGGTCCCCATTGCCTTTGAAAACATCACCGATGGCGCAAAAGGCTATTTCTCTCATGTAGAAAACCGCATTGCCATTCAGGAGGGCATGAGCGAAATTCAGACCATCAAGACGGCGATCCATGAGATTGCCCATGCCAAGCTCCATGCCGTCACTCCGGGCGAAAAGGTCGCTCCCGAAGACAAGAAAGACCGGCGCACTAAGGAGGTCGAGGCAGAAAGCGTCGCCTATACTGTCTGCCAGCGGTACGGCATTGAAACCTCTGATTATTCCTTCGGCTATATCGCCGGTTGGTCCTCCGACAAGGAGACCAAGGAGCTGAAAGGCTCGCTGGAAACCATCCGCAAAACGGCGGCTGAGATGATCACCGGTATTGATGAAAAGCTCAAAGAGCGGATTGCCGTGAAAGAACAGGAAGCCCCTACGCCGCTGCGGGATGCGGGGATTCCGGTTTATCGGGAAGCTGCGATGTATGCCTTTGAAGCTGGTGAGCTGAACGCTTACCGCGCCTCGATGCAAGCGAACATGGACTGTAAAGAGGCGATTGAGCAGACCATCAACGACTACTACGGCAACAACCGCCTTGCAGCGGAGTCCGCCGTCAAGAGCATCCTTGAGAAATTCTCGCCTGAGCGCGTCGCCTATGTCCTCGCGCAAACCATCCAGCAGAAAGACCATGACGGGCGAATTTCCTCGGACTGCAAGGAATGGGCAAAGGGCATGGATGGCAGCCCGGATCATGCTGCTCATCTCATCATTGACAGCGTAAATCCGGGGCTGGTCAGTCTTTTCACCGAAGAGTTTGTCCGGCAGACTGCAATCAGCAGAACTCAGGAACAGGCACCGGATGAACAGAGCAAATCGGCTGTGCCGGAGAAGGCTCCCGAAGCTCCGGCTCCGAAAGAGCCGGAACAGGCAGCAACGGTGAAGCATCGCCTCACACCGGAGGAAAAGAAAATCAAGGAAGCCGTCATGGACACGCTCAAAGAGCAAATCGCCGGTCGCAACGACGGGATGCTGTCTACCTACCGTTCGTCCAATCAGTCCTTCAAGGTGATGGTGGAGTACAAGGTCAGGATTGAGGGCAACACCGTTACCCGGGATGGCGAGCCGATGTTCGCCATCCACCGCCGCCATTCTGCCAAGAAGGTGCAAGGCTGCTATCGAGAGCTGACACCGACGCTTGAATATATCGGCAAAGAGAAGACTCAGGAAGCAGCGCGGGAAAAGCCTTCTATCCGGGAACAGCTCCGTGCCGCGACAAAGAGCCAGCCTGAGCGGAAAACGCCGGTTAAGCAGAAGTCCCACGATGTCGGTTTGGAGTGATGCCTATGAAGTTTGAAAACATCGATCTTGTGGATGCCCTTCGCCGGATTATGGACATTCACACCCAAAACTACAAGGAGGACTTTGAGCTGGACGCTGGGCTGCTTCACAGCCTTGCCGGTTCCCAATCTCCCGAGGACAAGCACCTTCTCTGGATGTCCCGTCCGAACGGCACTTACCTCCTGCCTGGGCGTGAAGTCTATGTGGCGGATTCCTACGAAAACAAAGTGTGGGAGTTTTACCATGAGCAAACCCGTGATCCCATCCTTGCCTACGCGGTTGAGATCAAAGGCGCAGAGGGAGATACCGTCAGAGGCGACCTTATTGAGCTGGACTATGCCGCTCATGTGGAGAGGATGCAAAAGCTCACCGTTCCGGTTGAGACAGTGGCAGTCACCTTTAAGGACGATGCCACCTTTTATCTGCCTTTCCGCAGCTACCGGCGCGAAGCGATCCCGCTGGAAGAAAAGCACGGCGAGGTCGTGTCGGTGAGCTATCTGCCTGAGAATGCGGCTGAGCTTGACATGATTCTCCGCCGTGAACGCTTCAAAACGAGCTACCATGCGAAAACCGGCAGTATTGAGGATCATATTCATAAGCTTGCCGTTCAGCATGGCGTGACCGAAAAGCTTGGCATATTGCCCCTTGAAGCGCAGACTGCCTACAATGCCGTCAAGGAAGCCCATCCCGAAGCGATTGTCTGCTTTGCCCAAAACGGCTACTACGAGATTTACGGCGAAGATGCGAAGAAGGCAGCGCCCGCGCTCGGCTCGAAGCTTCTGATGAAAGAGCTGGAAGGCGGTGGACAGGTTGCCGTGACCGGCTTTCGGGAAGATCAGTGGGTCGCCAAGGCTAAGACACTGTGGGGGCGAGGCAACGATGTCCTTGTTACGCAGCCCGGTGAAGACGGCAGACAGGAAACCGTCAAACACCTTCTCGCTGAGGACTACATCCTTGTCGGCATGGTGATGGATATGGACGGCAAAACCGTCCGCGTTGACAAAGTGGATTTTCCAAATGAAGAAGTCAGCCTGACTGACATCACGGACAGGAAGAATCCTGTTCCATTCCATGAGCGGCTGTCTATTGTCCGTTCCTATGTGGAGGACGCTCCGGCAGAAAGCCTCTGGAAAGCAACGGATCGCAGAGAGCATACCTCTCAGAAGAAGACTTCTGTCCTCGCAAAGCTCAAAGAACACGCCCAGACTGCACCGGATAAAGGCGCTAAAAAGCCTGAGCGAACAAAGAAACCGAAATCAAAAGAAATGGAGATGTGATTATGTTTTTTACCGTGGAAGAGACAAATCTGATGTGTTGCTTCGACACTTCCAGCCGCAAGAGGCTGATTGCTGAAATGAAGTCGCTGCCCATCGATGAGCTGGACGATGAGATGGCGGAGCTGCTTTTTCATACCGTTCGGAAGCTTGAGGGTATCACCGACGAGGCGTTTACCCAGCTCTACATCGCGCCGGACAGCATGATGGACGATTGAAAGGAGGATGCCTATGCCCGTATTGGATGGCAGTTTTGAAGCCTTCGTGACCAATCTCGGCAAGTACAACGAAGGCGAGCTTGTCGGTGAGTGGGTTCATTTCCCGACCACCGAAGAGGAAATGAAGAAGGTCTTCGAGCGGATCGGCATCGGCTCAAAGGACGAGTTCGGTCAGGTCTATGAGGAATGGTTTATCACGGATTATGACTGCTCCATTCATGGAGTCAGCAATCTCCTTGGCGAATACGAAAACCTCGATAAGCTCAACTACCTCGCCGCCCGGTTGGATGAGATGTCCCGCTCTGAGCTTGAGCATTTCGTGGCAATCATGGATAGTGGCTGCGATGAAGTGAATGACCTCGACGATCTGATTAACCTGACCTACAATCTCGACAACTATGATTTTATCCCCGACATCAAGGACTATGACGATCTCGGTCGCTACTATTTCTTTGAGGGTGGGTACAACATCGACAACAAGTTCGGTAGCTTTGTGGATTACATTGACTTTGAGCGGTACGGCGAAGACTGCGCAATCAATGAAGGCGGCACACTGACCGACGCCGGGTACATCCGACCTACTGGCGATAGCTGGAACCGCTACTTTGACGGGACGCTTGAGGATATTCCCGACGAGTACCGCGTCACCGGAAGCGGCGAAGAATTGGAGCAGCTGAGCACGATCACTGTGCTGGTGGTTGAGCCGGACAAGAAGCCCTATGTAAAAGAAATCCCTTCCAGCCTTGAGTCCTTACAACATGAGGTTGGCGGGGACATTGAGGCGGTCTATCCCTTTGAAGAGCCGGTTGCCATTGTCTGCAACGAAGAAGGCAAGATGAACGGTTTGCCTCTCAACCGCGCTCTGCGGGATGACAACGGTGAAATCTATGATATTGTTGCCGGTACCTTCCTTGTCACAGGGCTGACGGATGACAGCTTCGGCTCGCTTTCGCCGGATCTGTTGCGGCAGTTTGTGACGGAGTTCAAAATGCCGGAGCAGTTTGCCAAAATCGGAGACAGGATTGTTGCTATCCCGATGATTTCCGAAGAACAGCAGAAACAGACGGTTCTTGAAGAGAAAAGCTCCATTGTCAATGAAAACACCTCCGGCATGGCGGTGGATGGTCATATCGGCACATGGCACACGATTGACCATAAAGAGATCGACGGTCACACCTTCTGGCTGATGGAGCACGACACCTTTGGGGACGATGCCTCCTGTATCATTGTCGATGAGCGCGGCGAGCTGGTGCTGTCCCATATCTATGACGGCTTCGATGAAACCGCAGTCAATCTGCTCCGTCAGGAGGTCATGCCGGTCGAGAAGATGCCGGATGACAGCATCAGTGTTGAAGAAATGAAGCAGTACGGCTACAAATGGGGCGGTATGCTGCCCATGCGGGAGGATGCTGCGGCTGAGGTCATGAAGTCGTGCCAGATTTACCGGCTGTACGGCGACGATACCGAGGGGCTGGTTCTGGACGCCAAGGAGATCAAGGAACACGCCGCCAAAGGCGGTATCTTCGGTGTGGAGAAAGCGGATTGGGTGGCCGAGCTGGAAAAGCAGAATCCTCTCAAGGCCGCTGAAATGTCGCTTGAGGATGACTACGGCATGATTGACGGGATCATCAACAACGGTCCGAAGGAAGATAAGGCGAGCGAGAAGGGCGGGAAAACCTCTATCATGGATCGGCTGAAATCAGCAAAAACCGCCCAGCAGACGGATAAGCCTTCTCCCCACAAGGAGATGAAGAGCGAGCGTGAGTTATGAGCCGGAGTAAGAAATGGAAGCTCGAATGGAGCTTCTTTTTAGGCAGCGACGGACGGCGCAAATACAATGACCTGTGCCGCCGCTGCGTTCATCCCTGTAAGCAGAGCTTCCGCGCCGTTATCCTTGCCTGTCCGCATTACTTCTCCAAGCGCTCAGGACAAAGCCAAAATCTGTCGGATTAAAGGTTGAAAATCGCTGATTTCCTGCCCTCTGAGCAGAGATGACGCATTGCCCCGTATGTTTTCCTGTCTAAGCGCCAAACGCCTGAAATGTCAGAATAAAGGTCGTATTTCTATCAAAAGCGAAGAGCCTCGGTCGATGCCCTTGCGGGTGTCGGCTGAGGCTCTTTTTTGTTTACAGCAGATCGTTCAGAAGGTTCATGCACTTTACCTTCTGTTGGAGATTGGCGCTCCCATAGACATTCAGCGTGAATGAAACATTCTTGTGTCCAAGGATTTCAGAGAGCGATTTGATGTCAAACTCCGGTATCTCGATTGCCCTTACTGCGAAGGTGTGCCGGATCTCATGGAACTTTACCTTTTGCAGCCCATTACGCTTGAGAAAGCGGGTGAAAAACTGCCGGTATGTACGAGGCTCGGTGGGTTTCGTTTTGCCTGTCAGGAAGTAGTGATTCGGGTTTTCCGTGTAGAACTTCTTGATGATGTTCATGAGCAACGACGGAACTGGGATAACTCGGGCAGATGTCTTCGTCTTCGGCGGTCCTATATGGAGATAGGACGATCCCTTTCGCTTGTCGTAGATGCGCTGGACAGTCTTGTTGATATTGATGGTCTTGTCCGTAAGGGAAATGTCCTTCATCTGGAGTCCGCAAAGCTCGCCGATCCGAATGCCGGTAAACAGCGCAATCAGAATACCCGCCGTTTTTCTGTTCAAGTCCATGTAGATGCACTGAATAAGGGCTTGTTCCTGATCTTTGGAGAGCGAGTTGACTTTCTTGATACCCAGCTCTTTTGGGTACTCAATCAAGTCCCAATTCAGCAATGGAATAGCCCGCTCTTTATAGGCAAACTCCATTGCAAGCCTGAAAACGAGGATGACATCCCGTATGGTCTTTACGGTAAGGCCTCCCGTGTTGTCCAGCCGACCGGCATTGTAGAGATACGAAATGTAGCTCTGAATGTCCGTTTCGGTGATGCTGCCAATCTTACGCTTGCCGAAGTACGGGATCAGATGATTTTCGGCAATCAGCGTGAAGCTGGCGTGGGTTGACGGTGTGATCATTGGCTTCTTTTGATTTAGCCAAGTGTTCAGCAGCGTCTTGAATTGTGTATTGTTAGTCATATTGACCACCTCCACGAACATTATCAGGTGGAGGAGCAAACAGGGCATTATCGTCCTCAAGTAACGGTCTCGAAAAGCGCCCGAAACTGCGCTTCCCGGGCTCTGATGAGCCGTGGAAAGCTGAAAGGTTATCTGACTTCGCAGACCGTGTAACACGAAAGAATAGCCAGAATCAAACTGACCTGCCGCTTACAATCTCGTCAAAAGACGGCTTAGTGGATCAGGTGAGCTATTTTAATAAGACAGTTGCCAGCAAAGATATGAGCGGGTACTATCTGCTTCTTAATGGGGAGTACGCATACAACAAAAGTTACTCCGTGGGATATGACTTTGGCTCTATCAAGCGCTTGGATCGCTACACGATGGGCGCTTTATCAACACTTTATATTTGCTTTGCCCTTAAAAAGCATGATAGTGATTTTATTAAAGCTTACTTTGATTCTCTCAAATGGTACAGGGAAATCTATAAGATTTCAGCGGAAGGCGCTCGAAATCACGGCTTACTCAATGTTCCAACAGACGCGTTTTTCGAGACTAAACACTATCTGCCGCAGAACCTCAATGAGCAGCGAAAGATTGCCGATTTTATGATTGCTTTAGAGCACCGGATCGATGCACAGCAGTCGTTAGTATACAACCTCAAGAAGTATAAAAGAGGATTACAAAACCGCTTTTTCTTTAAGCGTTCACATTTGTCCTCAAAACCCTCTGAAATTGATTCGCATGATGTGAAACCGTTGGGGAGCGTAGTTCATATCAATCCCAAAACCGGAGCGCTTCCAGAGGCGTTCATATATATTGACTTGGAGTGTGTAGAGTCAGGTGTTTTGAATAGTAAAAAACTTTTATCTCGCAACTCTGCGCCAAGTCGAGCACAAAGGCTTTTGGAGGAAGGTGATTTACTCTATCAAATGGTTCGACCGTATCAAAAAAACAATTACTATTTCCAAAAGAATTTTGAATATCCAACAGTTGCGTCTACCGGATATGCGCAAATCCGATGCTCAGAGGTGGACACTCAATTTATATACGAGCAACTTTCGTCAGACTATTTTGCCCGTGAAGCAATGCTTCGCAGTACAGGTACAGGGTATCCAGCTATCAATGCAGATGATCTTGCGGAAATTCCTATTTGGATTCCTCCACTTGATCAGCAGGAGAAAATCGGTGCGGCTTTATCCTTTCTCGGGGCAAAGATAGAAGTGCATCAAAAGCTACTTTCCGCCTTATGCAGTGTTAAATCCTCCTTGATGCAACAGCTCTTTATATGAAGAGCTGTTGCATCAGCGATGCTTTTAATCTGTTCAAGCTAAAGAGTGCTGAGTCCGCAAAAGTAATCTTTTGATCCAGCCCCTCAAGAAGAGAGACTACTTTACGCTGAACAAAAGGATCAGGGATAAAGAACTCAGTTTTTTCAATATTAGACCATTCTGCTCTCGGCATCTTTGTACCTGAGCTGATGTTGGCAACTCGAAGAAATTGCTCAGTTTGAACGAGGTAGAATAAGAATTTCGGTAAAACGGCATCTGACGGAATAAGCGCCCAAATCTCCGATGAGCAAGCCATCGTCTTTTGAGCAAAAGCATATTTACGAAGATAAGGGCGCAGTTTGCCAAAAAGTGTGTCACCATACTTCGCTATATTTTTTATACTGCTTTGTGCTGTTGATGGAACTGTGGAAAGGATTTTTCCTGTTTCCTGTTCGATGTTCTCCAACTCCACACAGGGATATTCAATACCAGAAGTGGGATCATATTTCTCGCTTCTCCTTTGGGCAATCTCCGAGAAATAGTAACTCTTTGTTGTACATCCCTGAGTTATCTTTTCACCGAACAGATTTGAAAGCAACCCTCTTTTATACTTCTTGAGAGCTTCAACCAAATTGCGTTGTTGGCGGATTCGTTCATCAAGAATGGTAAGAAAACCGACTATCTTTTTTTGCTCAGAATAACCAGGAAAATAGACTTCGCCTGTCAATACAGTTTCATTATTTACCTTCATGTCATGTTTAGCACCTATGTTGACGAGAGGTTTGAGATATTTATTAAGCCTTAAATCGTTCCCAAAATAATAGTCAATATACTCTGCTACTGTTCCTTCGCATGGATGATACACGGCATAAAGCGTTGAAACAATACCCGGAGCACCATTGTTTACCTTAATTATCCCGTAAGGATTGGCTTTGAGTGGGCTTTTGGTATAAACAATATCATTTGTCTCTACAACATGATATTCTGCGACACTCTCCCCGGCAAATGAACGCCCTTGAAATTCGATTTGATTGATAATACCGTATTCACCTGAAACAGAAAGCACATCAGACTTCGTATAAATGAGATTTTTATTTCTTTCTTTGTTTTCAACAAGATATTGAGAAAGATGTGCAGATTTTATAGGCCCATCAAAGCCCGGGAAGCGCAGCTTCGGACGCTTTTCGAGACCGTTACTTGAGGGCTATTTGGACTGACAAAATCAATACCACTCCATAGCAAAATCCCTTGCAGTAGCAGAGGCAAATCCGCTATTGCAAGGGATTTCGGCGTTCATGGAGCTTTATCTTCGTACTTGAACAGAAGTATAAAAGAGGTGTCATGCAACACATTTTTCGCCGGACTACAACTCAGTCAGTTAAAGCATGGACTTGTGTTCGATTAGGTGATATTTTCAAAAAAGTGTCGCGCCGAAATACAGACGGCTTAGTGAAAAATGTGATAACTAACTCTGCTGAATATGGGCTTATTCCTCAGCGTGACTTCTTTGACAAAGACATTGCAGTCGATGGAAATACCGCAAATTACTATGTAATCGAAAAAGGAGATTTTGTTTACAATCCGCGAAAGTCGAACACTGCGCCGTATGGACCGTTTAATAGATATACCCTCGATGAAAAAGGGATCATCTCACCACTATACACTTGCCTTGTGCTAAAAGCAGATATTTACCCCTCCTACCTTGCTTGGTACTTTAAGAGCGATGCTTGGCATAGATACATTTATGATAATGGATCGCAAGGAGTTCGTCATGACCGAGTATCTATGACAGACGATTTACTTATGGGTATTCCAGTAATCTTTCCGGATCAAGCAAAGCAGCAAGAGTATGCAGATATACTTGATAAGATAGATGCTCGGCTGCAAGCTGCCCAGAAGGTGTATGATCTGCTGATTAAGGAAAAATGTGGTTATATGCAGCAGCTCTTCATATAAAGAGCTGCTGCAACAACGCCTTCTTCATAGCAAGAAAAAGATCCAACTCGCAAACAGCTCTCTTGATATAAGCGTCAAAAGCGGTAAGCATATCTGCAATCTTTTTCTGCTCTTCTAAAGGGGGAATGTCTAACACCATTGCCTTTATTGTATCGGCTGTAACTCCTTTGATAGATGTTCCTTGTGTTTTCATGGCTTCAAGTTTCATCCTGAATGCAATTTGATACGCCATGTAGTGTGTGTTCCCTGTGATAGAAGTTATGTTGGTAAAATCCTGACTTGTACAGAGGCTTTCAGGCATTATTGCGACTTTTCCTACCCCTACTCGTGAGACGATTGCGATTGTGCCTTCGGGACAAAGTTTTGTAGCTGAATTATCAATCGCCGTTTTTGTTATTCTTCGAGTCACGGAAATATCATCAATCCACTCTTCTTGTATGTCGGATGATGAAATCCAGCCAATCTCACCCTCCCAATAAGAAGAAATATCCTTTGAGGGCGTACCCCCTCCGCAAAACGAAGCAATATCATGAAGGGCTGACTTTTCCCAAGAGTGCTTTCGGTTTTTGATAAAAACGAGCTTGTGCAATCCTCTTTTATACTTCTTGAGGGCATCGACAAAGGAACGCTGAAGCTCAACTCGTTCGTTCAAGCATTCTAACAGAGAAGCGATTTTATCCTGTTCCTCTTTACAAGGAAGATCAAACTTTGCAGATTTTAACGCTTCGAACGAAAGAACAACTTGACTTGTTCCGACCGCAAGCACTGACAGTTTTTTTCGTGCTCGGGCTGACGAGTTGAGATATTCTGTCATAAAAGTGCTGTTCGCATTTTTGAATCGAAAGACCGGATAGAATTTACTTACAATAGCCTTGTCGCTGATTTTGTTAATGTTGAAGGTAAACCTTCCGTCATCGCTTCTATTTCTATATGTGCAAAAGCCAAGAGGTATAATGTTATAGCCGTCTGTATCGTGCCTTTGTTGAGAGCCAAAATGATCTATTTGTCTTTGAAGTCCTTCACGAGAAGATGTAAGGACTTCAAAGTCATGTTCTCCATGAACTTTCTCTGAATATGGCTCAATAATTGTACCAAGGGTAGTGCGATGCCAGCTTGGAAATTCTCTTCCGCAATCATCTCTAAACGATAATGCTGGGCGCTTTTCGAGACCGTTACTTGAGGATACATTTGCCATAATTATTTGCCCTCCACATCAAACGGGAAATCCAGCCCCAGCTCATCAAAATACGGCTTCAATTCCGCGTCGATGTCCTTGATTTCACTTTGGAGCTTGCGAATATCCGCAGCCACTTCGTTCAGATCAATTTCTTCTTCCGGCTCAAAGGTATCAACATAGCGGGGAATGTTGAGGTTAAAGCCGTTCTCTTCAATCTCCTGCATCGTCGCCACATGAGCATACTTATCAATGTCCTCACGGCGCTGGTATGCGTCTACGATCTTGTCGATGTCGCTTTGCCGGAGGATGTTCTGATTCTTTCCAGCCTCAAAGTCTTTGGAAGCGTCGATGAACAGGATGTTATCCGCATTGCCGTTGCGCTCCCTCTTGAGTACGAGGACACAGACAGGAATACCGGTGCCGAAGAAGAGGTTTGCCGGAAGACCAATGACGGCATCCAGCACATTCAGCTTTTGGATGAGGTGCTTGCGGATCACCTCTTCGGCAGCGCCACGGAAGAGAACACCATGAGGGAGAAGAACAACAGCTCGTCCGTCTTCATCCATGTGATAGACCATGTGCTGCACAAAGGCAAAGTCCGCCTTGCTCTTCGGAGCAAGCTTGCCATACTCGTTGAATCGAGCATCTTCCATGAACTTCATATCGGCAGACCAATTCGCGGAGTACGGCGGATTGGCAACCTGAACACGGAACTTCTTGTCGCCAAAATAATCATGCTCCAAGGTGTCTCCGTTGTAGATATTGAAGTTGCGGTACGGAATGCCACGCAGGATCATGTTCATTCGGGCGAGATTGTATGTAGTCGAGGTCAGCTCTTGCCCATAGTAGTTTCTGACATTCGCATAGTTTTTCAGGCGAAGCAGCAGCGAGCCGGAACCGCAAGTCGGGTCGGCTGCATCCTTCACATCCGTCAATCCGAGGCAAGCGAGGCGGCAAAGCAACTCGGCAGGACCCGAAGGGGTATAGAACTCACCGGCTTTCTTTCCGGCAGTCGCGGCAAACTGACCGATCAGGTACTCGTAGGCATTGCCCAGCACATCAATTTTGGTGTCTTCCACGCCGAAGTTGATTTCGTCAAGGGAAGAGATAATCTTCGCCATTACAGAGCTGCGATCCTTTACAGTATGCCCGAGCTTTGTGGAATCAAGCTGCATATCGGAAAACAAGCCATCGAAGTCTTCCTGAGAGTCGTTACCTATGGTGGACTCCATCAGGGAGTTGATAGCCTTCTGCAAAAACTCGATGTCAAAGGAACGGTTCTCGACCATCTTGACCATCTTGCGGAAGAGGAATTGCGGCTCAATCACATAGCCGAGATCACGCAGAGCTTCCTCTACGACAGCTTCTTTGTACTCAGGGTCAGCCCATGCCTCTTCATAGCTAATCCCGTCATCTTTCAAAAGGTTGACCATGTACTTCTCGGTTTTGTCCGAAAGGTAGTAGT
>ENA-UAOK01001106-UAOK01001106.1-human-gut-metagenome-genome-assembly--contig:-NODE-1106-length-13052-cov-7.024929_pt1 | contig 13052 bp, 10 predicted proteins | sample MGYA00243467_ERZ654553 | MGnify/ENA primary metagenome ERZ654553 (study PRJEB26926, sample SAMN06164886) | human gut metagenome | biome: ENVO:00009003; feature: ENVO:2100002; material: ENVO:00002003...
GGGACTTCGTAACGGATGACCTTGATGTCGTCGAAACGGTCGACGATCCACGGGGCTTCGCTCTTCGATGCCCCGCAGCACGAAGTCAGTGCAACAGCGGTAACAGTCATAGATGTCAGTGTAAATAAATTTTTCATGTCGTTCGGGTTTGAATTTCCCCGAAATATACGGTTTTTTCACGAAAAAGCCGCATACGGACGAATATACGCATGGACACATATACAATATGTGCCGGCAAACGCACCTCCCCGCCGCACCCGGCAGCGCTTGCCATTCGGGCATTATTCTCAAAAAAACATACCAGTTCGTACCAGTATGACGAAATTTTATTTATATTTGTGCACAAAGCACGCACCATGCCGGAAAAATTCGGAAACAACATAAACCCACATTGATGAAACCTATCAAAACCGCACTTCTGGCCCTGCCGCTCCTGGCCGCAGGGTGCAACCGGGACTCCGGGACTGCAAAAATCCGGCCGCTGGAGGCCGGAAGCGTCCGGGTCGAAGACGCCTTCTGGGGCCCCCGCTATGAAAAATGGGAACACGTCACCGTCGGCGACATGCTCGACAAGTTCGAAGGGAACGACCCGGCGCATTTCGCGTGCGGCGTCGACGCTTTCGAAAATTTCGACCTCGTAGCATCGGGTGCCCGCGATATCGGCCGCCACGCGGGGCCGCCTTGGTACGACGGGCTGGTGTACGAGACGATCCGGGGGATCTCCGACCTGCTGGCACAACGTCCCGACCCGGCGCTCAAAGCCCGTGTAGACGGCTACATCGCCCGCATCGAAGCGGCACAAAAGAGCGATCCGGACGGGTTCGTCGGCACCAACACCCAGCTAACGGAGGACAACCACCGCTGGGGCGCGAACGGCGGGTTCCTGCGCATGCAGCACGACGTCTACAACGCCGGCATGCTCATCGAAGCCGGGGTACACTATTACGAAGCCACGGGGGACGACAGGCTGCTGAAAGTCGCCACGCGCATGGCGGACTACATGGTGCGAACGATGGGGCCCGCCCCGAAAAAGAATATCGTCCCGGCGCACTCGGGCCCCGAGGAGGCCCTGGTAAAACTCTACAAGCTCTACCGCGACCGCCCCGGCCTGCGCGCGCAAACCGGGGCGCAGTCCGCAGCCAGCGACTACCTCCGGCTGGCCGAGTTCTGGATCGGCAACCGCGGCGTGCACTGCGGCTATCCGCTGTGGGGCACGTGGGGCAACGACAGCGCGGAGCGGTGGATCCACGAGGAGCTCTACACCACGGAATTCGGCCCCGAAGCACGGCCCGCATGGGGCGATTACGCGCAGGACTCGATCCGCGTATTCGACCAGCCCGCCATCGTCGGGCACGCCGTGAGGGCCACCCTGCTGGCGACGGGCATCGCCGCGGCGGCCTATGAGAACGGCAATGCGGACTACATCGCCACGGCGAAACGCTGGTGGGACGACATGGCCGGGAAAAAACTCTTCGTCACGGGCGGTGTCGGGGCAGTGCATTTCGACGAAAAGTTCGGCCACGACTACTACCTGCCCACCGACGCCTATCTGGAAACCTGCGCCGCCGTAGGCGTGGGGTTCTTCAGCCAGGCGATGAACCAGCTCACGGGCGACGCGAAATACATGGATGAATTCGAACGCGCGCTATACAACAACGTGCTGGCTGGCGTCGCCGCCTCGGGCAGGCAGTATACCTACCAGAACCCGCTCAACACCGACCGCAGCGAACGCTGGGAATGGCACCCCTGCCCCTGCTGCCCGCCGATGTTCCTCAAGATAGTCTCGGCGACCCCCGAATTCATTTACGCCCGGGACGACAGGACGGTCTATGTCAACCTGTTCATCGGCAGCGATGCCGACATCGCGCTCGGCGACACGCAGGTGCATGTCCGGCAGCAGACTCGATACCCCGTGGACGGAAAGGTCGTCCTCACGCTTACGCCCGAAAAGGCGGCACGCTTCACCGTGAAGGTACGTATCCCGGGCTGGGCCCGCGGCGAGGAAAACCCGTTCGGGTTGTACGTATCCGAAAGCCCGGCCGCGCCGGTGCTCTCGGTGAACGGCACCCCGGTCGAAATCCGCCTCGACAAAGGGTATGCCCTCCTCGACCGGGTCTGGAACCCCGCAGACCGCATCGTGCTGGAACTTCCCGTCGCGCCGCGCCTCGTCCGGGCACATAAAGCCGCCCGGGAGCTGGACGGCATGGCCGCCATCGCGGCCGGGCCGCTGGTATACTGCATCGAGCAGGCGGACAACGCGGATTACGCCCGGCTGAGGCTCGACACGGCCGGCAGCATGGAACTCGGATACCGCAGCGACCTGATGGACGGCACGCCGGTCATCACGGGAACGGCCATCGACGGCAAGGGCGCGAAGAGCACCTTCACGGCCATCCCCTACTACGCCTTCGGCAACCGGGGAAACGGCGGCTACCGCGTCTGGCTGCCGACCCGCTGACAACCCGAACAGCGCGGGCACAAAAAAGCACCGGAAAGGTTCGACGCCTTCCGGTGCTTTTTATTTCCGGCCGCCATCCGGCCGCCCGTTCCTGGGATCAGAAGTTGTAACCCAGCGAAACGAAGAAGCTGCCGTTCTTGGCCTTGACCTCGTCGGCATCCTTCAGGATGTTCAGCAGGCCCAGGTCATACCCGAGGCTGACATTGTAATGCTTTTTGAACGTCACGTTGGCACCGAAGCGCAGGCCCAGGTCGGAGCGTTTGAACATCGCTTCCTCCTCGGCGCCATCCCCCAGGTCGGTGGACTTGAACAGGTCGGCCTTCTCGCCCTTGAACTTCGCCTTGCCATGGATACCGAACCCATAGAAGACACCCGCCAGGGGCTGTATCGAAACGCTCCTGACATTGAAATGCCAGCTGACCACAACGGGCACCTGCAAATAGAGCATATTGAACTTCACCTTGCCGGACAACTCCTCGTCGAATCCCAGATCGAAATTGGAGGCATTGACCGATCCGCCGCGTCCCGTCAGGTAAAGGCCCGTTTCCAGGTAGAGCGGCAGCGTCCGCAGCAACGGCTGTTGGTAGGCAAAGCCCACATTGTACGACGCACGCGAGTCGAACGAGAAGCTGTTACTGCCCGCGCTCAGGTCGATGCTGGTCACATTCAGTCCGGCGCGCACTCCCATCACGCGGCCCTGGCCGAATGCTGACATGCCGGCGGCAACGGCCAGCAAACAAAGAATAAATTTCTTCATAACTTTAAAATTGTGCCCCGGCTCCCATGAGGCGTTTAAGTTTGGATTGCCGGAATAGGGAACCGCCGCGCCCGTTTCCATTCCGGAACGGGAAGCGGGTACCCCGCCATTGTTTCATCGGTTGTAAATATAGGCGCATTATGCGATATCCGGAAATAAAATCAATGAATGCCACCCTTTTTCACACGAAAGCCGCATTTTACAGAACCGCATCCGCCTCCGAGGCCGGAAAACCGGGATTTCGGAACGGCATGGTGCGCATAAGAAAAAGATACGGCTTATTTTTCCGACTTTTTTCTTCGTTATGTCTGATGGAATTTCTACCTTTGCCCGCACAACTCGCATCAAGAAAGGATGAAAGTATTTGAAAGTGTCAAGGAGCTCCGTACAGAGCTGGACAAGGCGGAGCAGTCGGGAATCGGCTTCGTACCGACGATGGGTGCCCTGCATGCAGGACACCGCTCGCTCGTGGAGCGTGCCCGGCGGGAAAACGGCACCGTCGTGGTGAGCGTCTTCGTAAACCCCACGCAGTTCAACGACAAAAACGACCTGAAGCATTACCCCCGCACGCCAGAGGCCGATGCCCGCCTGCTGGAAGAGGCCGGGGCGGATTTCGTGCTGATGCCCACGGTCGAGGAGATATATCCCCAGCCCGACACCCGGCAGTTCGATTTCGGACTGATCGACAAGGTGATGGAGGGCGCCACGCGCCCCGGCCATTTCAACGGCGTAGCGCAGGTCGTCAGCCGCCTGTTCGACATCGTGCGCCCCGCACGCGCCTATTTCGGGGAAAAGGATTTCCAGCAGATCGCCGTCATCAAGTCGATGGTGGCCCAGCTGGCGCTCCCCATCGAGATCGTCGAATGCGCGATCGTTCGCGGCGAAGACGGGCTGGCCCTCTCGTCGCGCAACACGCTGCTCGATGCAGCGCACCGGGCCGCAGCGCCGCACATCTACGCCACGCTGCGCGCCGCAGTGGCCCAATCGCAGGAGATGGCTCCCGCACGACTCAAGGAGTGGGTCACGGCCGAGGTGGAACGCAACCCGTTGCTGAAGGTCATCTATTACCAGTCGGTCGACGCACGGACGATGCAGGAGGTCGCCGCCTGGGACGACTCCCCCCGCATCCAGGGCTGCATCGCAGTACAGGCAGGAGATATTCGTTTAATCGACAACATCCGTATCCGATAATGAAATTCCAGATTGAAGTCATCAAATCCAAAATCCACCGCGTGACGGTCACACAGGCCGACCTGAATTACGTGGGGAGCATCACCATCGACGAGGCGCTGTTGGAAGCCGCCAACATCATCGAGGGCGAGAAAGTCCAGATCATGGACATCAACAACGGAGAGCGTTTCGAAACCTATGTCATCAAGGGCGAACGCGCAAGCGGCTGTATCTGCCTCAACGGCGCCGCCGCACGCAAAGTACAGGTGGGCGACGTCATCATCATCGCATCCTATGCGCTGATGGATTTCGAGGATGCCAAGCAGTTCAAACCCTGGGTCATCTTCCCCGACACGGCTACCAACCATCTGATCGGATAACGCATCCGGAACCGCCGGCCGAAAAGGCCGGGAAAGTAAAAAATCTCCCCTAAAGGGAGATTTTTTTGCTATAAATGTTTATATTTGTCGATGTTAACGGTCTTTTTTATCCCGGATATATGGACATCGCGCTTTCCGTACTTGCATTCCTGTTCACGATCGTCGGCATCATCGGCTGTATCGTCCCCGCCCTGCCGGGCGTGGTGCTCAGTTACGCAGGGCTTCTGTGCGCCTATTTCACCTCCTATTCGCACATGTCGGCATCGGCCCTATGGATATGGCTGGCCATCACGGTAGCCGTCAGCGTGGCCGACTATTTCCTGCCGGCATGGATGACCCGCAGGTTCGGCGGTTCGCGGGCGGGTGCCATCGGGGCCACGGTCGGCGTATTCGCCGGGTTCTTCATCTTCCCACCCATAGGCATCATCCTGGGGCCGTTCGCCGGCGCCGTAGCGGGGGAACTGCTCAACGACCGCGGGGACATACCGAAAGCCATCCTCGTGGGCTTCGGCTCCTTCCTCTCGTTCATCGTCGGCACGGGGCTCAAGGTCGTGGCCGCCGTCGGAATGCTCGTCCACGTCACGACCGACACGTATCCCGCCGTGCGGGACTGGTTCGCAACTCTATTTTAACCCTTTCTATAATGAAAAAACTCCTACTCTTTGCGGTAGTCATCACAGCGATGTTAGCCGCGGCTTGTTCCAAGTACAAGTACGAAACAGTCAAGGGCGACCCGTTGAACACCAAAATCTATACCTTGGACAACGGGCTGAAGGTCTACATGAGCGTCAACAAGGAGACGCCGCGCATCCAGACCTACATCGCCGTGAACGTGGGAGGCAAGAACGACCCGGCCGAGACCACCGGACTGGCGCACTACTTCGAACACCTGATGTTCAAGGGCACGCAGCAGTTCGGCACTTCGGATTTCGCGGCGGAGAAACCGATGCTCGACCAGATCGAAAGCCTCTTCGAAGTTTACCGCAAGACGACCGACGAAGCCGAACGCGCGGCAATCTACCACCGCATCGACTCGGTCAGCTACGAGGCTTCGAAGATCGCCATCCCCAACGAGTACGACAAACTGATGTCGGCCATCGGGGCCAACGGCACCAATGCCTTCACGTCGCAGGACATGACCGTATACGTCGAGGACATCCCCTCGAACGAGATCGACAACTGGGCGAAGATCCAGGCCGACCGTTTCAAGAACCCCGTGATCCGCGGCTTCCACACCGAGCTGGAGACCATCTACGAGGAGAAGAACATGTCGCTGACGCGCGACAGCCGCAAAGTCTGGGAGGCCATGGACGCCGCCCTGTTCCCCCACCATCCCTACGGCACGCAGACCGTACTGGGTACACAGGAACACCTGAAGAACCCCTCGATCACCAACGTCAGGAACTACCACAAGACCTACTACGTGCCCAACAACATGGCCGTCTGCGTATCGGGAGACTTCGATCCCGACGAAATGGTCGCCACGATCGAAAAATACTTCGGCGACATGCAGCCGAACCCCGACCTGCCGAAACTGCACTTCGAGCCCGAACAGCCGATCACGACTCCCGTAGTGAAGGAGGTATACGGGCTGGAAGCCGCCAATGTGATGCTGGGATGGCGCCTGCCGGGTGCGACCGACCCGTCGACCGACGTGGCGAACATCGTGGGCTCGGTACTTTATAACGGCCAGGCCGGACTGATCGACCTCGACCTCAACCAGCAGCAGAAGGTGCTTTCGGCATACGGCTACGCATCGTCGCAGCCCGATTACGGGACATTCCTGGTAGCAGGCCGCCCGAAGGCCGGGCAGTCGCTCGACGAAGTACGCGACATGCTGCTGTCCGAAGTGGCCAAGCTGCGCAACGGGGATTTCGACGAAAGCCTGATCGAGGCGACCATCAACAATTACAAGATGCAGATGATGCGTTCGTTCGAAGAGAACGAAAGCCGCGCGATGCTCTACGTCTACTCGTTCATCAACGGCGCAGACTGGGCCGACGAAGTGCAGCAGCTCGACCGCATGTCGAAAATCACCAAGCAGGACGTCGTGGACTGGGCCAACAAATACCTCGGCCCCGAAAGTTATGCCATCGTCTACAAGCGTGAAGGCAAAGACCCCAACGAGCAGAAGATCGCAGCCCCGAAGATCACGCCGATCGTGACCAACCGCGACTCGCAGAGCGAGTTCCTCACCGAGATACAGAACTCGAAGGTCGAGCCTATCGAGCCGGTATTCGTGGACTACAAGAAGGACATGTCGCAGTTCGAGGCGCAGAAGGGCGTCAACGTGCTGTATAAGAAAAACGAAACCAACGACATCTTCACGCTGATCTACGTATTCAACACGGGTACGGAGAACGACCCGGCACTCAACCTCGCCTTCGACTACCTGAGCTACCTCGGAACGGACAAGATGAGCGCCGAGCAGATCGCATCGGAGATGTACGCCATCGCCTGCTCGTTCGGCCTGAGCGCCGGAACCAACCAGAGCTGGATCGAGATATCGGGCCTGAGCGAGAACATGGGTAAGGCGATGGAAATCGTCGAAGGGCTGATCGCCGGGGCGCAGCCCAACGAGGAGATCCTGCAAAACCTCAAGGGCGACATGATAAAGAGCCGCGCCGACGCCAAGCTCAACCAGAGCCGTTGCTTCGGGGCGCTCCAGCGCTACATGATCTACGGCAGCGATTTCATCCGCCGCACCACGCTCACCGACCCGGCATTGCAGGGGTTGACCTCGGAACAGCTGCTCGCAAAGATCGGCGACCTGATGGGCAAGCAGCACGAGGTGCTCTACTACGGCCCGCAGGACGAGGCCGAAGTGAAAGCCGCCCTGACCGCGCACCACAAGGTGGCAGCCGACCTCCAGCCGCTGGAAAAAAAGTTCAGCACGCTGCAACCCACCGATGAAAACAAGGTCATGCTTGCCCAGTACGACGCCAAGCAGCTCTACTACATGCAGTATTCGAACCGCGGCGAGAAATTCGACCTCGCAGCCGACCCGCAGATCACCCTCTACAACGAGTATTTCGGCGGAGGCATGAACACCATCGTCTTCCAGGAGATGCGCGAAGCCCGCGGCCTGGCTTACTCGGCATGGGCCAACCTCGCCATCCCGACCAACGCCAAGGGCGACTATTACTACATGGCCTTCATCGCCACGCAGAACGACAAGATGCAGAAGGCCATCGAGGCATTCGACGAGATCATCAACAACATGCCCGAATCGGAAAAGGCGTTCAGCATCGCCAAGGAGGCCCTTATCTCGCGCCTGCGCACCGAGCGCACGGTGAAGGACGGCGTACTGTGGAGCTACATCCGCATGCGCGACCTCGGCCTGACGGAGCCGCGCGGAAAGCAAATCTTCGAGAAGGCGCAGCAGATGACGCTCGCCGATGTCAAGGCCGCACAGGAAAAGTGGGTGAAAGGACGCAAATACGTCTACGGCATTCTGGGCGACATCCAGGATCTCGATCTGAACTACCTCAAGACCCTCGGCCCGATCCAGACCGTGACACAGGAGGAGATTTTCGGGTACTAAACCACCCTGCTTCCCAATAACGAAAGCCGCCGGTTCCCCGGCGGCTTTTTCGTGCCCGCTCCCGGCCAAAGTACTAAACGGGCAGTCCGGCAAGCCGGCGGGAAATAAAACATCCTGAGCGGAAACGCCGCGAACTAAAACACCGGGAACACAAGCCGCCGGGAACGAAAACACCGGGAACACAAGCTGCCGGGAACGGAAAACGCCGGAAACGCAAGCCACTGGGAAAGGAAAACACCCCTGCCGAAGGTTTTTCCGACAGGGGTGGAATCGTAAAACAACAGGTCTTGACTTCCCGCCCGGCCAGAAACCGGACGGCCGCAGGAAACTTCCCGTTTCGCCGGGGACAGCCCCGAAGCCCACGGCAGCCTCCAGCCGTTAATAGCGGTAATGCTCGGCTTTGTAAGGGCCGTCGGGGTCTACGCCGATATAGTCGGCCTGTTTCCTGGTGAGGTGCGTGAGTTCCACGCCGAGGTTGTCCAGATGCAGGCGTGCCACCTCCTCGTCGAGGTGCTTGGGCAGGCGGTACACGCCCACTTCGAGGTTCTCCTGCCACAGCTCCATCTGCGCAAGGCACTGGTTCGTAAAGGAGTTCGACATCACGAACGAGGGGTGCCCCGTCGCACAGCCCAGGTTCACGAGGCGGCCTTCGGCCAGCACGAAGATCGAGTGTCCGTCGGGGAAGGTGAACTTGTCGACCTGCGGTTTGATATTGGTCTTGACGGCCCCCGATTTTTCGAGGCGCGCCATCTGGATTTCATTGTCGAAGTGGCCGATGTTGCAAACGATCGCCTGGTCGCGCATCTTCTCCATGTGCTCCAGCGTGATGATGTCGCAGTTGCCCGTGCAGGTGACGTAAATATTACCTTCGGGGAGTGCGCTCTCGACGGTCTTGACCTCGAAGCCTTCCATGGCGGCCTGCAGGGCGCAGATCGGGTCGATCTCGGTCACGATGACACGTGCGCCGTACGAACGCATCGAACGGGCACAGCCCTTGCCCACGTCGCCGTAGCCGCAGACCACGACCACCTTGCCGGCGATCATCACGTCCGTGGCGCGCTTGATGCCGTCGGCCAGCGACTCGCGGCAGCCGTAGAGGTTGTCGAACTTCGACTTGGTGCAGGAGTCGTTGACATTGATGGCCGGGACGAGCAGCTCGCCGGCCTCCTGCATCTGGTAGAGGCGGTGTACGCCCGTAGTGGTTTCCTCGCTCACACCCTTCCACTCGGCCACCGTGCGGTGCCATTTGTCCTTGTCTTCGGCAAGGATCGTCCTGAGCGTGCCGAGGATCACCTCCTCCTCGTAGGACGAAGGCTCGTAGTCGAGCGTCGAGGCATCGTTCTCGGCCTTGTACCCTTTGTGGATCAGCAGCGTGGCGTCGCCGCCGTCGTCCACGATCAGCTGCGGGCCCTTGCCGCCGGGGAAGGAAAGCGCCATGGCGGTGCACCACCAGTATTCGGGCAGGGTTTCGCCTTTCCAGGCGAAGACCGGAACCCCGGCCGCGGCGATGGCCGCGGCGGCATGATCCTGCGTCGAGAAGATGTTGCACGAGCACCAGCGCACGTCGGCGCCCAACTCGACGAGCGTCTCGATGAGCACGGCAGTCTGGATGGTCATGTGCAGTGACCCCATCACGCGCACGCCTTCCAGCGGCTTCTGCGGGCCGTATTTGCGGCGCACGGCCATCAGCCCCGGCATCTCGTGCTCGGCGATCTCGATCTCTTTACGACCCCACTCGGCCAGCGACATGTCGGCCACCTTGTAGGGCATTGTCAAATCCAAATACATAGTATTATCTTTTAATTCCAATATATATTCCTTGTCCCTGGCGATCTGCGCCCGCAGCTCCCCGATCGTCGCGAAACGACGTTCGTCACGGATCTTACGCACCAGTTCCACGCGCAGCGTACGGCCGTAGAGCGAACCTCCGAACCCGAAGATATGGGTTTCCAGATGGCGGACGGCTCCGCCGACCGAAGGGTTGCTGCCCAGGTTGGACATCGCATCGTAACGCGTCCCGTCCACCTCCACGCGGGAGTAATAGACCCCGTCCGCGGCCGTCACGGAATCCGGCACGGCCATGTTTGCCGTCGGGAATCCCAACTCGCGCCCGAGCCGGCGTCCGTGTTCCACTACGCCCTCTATCGTCACCCCGGCCATCAGATTTTCTCGGTCAGTTTACGCACCAGCCGGAACTGCGAGAAGAACTCCTTGGCAAAGACACGCAGTACGGTATAGGAAGGGATTGCCAGCAGCATGCCGAGGATTCCGGCCATCGACCCGGCGATGAGGATTACGAGGAAGATTTCGAGCGGATGGGCCTTGACACGCTCGGAATAGAGCGTCGGCTGCAACACGAAATCGTCGATCCCCTTGAGGATCAGCAGCGAACCTGCGATTATAAAAGCAGTATGCCCCACGGTCATCCCCCCGATCGGGGTTACGATACCCACGAAGACGGAAACGATACCGCCGATCAGCGGCCCGGCATAGGGTACCACGTTCATCACCCCCATCACCAGGCCGATGAACGCAGCGTCGGCCGCCTTCATGCCGAAGGCCATCATCGTGAGCGACACGGCGACCATCAGCATCAGGCTTTCCGAGAGGATACCCGTGAAGTAGCGGGCCAGCAGCAGCGTGACGGAATCGAGTGCGCGGGTGATATTCTCGTGGTAACGCTCGGGGAACATGGCCGTCACCATGGCATAGAACAACCCTTCGTCCCGGAGGAAAAAGAAGGTGATGAACGTAATGGAGAAAATGGCGATGACCGACGAGAGCACCACGTTGACGATCGAGGAGAACACCGAATTGAGCGATTCGATGTCGATAATCTGCTTGAGCGCCGATGCGAGCGCCTCCGAGAGGGAGAACGTGCTTTCGGGCACGGCGAAGAACTCATGCAGGTATCCCTGTGCCTGGGCTATCGGCTCCTCGATACTTTGCACGACGGCGGCGAAATCGAGGTTCGACAGCTGGTAAATCTTATTGAACACAAGCGGCACGAACAGCGAGCACAGCGTGGCCAGCACCACCCAGATGACGATCAGCGTCACCAGCGCAGCCAGCCAGCGGGGTACCTTCCAGCCCTTGATATGCAGCGCCGCGAGGCGTTTCACGAGCGGATTGCCCATGACGGCCAGCACGGCGGATATGAGTATGTATACGACGATCGAACTGAAATACCAGACCAGAAAGAGGACGGCCGCAGCTACGGCCGCGCCCGCGATGAACTTCAGGAAGGTCTGGGGAGTCGTTTTCATCCTTCGAAAGAGGGGTTAAATCTTATGCAGGCGTGCGATGGGGGTCTGCGAACCCACGACCGGATCGCCGATCTCGACCAGCAGTTCACTGTCCTTGGGTACCAGGACGTCGACGCGCGAGCCGAATTTGATGAAGCCGCAGACGCTGTTCTGCTCCACGGGCTCACCGACTTTCATGTAGGAGATGATGCGGCGTGCAATCAGGCCCGCAATCTGGCGGAAAAGCACCTTCCGGCCGGAGGCCATCCTCACGACGGTCGTCGTGCGTTCGTTCTCGGTCGACGACTTGGGATGCCATGCCACCAGAAAACGCCCCGGATGGTATTTGAAATACTCGACCGTGCCCCCGACCGGCACCCAGTTCATATGGACATTGGTCACGGACATGAAGATCGAGATCTGCAACATCTCCTCCTTCAGGTATTCGGTTTCCTTCACGACCTCCGTCACGACCACGCGGCCGTCGCAGGGAGAGAAAACCAGGTCGGCATCGTGTATCCGCACACGGCGGGGTTCCCGGAAAAACGCGACGATAAAGAACCAAAACAACAGCAAAAGCACGGCGCTCACCCACAACAGCGAAATATTCGAATCGCTGACCAGCAGGTGATAGATCAGCCAAAATATAAATACACAGACGGCACCCGAGATACAGATAATCTTGTAGCCTTCCTTATTTATCCTCATAACTCTTTTTTAGGTTTGCAGTTACATCACAAAAAGCATATAGACGAATACGAACGGCGCCGAGAGCAGCATGGCGTCGAAACGATCGAGCACCCCGCCGTGGCCGGGGATCAGCCGCCCCGAATCCTTAACGCCGGCAGCCCGCTTGAACATCGACTCCACCAGGTCGCCCAGCACGCCCGAAACGGCGGCGACCAGTGCCAGACCGGCCCAAACCCACATATTCCCGTCCAGCATCCGTGCAGCCACGATGCCCATGACGACGGCACCGGCGATCCCGCCGAAGAACCCCTCCCAGGATTTCTTGGGCGAAAGGCGTTCGCAAAGGCGGTGGCGTCCGACGGACATCCCCACCAGGTAGGCGAAGACGTCGTTGGCCCAGATGATGAAGATATAGGCGACCATGATCCACGGGTTCCAGGTATCGCTGCCGACGATCGGGATATAGCACATCAGCGACAGGGGCAATGCCACGTAGCAGATTCCCATGATCGTCGTGCCGATCCCGGAGGCCGGGTTTTCACCCCTGCGGTAGAGTTCGCAGATGAACATGGCGGGCAGGAGCAGCAACAGGAACGCCAGCCCGCAGCCGAAGGCCTGCCGGGCGTCGCCGAGAATCTCGATGTCGTCCGAGACGAACGCTAAATTGAGCGCGAAAAGCACGATACCCGCAACAAGCCCTACGACTCTCTGCGGCGCATTGCCTTGTTTCCCGGCCAGCGTATAGAACTCGTACATGCCTGTCTCTTATACACATCTGACGCTGCCGACGACGGAGAGAGTGTAGATC
>ENA-UAOK01001134-UAOK01001134.1-human-gut-metagenome-genome-assembly--contig:-NODE-1134-length-12796-cov-8.059571_pt1 | contig 12796 bp, 5 predicted proteins | sample MGYA00243467_ERZ654553 | MGnify/ENA primary metagenome ERZ654553 (study PRJEB26926, sample SAMN06164886) | human gut metagenome | biome: ENVO:00009003; feature: ENVO:2100002; material: ENVO:00002003...
TACACTCTCTCCGTCGTCGGCAGCGTCAGATGTGTATAAGAGACAGATATAATACAAACTATAAATATTTGCGCTTACACGCACATGCACGCAACATGTTGATACGAACAGGGGAGATCAAAACTATGAATTGCGAACAACACCTTCCGCCTTGTCTGGAAATCAAGCATTTGACAAAACAATACCATGCGGCTCAAAAACCTGCGGTGGACGATTTGAACGTTGTCTGCTATCCCGGCGAGATAGTCGGTCTTTTGGGACACAACGGCGCGGGTAAATCCACGACTTTGAAATGCATCACGGGGATATTGCCCTATTCCAAAGGCGAAATCGTCATAAACGGTTTCGACGTTGCAAAAGAACCCGTCAAAGCAAAAAGAACTTTCGGATACGTCAGCGACAAGCATGACGTTTTTGTCAAACTCACCGGCATACAATACGTTGACTTTATGGCGAACGCATACGGCGTGAGCGTTGCCGACAGAAAAGCACGCCTTGCGGAACTCGAAGACGTGTTTCAACTCGGCGACAGAATTTTCGACACCATCAACGACTACTCGCACGGCATGCGCCAAAAAATCTGCATGATGGGCAGCCTTATCCACAACCCCAAACTTTGGATTATGGACGAGCCAATGATCGGCCTCGACCCGCTTACCTCGCAAAGAGTGAGCGAATTTATGAAGGAATACGCAAAACAAGGCAACTGTATTCTCTTCTCCTCTCACAACATCAACTCCGTGCAAAAACTTTGCGACAGAGCCGTCATCATTCAAAACGGCGTAAAAACGGACGATTTCTATTTCGAACAATTCGAATGCGAACATCCCGACATCGACCTGGAAGAGTACTTCCTCTCGCGCACGGCAAAGGCGGCAAAATGAGAAACCACGCTCTCCTTTTGAAAAAGCAGTTGCTTGACGCGTTTCCCGCCAAGCGTTCCAAAAAACGTTTGCCCGATCTCACAAGCGCACTTTTGATGTTGCTGCTTACGGGTGCGATGGTTGCGATATTCGTCTTTGTCTTTTCAAGATTTATATCAACCTACACGCAAATCAAAATCAATCGCGTCCCCGACATCGCCGCAAGACAATACGAAATTATGTCTATGGGCTATTTCGTGCTTGTCGTAGTGTTTGTGATAAACGGCGTAAACGCGCTCTGCCACGCACTTTTTGAAAACAGCGATTTGTCAATCCTCATATCCATGCCGTTTTCAAGCAGCGAGATTTTCCTTTCAAAACTCACTGCGGTATATTTGAAACAAGCGGTGTTGGCTCTCGTCTGCGTGTCTACGCTGAATTTCACTTTCCTTTGCACGACGGACACGCTGAACGTGTACAACGGCATAATGACCTTTGCGGTTGCTCTGCTTTTGCCGATAATTCCGCTCGGTATCGCGTCAATCGTGGTGCTTCCCTACTACTATCTCAAACGCCTTGCCAACTCGCACTATATCTTCGTTTTCATAGTGATGACGGCTGGTATGGCACTGTTTTGCTGGCTGTACTCCTACGTTTTCAGATTTGCGCAAGACTTGATTTCAAGCGGAAAAATCACGTCGCTGTTCGGCGACAAAACGATGAGGTTTATCCTTTCGTTCACAAAATACGACTACCCCGCCAACCTGTTTGCAAACGTTATGCTTGCACGAGATTTGGGCAAAAATCTCGGCATTTTGGCGGCGTTTATAGTGGCTTTTGCGGCAATATGCCTGCTCGTCGTGCGCGCGATATTCATAAAAGTGTCGCACTCCGGGCTTGCTATTCACGTGCCGCACGCACATACGCGCAAGGTGCGATTTGTGGACAACTCTCGCTTCGGCTCGTTGCTCGCAAAAGAGTTTTTGCTTGTCATGCGCACTCCGAACTACGCCTATATGTACTTCACCACGGCGGCGGTTATGCCCGTTATGGCGTACTACTCGGCAAACATCTCGGTGAGTATGCTGGCAGGGCTTGTGGGCAAAGCGGACGTAAGTTTCGAGATATGCACGTTTATCGTGATATTGTACTCGACTCTTACAAACACTTTCTGCTCCACGAACATCTCGCGCGACGGATATATGTCCATGACGCAAAAGATTTTGCCTTTCTCGCCCTCGTACATTCTCGGCTCGAAAATTACTTTCTGCTCCGTCGTTGCGGAAGTAAGCGTTGCGATTGCATGCATAGTGTTCGGCGCAACCGGGCTTGAAAAGGGAGCGGACGCGGCAATCACGTTTGTTGCGGCGTCGCTGTACGCTCTGGCGCAAATCATTGTAGCAACAAAGCTGGATTTAAGACATCCCCACTTTGCAAAAACCGACGACGGTGAAATCAAGGAATCCAACTCGACGGTTTCCTCCATCATCGCAATAGGGCTTGTGGCAAGTTTCGTCGTGGGCTTTTCCCTGCTGGCGTCGTTCTTTATCCCCCTTCTCAACGGCGGAGCGACTTCACCCCTTCCCAAATGGGCGGATTATACGATAGCGATATGCATTCCCCTTGTTCTGCTCGGGGCGGCGCTGGGATATTTCTTTGCGAAACTGTCAAGCGCATACGACAATCTGGATATGGAGGACTGATATGAAAAAGATAGTAACCGCACTCATAATCGTTCTTCCCCTCGTGTTTTTGATTGCGCTCTTTGCCATAACTTCGGTGGCGAGCGTATCTGCGGACATCCCTGCAAACGGACTTGTCATCAACAACAAGGGCGTGGGCGTGTTCTCTTTCGACCTTGCAAACTATCAAAACAAGATGTACGAGCAAGACCTCGGCGTAGAGGTGTTGCCGTACATGGCTAAAAACAAAAAATATTCCCTCAAAGTCACCGACGCAAACACCGGCGAAGAAAGCAGTATCGTCACTCTGGAAGATGACGGCTCGTTTGCGCTTCACGACGTGGGCGTTGCAAAACTCACCTTCACCAGCGACGACGGCGGATACAGCGACAGCGTCGTGTTCAACGTAGGCTCGAGCGGCGTTTTGTCCTACAAGCCCGTGCTATTGGACAATGCAGGCAACGCTATCACCCTGCTCGATGGCGACGACACGGATTTCAAAGCGAATATCACCGCCGGTTCTTACGTTTTGTCGGGAGATTTTTATCCCTCAACCGCAACCAACGTGCGCGCAACGTACAAGACGGCAAACGGCGACGCAATCAAAATCAACGAAGTCAGCGGCAAAATCAACGCTCACTTCGAAACGGACGGCATAGTGTCGATAATCGTCAAAGACGCTTTCGGCAACGACGTGGAAAAGACGATAAAACTGAACGTATCGCGCTCGGGCGAAGTGATGATAAACGGTCGGGAAGCGTCGAAAAACAAAAACGATACCTCAACCGTAACCGCGCCCTTGGGCACGACAAGTTTTACGCTGTATATAGACAGCAAAGACGCAGAATCCGACGATATTCGCATATCCGGCGCAAAAGACGCGGAATATACGGTGCGCAAATTGAGCGGAGCAAGCGACAGCGCGTACGCAATCGACGTCGCTTTGTCGGAAGCGGTCAACTCCCCCATAGAAGGTTTGCTGTACACGATAAGAATCAACTCGTCTTCCGTCTACTATTTCAAACTGTCCTTTGACGACTACGCGTTTTCGGTGTACTCGTTCGGAAACTCGGACGGCAACGCCGACCTTGTGTTGCTCGACGAAACGACGACTCAATTCTCCGTGTCTTCCGACCCCGACGACGATTTGAGTTTCAGCTGGCGCATAGCCGACGAAACGGTTGCTCAAATAGGCGAACAATCGGGCAAATACTGCTTCATATCGGCAATCGCAAGCGGAAAAACCAAATTGCATATCGATTGGCAAAAGATTGAAAACGGCGCGATGAAGTCGAGCGGAACGATAACGAGAAACCTTATCGTCACAAAGCCGTACACTTCCATCATGTTCAACGAAACCGCCGCCTCGCACGGACTCGGCAAACTTGCAATCGCAAACCAAAAGTTCGAAAACGGCAGTATCGTATCCGCGGAATATATAACAAAACTTTTCAACAACGTTCTTGGCAAAGATACGTCGCAAGAAGAAATCGCATATCCGTTTGAAAACATAGTTTTCAAGTCCTCGAACGATTCCGTTCTTTCGGTCGAAACGACGGCGAACGGCGTAAAATTCATCGTCAAAGACACCGGTGAAGTCACCGTAACGGCGGAGTGGATTTACGGCGAACGCTTCGGCGTGAAACCGGCGTCATTCACTTTCAATGCGGTGAACGGCACGTACGTAAAAGATTACGACGAACTGAAAAAGGCAACCGCTCTCGGCAAACAAATCGTTTTGCAAGAGGATATTTACCTCGGCGAAAAACTTACCGACGAACAGGGCAACCCGCTCTACTCCGAAACGGAAACCACGCAAAAATTGCTCTCGCACGTCAAAAAGATAAAGACAACGAGCGATTATAAGTACTACACGAACCTCGGACAAGAACAACCCGACGTGTACGTGTGTTTCGAGTTTGAAAACGACGTGTTCGGCAACGGACACTTTATAAGCGCGGAATATATCACCAATTTGAGAGGCGCGCTTACGGACACCGTGCCTGCATACGCACTCTTCAAAGGTCCGCTCAACTTCGTTGCGGCAAATATGGGCGGCATAGACGTTGCGTCCGTCAAGGCGCAAGACAATATATCCTTCCTCGTGCGTAAAAACGGAATCGTGCTTGACAATCTGACTCTTGCGGGCTGCGACGACGATTCGCTCTACACCGTAGACGACGACGGCAACAGCAAACTCGAACTTACTCTTCTCAACGAAAAAGGTACTACACTGGAAGTTATGTGCGACGCAACCGTGCGCAACTGCCGTATCAAAAACGGGCGTACCGCAATGAGAGTGTTCGGAAGAAGCTCGATTGACGCAACCGGCACCGTCAACGCTCAAAAAGAACGCATACGCGTAACAATAGACGGTTGCAGATTGCACACCGCAAGAGAATTTATCCTCAAAGTCGGCACGAACAGATATTTGAGAGGCAACGCCGCCAATCTTGCGCCATCCTTCACCGACGCAAGCGGCAAAGCGTACGACAAGCACAACACCTCTGCGTGCGACGAATACGCAAACGACGATTATTTCGCAAACAACTATATTCTCACCGACGTAACCCTCAAAGACAGCGTGTTGTCCACGAGCGGTCTTTTCTCGGTGGGTATGGAAAGTCACTTCTCGGGCGCAATGCTGGATATGCCGACGATGGGATTGAACTATCTCAACGGCTGGGACGGGCTTGCGGCAACAAGCTATCCCGCACGTCTGCGCCTTGTGGGAAACGTGATTTTGGACGACTGGAAAGAGCTTGCGCAAGTGGACAGCTCCACCCTTATAGAAGTCAACCTCAAATCCGACCAACAAGGCCTTGCCTGGCTTGAACTCAACATCCCCGAAATGCTCAAAGAGGTGTGCAAACAAGCAGGCTACGAAAATATCATATCCCGTCTTGCAGGCAAAGAATACGTGCACGGCGGCATCGCATTCTACGGCGGCGGCAAAAACTATTCCGTCCTCGACACGAGCGAATACACGTTCGAGAGTATGAAACAATATCTTGTCAACATAGGCGTGTTGAAAGACTCTAGCGATTCCAACCTCAAAATGCAAGGAGAAATGTTGCCAAAGGCGGCAGGGGGCGAAAACTTCCGCTTCGTCATGTTTGACGCATCGAGCAAATTCAACGCGGCAAGCAATCACTATTAATAAAACAAAAAATACGAAATAGTAAGCATTTATATAGAAATCAACCAAAAGACAACTTATCGGCAATATGCTCGTTTGCATGCCGATACGATTGCAAAGTATAAGATAGGATTGCTTTGCAAGCGAGGCTACTCAAGACCTATTCTTTGGGGAAAGAGGAGGTAAAAATGAACAAAAAAACAAGAATAACCGCTGTTTTGTTGACAGTGGTGATTGCTCTGATCTGCGCAAGCGTATTCGTTGCGTGCAACAAAGACTCGCAATCGCAAGGGGCGAAGGTGCTAATCGGATTCGACGCCAACGACGGAAGCGAAATCCATGCCGAATCCGTCGATCCCAAAAATATAACTTACGTGCCTAACGCGCGCGTGGGATACGATTTTGCGGGTTGGACGATGGATAAGGACGGCAACGAACCTCTCGATCCGTCCAAAATCCGACTCGGCACGACTCTTTATGCTCAATGGAAAATCAAGACGTTCTCCGTCAGCTTCTACGTCGGTGATACCCTTGTCAAAACCACGACCGTCGAATACGGAAAAGCCGCGGTTGCGCCCACCGAAGAAAGAATTGCGGATTGCCTTGAAGAAAACGAGATCTTCGTAGGTTGGAACGGCGATTTTTCAAGCGTAACGAGCGACCTTGCAATCTATGCGAATACCACATTTAAAGAAACCGCCTACACCGTCAATTTCGTAGTCGAGGGCAACGTCGTCAAGACCGCAAGCGGAAAAGTCGGCAACACTATCGTTTTGCCGCAAACGAACGAATACGAGGACAAAATCCCGACGGGCTTCGTTTTTGTGAAATGGGTTGACGAAAACGGCAAGGAAATCGAAGCGGACGCAAAATACGCAAAAGACGTAACTTACACCGCAACGTACGCTCTTCAATCTCCGTCTGCGCCCGAAATCAACGTGCTGTATCCGCAAGACAAAACCTCTTTCTTTTACGGCGACATTTGCAACGCAAGCATTAATAAGGACGTCGCGCCGAGCGGCATAACCTACGTTTACGAGTGGTTTGACGAAAACGGCAACGCTCTTGCAAGCACACAAGACAACACCGCTTGCGCAATCGAAAACGTGCAGGCAGGCGATAAGCGAATAAGCGTAAAAGTCACCGCTTCAAAAGACGGTTATACATCCGTGTCGGCAACCGCTTATGCAACGATAAAAGTCGAAAAAGCAACTTTAACCGCAATAATCGACGACATAAACGTCGTTTACGGTCAAGATTTGCCCGAATACACGATTCGCTTCAACGGCTTTAAGTACGGCGAAAACGAGAGCGTCGTAAACAAGAGCAACGCAACGGTTTCAACCACGTACTCTAAAGGTTCGGGCGTTGGCGCGTATGCGATTACGCTAAGCGGACTTGTTGCAAGCAACTACAATATCATCGGTGAAAACGGCGCGATAACGGCAACGATCAACGTCGACAAAAAAGCTTTGACTATAAAAGATTCCGTTGCGTTTGAAAAGGCATACGACGGAACACCCCTTTCCGCCACCCTTTCAAACGAGTCGATAAACGGACTTTTGGACGGCGATACGGCAACGCTCAAAGTCGAAACGAAGGGCAACGTCCCCGCCACGTACGAAAACGAATCGGTGCCGGTGTCGCTCACGGTTGTTGACAAGGACGGCAACGTCGTTTCTTCAAATTACGAGTTGACCGCAAACGTCGTTGCGACTATCACCCCTGCGGCTATCGTATATACGCAACCGAGCGACATTGAGCTTACTTACAACCTTCCGATGCCCAAAATCGAAGGCGTTGCGGTAAACACGGAAAACTGCAAAGTTCTTTACAAAACCTCAAACAGCGACGACGAGGCTTGGAGCGCAGACGTTCCTACGCTCGTCAACGCAGGCGAGTACACCGTATATTTCCAAATTTCTCGTCAACACTACAAGACCGAAGAAGGCAGCTTCACCGTCACGATAAACAAGGCAAAACAAACTCTTGACGGAAAACAATATTTTGTAACCTACGGCGAAGAGTTTACGAAAACCCAAGACGTAACCTACGTTCTCGGTCAAGAAATAAAGTTTGCGCTTTCTTGCGAATACAAAGCCGGCAATTCGGCGAGAACTTACGATATCAAGGCAACCGCGGAAGAAAATCCCAACGTCGAATTGACGATCACCAATTGCACGCTCACCGTAAATCGCGCCACTCTCGTAATCGAGATGAAAGACAAAACAATCACTTACGGTGACGCTTTCGTATCCGACTATTCAATCGTCACGGCAAAAGGCTTGTTTGCAGGCGACGATATAAAAGACGTGATTGCGCTTGGAACAGAATATTCTCAAGGCAACGGTATCGGAAAATATCGAATCGATGCAACGCTTACGGATTTGGCAAGCAAAAACTACTGTTTGAACACGTCACCCAACACGAGCGAACTGTTTGTGGAAAAGAAAACCGCAACTCTCACAATCGAGGGTAAGAGCGTGATTTTCGGTGATGTTGCGCCCTCGTTTACGGCAACGATAGACGGCTTGTACGGCAACGACGAAATCGAATATACCCTCTCTTGCGGCTACAAACAAGGCAACGGCGTCAGACGTTATCCGATTTCCGCAAACGTGCCCGAGGCTTCGGACGCCAAAAAGAATGCAAACTATATCGTCAACGTCAACTCGGACGCATATCTCATCGTTGAGAAAAAGCCTATTGCTTTGACGGTGCAAGACGCAACCGTAGTTTACGGAAACGCAGCACCGACTTTCACCTACACAACGGACACGCCTTTTGTCGAAAGCGACGTGCCTTCAATCACATTGTCATGCTCCTACAAACAAGGCGCAAAGGTCGGGACGACGTACGCGATTACCCCGACGATTCCCGGCAACGAAAATTATGAATATACCCTAACGACCGGCACTCTCACGGTGACGAAGCGCGCCGTAGTTATCGAGCACGAAGATCACAACTTTGCGTTCAACGACGGTGCAAAGGCAAGTTTCGACGTGGCAGGGCACGTAAAAGACGCGTTTGAAAGCGACGTGTTCGGCGGTAGCATCCAAACAACGAGCGGCAACATCGCAATCTACGTTGCAAACGGTGCGCTCGGTGAAGATTTCGAGTTTGCAACTCCCCTGTCTATCGTCAACAAAGACGGCGAAAACGTCGAAGATTGCTATGTCGTAACCTACCGTCTTACCGTCGAAATCAAAGAAATCACGATAGCTCACACCGTGCGCAACCTCACGAATCAGGTTTACGACGGCAACGCGCACGAGGTGTACGTTGAAGTCGAGGAAGGCACGAGCGTCACGTATATCGTGAACGGCATAGAGCAAACGGACAGACCGTCCTTTGTCGACGCAGGCGAATACGTCGTGTCTTTCAGATTGACCAAAGAGGGCGCAACGCCCTACGAGGGAAAATTCACGGTGAAAATCGCAAAGAAGCATGCGACCGTAACCGCTCAAAATCAAACGGCGATTTTCGGCGACGACTTCACGCTCAGCCAAAGCGCATTCACGCTTGACGGCGTGCTTGAAAAGGATACGAGCGATGTCGTCGTTACGCTTGCATGCGACTATAAAGTCAGCTACGACAAAGACACATACGCCGTGACGGCAACCGCAACGCACAAAAATTACGACTTTGCAAGCGTAAACGGCACTCTTACCGTCGGCGCAAAGAAAGTCGTGCTCGATGCAAAAACCTACTCCGTAACCTACGGCGAGGATTGCCCCGAACTTGTGGGCTTCACGTCGGACTCGGTGAGCGAAACGCTTGACTTTATCACGCTTTCCACGTCTTATATCAAAGGCGAATTCGCAAACGAATACGAGGTGTTTGCAACCTCGTCGAACGCCAACTACACCGTTGACGCAAGCAAGGTTAAACTTGTCGTAGAAAAGCGCGCGCTTACGCTGACGCTCGTCGAAAGCAGTCTGTTTGCAACCTACGGAGAGGAAATCGAAATCACATATACGAACGTCGGATTGCTTGCAAACGACGCAAAGCATTTCGGCATCGAATATAAGTCGGGCGACGTTTGTAAGCCCGTCCCGACAATCCTCGGCGCAGGCTCGTACGAAGTAAAAATCACAATGTCCGACAAAATGGCGCAAAGATACGATTTGTCGGCGGATTCCGTCACAAACGGCACTTTAAAAGTGCAAAAAGCAAAGTTAAACGTCGGTATCGACACAAATTCGTTGCATATCGTGTTTGGTGAAGACGCAAATCTCGTTGCGAATTATCGCGGTTTCGTAAACGGTGACGACGCATCCGCCTTGCAAGGCACGCTTACCTTTGCATGCGACTATCTCACCCAAAAACACGCAGGTTCGTTTGCAATCTCCATGAGCGGACTGTCTGCGGACAACTATACGATTTCGTACGACAATCCGTATTTGTACGTTGAAAAAGCAGCCGTGAGATTGGAAGGACTTGCCGACCAAACCACCGTGTACGGACAAGCGTTTACGCCCGCCTCGACGGGTTGTCACGTAACCTACGACGATACTCTCAATCAATATGCAAAAGACAAAACGAGCGAAATCGTCATCTCCGTCACGTGCGACTATAAACAAGACAAAGTCGTCGGACTGTACGAAATCCGCGCCACGGGCGAGCATGCCGATTTCGATGTTTCGGGAGCTCAAAGTTGGCTCACCGTCAACAAAGCGGACTACTCTGCGGACTTTGTCAACGCAGAGATAGCAAAGAACGATTTGAAAGGCACGTACAATCCTCACACTTCCCTCGACGCGTACAAACTCTCAACGGGCTTTGCGTGGGTAAATGTGTCAATCGTTCCCACTTGCGACAATACGGACGGCTATGACGTGACTTTCTGCCAAGACAGCGCCAACTACAACGTCTACGAGGCAAAAATCAAAATCCTTCTTGAAAAAGCGGCGGCAAATCTCCGCGTGGACGGCACGCTCGAATACGATTGGAGCGGAAGCGCAATTTCGTTTGACACAGTGAAAGCAATGATAAAATCCGACAACACGGACAACGGTTTTGTCATCTCGGTTGCAATCGCGGCTCCGTCCGGCGTGACGGAAATCAAGGACGGCGGCGTGTACACCCTTGCCGTGTCCATAACCGAAACCGCCAACTACAAAGCGGAAGTCATCAACCCCACCCTCAAAGTGAAAGCGGCAACCGTCGGCAGCGTCAACTACACCGTTGAAGACGCCGTGGCGCAAGGCACAACGGCAACCTTGTTCGGAAACGCTTTTATCGCCAACGACCTTACTATTCCGAGCGGCGTAACCTTGATTTTGCCAAGCGACAGCGACACATATGACGCTATGCCTTCAAAAATAAATAATTTGTATGGTAGCGGCGAAAAAGGCTTTGTTGATCAAAATAATAACTATATAAAAACCGTGCTCACAATAAAAAATTGTGTTGTCACCGTAAACGGTACTATTTTGATTAGAGGCCTTCTTGGAGCCGAAGGCGGCATATTGGAAGGACACACTTCTGGATCTCATAGTCAACTTATCAACAACGGTACACTGCAATTTAATAACGGATCTACTCTTGTTGCACGTGGATATGTAAAAGGTTCGGGCATTGCTTATTTTAATAATGGATCGAATGTTTACAGCCCGTTTGTCGTAAGAGATTTCCGTGGCGGTACAAATACAACGACAGTGTTTAGAAAAGGTGGCATTTCTCCGTTCAATCAATACGAGATGCCAAATATTCAATGTGTACAAATTTACTACTACGGTGCATCGCACACTGCATACGTGGACTTGTATGCAAGCAGTAAGCACAACACAGATTCAATAACAGTCATCGGCTCAAACGGAATTATCATATTGAAAGACGGAAACAGTTATTTGCGAAAAACGTACAACGATTCCAAAACCACGTTGACTATTATCGGTAATGCCGAAATCGGAAACTTGGTGTTGACCGTAAGCGGTGTTGACGTAAAGATGTCCGACGTTCAATTCCCATTGTCTTGGCTCTATGATATAAATATCGGCGACGGCACCACAGCAACAAACGTAAATGCACCGTATGATTATAAGATTTTGACAGGTTGCAACGTCACGGTTGCACAAAACGCTACACTTACAACCAATAAATCCGTAATAATATACAGCACTTTCACAGATACAGAGTTCGGCGGTGCGGTATATCCAAACAAACCTGCCGCATCGCTTGTTGTAAATGGAATTTTTAATATAAACGGTGCTTTCGGCGGTAATATCCAATCCTCTAACAATGGCGCAAAAGTCTGTATTGCATCTTCTGCGGGCTTGAGTGTATCTTCTTCGGAAGGAAACAGCGGTGACACATCTCAAATTGCCGCGCTTGCAAATACAGGGACTTTCTTCTATACTTCAAAATATGTAGAAACCGCTCGCTTCGGCGCAGGCTCTTGCACAATAACAGATGAAACTTTCACGACGGGAATATGGCCGAATAAGAAAACGCACCATTATAATCAATACTCTTATACCGGCGGCACCGCTCTTGAAAAAGGCAAAACATACACCTACAACGGTACAAGTTGGAACGCCGCTTGACGCTCAATCAACAACAAAAAGCAGTCCTCACTCCGAGGGCTGCTTTTTTGTTGCAATTGAGTTTGATCATTCCGTTTGGATTTTCTTCATCTTGGAAAAATAGTTGATTTCGCCCACGACAAAGAGCAAGCCTGCCACAACAAACATCGTTATGCCTATGCCGTAGCCTACCGCTCCCGGCACGAGAAAGAAAAACGCAAGCCCCACCGACAATGCGATCAACGCAACCAAAAGGAACAATATCATGACGTTCATATTGCCGAGTTCGGCAACTCTTTTGACAAGGTTTTTGTCTTCCATATCACACCTCCTTTTGAGCTAGCATGCGCAAAGATAAAGATTTTATACAATGGTTCTTTCTCTACAATAGCGAGCGTTGCGAACTTAAAATGCAACATCACCCCTTCCCTTCGGGCATTCCCTTATATAACTACTATATTGCAATTTTCCCCCTTCCTCACGTGTTTGGTCTTCGGCGTTTGCAAAGCAATCCGTCTCGTTCGCTTTGGCTACAACACATTCACAGGATGTGTTGCTTAACGCTGCCCATACCGCCGTTCATTA
>ENA-UAOK01001143-UAOK01001143.1-human-gut-metagenome-genome-assembly--contig:-NODE-1143-length-12725-cov-5.007577_pt1 | contig 12725 bp, 10 predicted proteins | sample MGYA00243467_ERZ654553 | MGnify/ENA primary metagenome ERZ654553 (study PRJEB26926, sample SAMN06164886) | human gut metagenome | biome: ENVO:00009003; feature: ENVO:2100002; material: ENVO:00002003...
ATCAAGGAGGAAACTGTATGACCCCTTTGAAACAGCTCTTTCGACAACCGGTTCGCTTGCTTGCAATTATCCTGCTGGTGGGAATGGCTTCCGCTTTTATCTGTCTGAGCGCAGGCGTATTTTCATCTGCAAAGGCAACGCTTGCGCAAATTGAAGAACGCTATGTGACAATTGGCATCCCCACAACGGAGACAGAGGGTGTGACAACAGAGTACAACGGGCTGACGCTCCATCATGAAGAAAGTATAATTAGTCAAGATATGTGGGCATATATGGATCAGCTTGCTGCTGATGGAAGGATCATAAAAGGCGCGTACCAACAAAAATATATCAGTGCATATTGCCCCTCTATTCAGACCGTTACCAGCGGAAATGAAGATGGCACATATGCCCCCAGCCTTGATACGCCATATGGTCGAGCGATTTTGGTAGTTCGTATCACGTCAGTAGATGAGATAAATCTGCCTGAGTTTGCTGAAATTGCGTCCGTATCTGTTACCGCTTCGATTGAAAACGTGATTAAACTTCATCAAGACTATGCTGTTCGCAGCACGCTATACCTTACTATAGGGTGTAACTCTCGGGAAGAATTGGACGCACTTGACATTCAGGTTGGGCGACGCTACTTGGTTTATGGATCGGAATATATAGACCGAGACCTAGAACTGCGCACGACATTAGCAGAATCGCACCGGTGTTCTGTAGAAGATATTGATTTGTCTCGTATATCATATGACTTGACGGCAGATGAAAAGAAAACCGCTTCACAAGATTTCATACCAGTAGCAAAATACTCTTCTGGTGAAAAAACGTCTATTTTGGGACAGAACATGGTTGACGCAATAGATTCCTGTGCAATGACTGTTACACACTGGCACGGACTGTACCCAGAAACACAGCCAGACTATGCAATTGACGGTTCTGAAACGGGTGTACTGCTAAACGACCAATACCTTGATGTATACATGACCCCGTTGGAAACTGGTCTGGATGTCTTTCTAAGCTCAAATGCGGGAATTGAATGGCGGAGCGCAGCCCAAGAATTGGATACGCAATATCATACTGTCAGTGTGATTGGTACAGATCTTCTGGAAAGCATGTATTGTTTCCATCAAAAGGACTCTTTCGTAACAGAAGGACGGAGTTTTGGGGCGGACGATTACAAAAATGGCTCTAATGTCTGCCTGATTTCTGAAACAACTGCCATTGCAAGCGATCTTGACGTGGGTGATAGCATTGATTTGGCCTTCTATTGGGGCCCAAACCCGCTTGCCGAGTTGACAGACCCGGAATGGAAAGTGCAACCACAGTGGTTTTCCCAAGAGGTTGGTCTTTCAGGCAACGCGAAAACATACCAAATTGTGGGCATTTACCGACAGTCAGACTTATGGGATGCCGCAGACTATCGATTCCTCCCCAATACGGTCTTTGTTCCAAACGCTTCTTTGCCAGAAAACTGCTATAGTAGTCGAAATGGCGTTTTTTTTACATATGTTTTGCAAAATGGAAAGGTATCTGCGCTTCAAGATGTCCTGAAATCAAGTGGATACCCAGCAAATATTCTGTTCTGCTTTGATAACGGATACGCCGAAATTGCTGAAACGCTGCATGGATTCTACAGCAGTGCTCGGCAGCTCCTTTTTGCCGCCTGCATAACAGCAAGCGCTGCCCTATTCGTATTTCTTGCCCTGTTTGTAAATCGTCAACGACGGACGCTTGGCCTAATGCTCTCGCTTGGTTCCGGAAAGCGGTCCGCTGTAGTATTTAACTGGAAAGTAGCAGCACTGCCCATAGCTCTTGCGACAATAATAGGAATCATCACTGGGGTTCTTGCAATGAATGCAACAACTCGAAGCCTTTTTTCCTCTGTTTCAGAGGTGCTTAATACAGGCTTGAGTGGTGCGGCTACGATTGGATATAACGATATGATAACAAAAATTGTATCAATGCCAATCGCGGTTATTATAGCTGGAATCTTGCAACTACTTGTTTATATTGTGGCGATTTACCTGCATTTACGAAAGTTGGCACAACAACCCCCACTTAAGTTAATGCAGAAAAGTTAAATTTCAGTATCAACGGAAGTAGTGAATATACTTGGCTATCAATGCTCACGCTTCATTAGGAGAACGCTCTGCTCAATTTGAACAGGGCGTTCTCCTACGAGAAAATAACCTTGACAAATCTCGTCTCAAAAAAAGATCCTTCAACGCTACGCACTTGACCACGGCTACAAAAACTATCGCTTTTATATTGATGACGGCATTTCGGGTACGACATTTAACCGACCTGGCTTCCAGCAAATGATTGCGGATATCGAAGCCGGCCTTGTCAAGCGGGTCATTATCAAGGATATGTCACGCCTGGGCCGTGATTATCTGCAAGTGGGCATGTATACCGAGATCATGTTCCCTGAGCATGACATTCACTTTATTGCTGTCAACGATGGCGTGGACAGCACCCAGGGTGATAATGAGTTCACTCCTTTTCGGAACATCATCAATGAGTGGTATGCGAAGGACACAAGCAAGAAGATCCGTGCCGTGATGAAGGTCAAGGGCAACGCCGGCGAGCATCTGACGACCCTGCCGCCCTATGGCTACATGAAGGCTCCTGACAACAAAAAGCTGTGGGTCAGGGACGAGGAAGCCGCAGCGGTGGTCTATGAGATCGGCCTATATGTGATGGACGGTTTCGGGCCGTCCCAGATTGCAAGGAAGCTGACAGAGCGAAGGATCTTGACCCCGGCCGCCTATTATGCCAGCAAGGGCCGGAAAGCAAGCAATATCAAGCGGGGCTTGCCCTACGCATGGGATGCCTCCACCGTAGCGGATATCATGGACCGCTGGCGGGAGTACCTGGGGCACACGGTCAATTTCAAGACGAGGAAGAAGTCCTACAAGAGCAAAAAGGTCATCCATAATCCGGAAAGTGAGTGGCTGATCTTTGAGAACACCCATGACCCGATCTGGACGGAGGCAATCGCGGACGCTGCGAGAGCAGCAAGGCAGACGCGCCGTCGTCCTACAAAAATGGGAGAAATGGGGATGTTCTCCGGCATGATGTTCTGCGCGGACTGCGGATCTGTCATGTATCAATGCAGAGCCACCAACTTCCGACGCGAGCAGGAATACTACCTATGCGCCGGCTACCGAAAGAGCCGTGACTTCTGCGGTCAGACCCATTCCATCCGCACGGTGATCTTGGAGGAATTGATTCTGGAAAACCTGCGGGAGATCGTTTCCTTCGCCTCCCGCAGTAAGGACGAGTTTGTGAGGCTGGTCATGGACAGTGACCTGCGGCAGCGCGACCGGGATCTTGCAAAGTGGAAACGGCAGCTTGTCGATTCCGAGAAGCGGATCACAGAGCTGGATGCTATCTTCAAGCGGCTCTATGAGGACAACATTTCGGGCAAGCTCTCCGATGAACGCTTTCAGAAACTCTCTGCGGACTATGAGAAGGAAGAACAGGAGCTCAAGGTGCTGGCGAGTTCCCTTCGGAAAGAAGTGGAGCTGGAGGAAAGCAAATCGGCGGATGTTGATCGTTTTCTCTCCGTTGTGGAGAGGTACACGGATATCCCGGAGCTCACGCCCTGCATCCTCCATGAGTTCGTGGAGAAAATCATCGTCCATGCGGCCAGCGACCCGAAGGGCAAGAACCGGACGCAGGAGATCGACATTTACTACAAGGGTATCGGAGCCTTGGAAATGTCAAAAGTCACGGCATCAATGGAAAAATGAGAAAACGGTACAGCCGAAGCTATACCGTTCTCTCTTTCCTCACGATGTTTTCTTATCGGGGGCTGCCTTCCGGCAGCCCCTCTGTTTGCAGGGATTCTATCAATCAGTCGACCATGGACTTCAGGTTCTCGGCGACGGTGATGGGGGCAGCGGTGGCAGCCTTCACCTGCTCGACGGTGAACTCGGGGTTGATCTCGGTCATGACCAGGCCGTTCTCGGTGACTTCCAGCACGCACATCTCGGTGATGATCTTGTTGACGCAGTGGGAAGCGGTCAGGGGCAGGCGGCACTTCTCGAAGATCTTGGGGTTGCCCTTGGCGGTGTGCTCCATGCAGACGATGCACTTGCGGGCGCCGACGCACAGGTCCATAGCGCCGCCCATGCCGGGCATCTTCTTGCCGGGGATGATCCAGTTGGCCAGGTTGCCCTCAGCGTCGACCTCCAGAGCGCCCAGGAAGCAGGCGTCCACATGGCCGCCGCGGATCAGGCCGAAGTTGGAGGCGGAGTCGATGAAGCCGCCGCCGAAAGCCACGGAGGAGGGAGAACCACCGGCATCCACCACGTGGTAAGGATCGTAATTGTCGTCGCCTTCCTTGGGGGACTTGCCGGCGGAGACGATACCCAGCTCAGCGTGGATGATCAGCTCCACGTCCTTGGGCAGATAGTTGGGGATCAGGGTGGGCAGGCCGATGCCCAGGTTCACGACGTCGCCGTTCTTCAGCTCTTTGGCGCAGCGCTTGGCGATAAAGCCTTTGATCTCGCTCTTTTCCATTACTTTCTTTCTCCTTCCACGATGTAGTCAACACACATACCATAGGTGTGGATGTTCTCGGGCTCGATCTCGCCCACGGGAACCAGATACTCGGTCTCGGCGATGACGGTGTCGGCGGCGGTGGCCATGACAACGTTGAAGTTGCGCATGGTGCCCTTGTACCAGCAGTTGCCGAACTCGTCGCACTTATAGGTGCCCAGCAGGGCGAAGTCAGCGTGGATGGGCTTCATCAGCAGGTAATCCTTGCCCTCGACGGTCTTGCGGCCCAGGCAGAAGGGGCTCTCCTCCACCAGGGTGTCGATGCCCACGGGGGTCAGCACGCCGCCAAGGCCAGCGCCGCCGGCGCGGACGCACTCGGCCAGGGTGCCCTGGGGCAGCAGGTTCACTTCCAGGGTGCCCTCGGTGTTCTGCTGGCCGACTTCGGGAGTCATGCCGACGTGGGTGGCGATGACGCGCTTGACCTGATGATTGTGGATCAGCTCAGCGATGCCGAAGAACTCCTCGCCCTTGGGGCCCACCGCGCGGCCCATATCGTTGGCGATCAGGGTCAGGTCCTTGGTGCCCAGAGCCACCAGCTCCTTGACGATCGCTCTGGCCTGGCCGCAGGCCAGGAAGCCGCCGCACATAATGGTGGCGCCATTGGGGATCATAGCCGCTGCCTCTTTGGCAGTGATAACAGGTTTCTTTGCCATTTCAGTTCCTCCTTGTTATTTGTCGTTCTCCCAAAAAATAGAATCCCTTCTATTTTCTCACCTGTAATCATAACACTCCTGTGTGGAAAATACAAGAGATGATTGGTCGATTTTTTCACAAGCAGACAGGTTCGCCGTCAAAAAACGTGGGCAGTGTCCGATATGTGGCGAATTGTCTGCTTGGCAACACGACCAGACGGCCACCGGAAAAAGTGACCGTCTGGCGTGATGGTTTATTTTACTTCATGCCCCGCTTGACCATCTCGGTCACAGCGAAGGAAGCCACGTCATCGGCATACTTGCCGGCGCCGAAGCCGGCGTCGTAGCCCAGCTCCTTGGCCAGCTCGTGGGTGATACGGGGACCACCGCAGCAGACAACGAACTTGTCGCGCAGGCCCTCGGCCTCCAGCAGCTCGATGAGGTTGGTGAGGTTCTGGATGTGCACGTCCTTCTGGGTCACCGTCTGGGAAACCAGCAGCACGTCGGCGTGCAGCTCCAGGGCCTTCTTGATGAACTCCTCATTGGGCACCTGGGAACCCAGGTTGTAAGCCTCGATCATCTCGTAGCGCTCCAGACCGTAGTGACCGGCGAAGCCCTTGCGGTTCATGATGGCGTCGATGCCCACGGTGTGGGCGTCGGTGCCGGTGGAAGCGCCCACCATAACGACCTTCCGGCCAATATGCTCGCGGATATAGTCGTTGGTGTCCTCCATGCTCATGACATCGGACTCCACGGTGATGACGTGGATGTCCTCATAGTTCACGGAGTGGACGCAGCTGCCGTAGACCACATAGAAGGTGAACTCCTTGTCCAGGGCGGCGTGATAGGCCACGTTGGGCTCTTCCAGGCCCATCTTCTTGGCGATCTGGCGGGCAGCTTCCTCGCCCCGCTCATCGTCCTTGACGGGCAGAGTGAAGCTGGTCTGCACCTTGCCGTCGTTCATGGTGTCGCCGTAAGGCTTCAGACGGGTCAGGTCCAGCGTGGTATCGAAATCAATCTTGTGGGTATTATACAGTCCGCTGCTCATTCTGCTGCCACCTTCCCTTTCATGACTTCAATAAAGGGATTGAAGTATTTGTCGTCCTTCACAACCACGCCGGCCAGGCCCTTGCCGCCGTCCTTGGGACGCTTCACGTCGGCGAAGATGCCCTTCTCGATGGTGGTGAACAGGCCCAGCTTCTCGATCTCCTTCAGCAGATCGGTGGCCTTGGTCAGCACCTCGTTGGCACGGTTGCGGATGATGCCGTTCTCTTTATAGGTCAGCTCGCTGCCCAGGTCCTTCATGGTGCGGAAGATATACTGCGCATTCTCGATGGACAGGGCGCGATCGGACATGAACGGGGTGTGGATGGCCTCTGTCATCATGCCCAGCAGGCACAGCCGCTGGTTGGTGAGGATGGTCACCATGTTGAACAGGGCATCCTGGATGTGACCGCGGAAGATGTTGCCGGTCATGAACTTCGTGGGGGGCATATACTTCAGCGGGGCGTTGGGGAAGATCTCGCGGGCCATCTGCGCCTGGGCCAGCTCATAGAGGAAGGTGTTCTCCACGGCGGGGTCCATTTCGAAGGCGTGGCCCAGACCCATCTGCTCCTCGCGCATACCGGCGTCCTTGGCAAAGGCCTCGTTCAGGAACTGGGAGGCCAGAACGGTGTGGGCGGCGGTGATGGCGTCGTCGGTGGTCAGATAGTTGTCCTCACCGGTGTTGATGATGACGCCGGCATAGCCGTTGATCACGCGGGAGAAGTACTGGTCCACGATGGTGCGCTGCATATTGATGTCGCGGAACAGGATGCCGTACAGAGCGTCGTTGAGCATCACGTCCAGGCGCTCCAGAGCGCCCATGGCGGCGATCTCGGGCATGCACAGGCCGGAGCAGTAGTTGCACAGCCGGATATAGCGGTGCTGCTCCTCGCCCACCTCGTCCAGAGCCGCGCGCATCAGGCGGAAGTTCTCCTGGGTGGCGTAGGTGCCGCCGAAGCCCTCGGTGGTGGCGCCGTAAGGCACGTAGTCCAGCAGGGACTGGCCGGTGGTACGGATGACGGCGATGATGTCGGCGCCCTGCTTGGCACCGGCCTTGGCCTGGATAATATCCTCGTAGATATTGCCGGTGGCCACGATGATATACAGGTAGGGGCCTTCCTTGTCGCCCCATTCCTTCAGATAGGAATTGCGCTTGGCAACGTTCTTGTTGATGCGCTCCACGGTGGCGTTGACCACGGGAGTGATGGCGGCGCGGATCTCCTCGTCGGAGTGAGCGGGAACCTTGGACAGGTCCAGCTCACCCTTGTCGATGGCCTCAGCCACGGCCTGGGGATCCTTGCCGGTTTCGAGCATGGCGTTGCCGATGGCCCACGCCGCGCCCATAGGCAGGAAGGACGTTGCCATCATGTGGTCCACCACCACGTTGGGCAGGGGGACGTCCATCTCGTTGACGCCGTCGATGCCCAGCAGGCGGCAAACCGCGCGCTCCACGGTGACCGTGGTGTGCTGGTCAATGAACCGCTGGGTGTCGTCTGCCACATGGGCAGCGGACTGGCGGGCCTGGTTGACCAGCTCTAAGTTCAAGCCGAGTTTGCTTTCCATAGTTTTACCTCTTATTTCTTCACGTGACGCTCGTTGCGCAGCAGCTTGGTGGGCTCCAGATAGCGCTGCTTGGTGCCCTCAGCGACCCAGGCCACGCCGGTCTTCTCCGCCTTCTTCTTGCCGGTGCAGACGTCGCAGTGGCAGTTCTGGACATAGTGCTCAGGCTGAGTATAGGAGGTGATGACGCCCTCGAAGTTGCGCAGGATGACCTTGCGGGGGGTCTCGGAAATCAGGTAGTTGGGCATAACGGGGGTCTTGCCGCCGCCGCCGGGGGCGTCCACCACGAAGGTGGGGATGCAGTAGCCGGAGGTGTGGCCGCGCAGGGCTTCCATGATCTCGATGCCCTTGGACACGGGGGTGCGGAAGTGGCTCAGGCCCAGGGAGGGATCGCAGGCATAGATGTAGTAAGGACGCACGCGCATCTTCACCAGGCCGTGGACCAGCTCCATCATCACATGGGAGCAGTCGTTGACACCGGCCAGCAGCACGGACTGGTTGCCCAGGGGGATACCGGCATCGGCCAGCATGGCGCAGGCCTTGGCGGCCTCATCGGTGAACTCCTTGGGGGTGTTGAAGTGGGTGTTCAGCCAGATGGGATGATACTTACGCAGCATGGCGCACAGCTCCGGGGTGATACGCTGGGGGCACACCACGGGGGTGCGGGAGCCCAGACGGACGATCTCCACGTGGGGGATGGCCCGCAGGCGCTTGATGATGTACTCCAGGTTCTCATCGGAGACCATCAGACAGTCACCGCCGGACAGCAGGACGTCGCGGACCTCGGGATGAGCGGCCACATAGTCGATGCACTTGTCGATCTGGGCCATGGGCACTTCGCAGTCGTTCTGACCGGCGAAGCGGCGGCGGGTGCAGTGACGGCAGTACATAGAGCACTGGTCGGTGATCAGCAGCAGCACGCGGTCAGGATAGCGGTGGGTCAGGCCGGGGGTGGGGGAGTCGGTATCCTCGTGCAGGGGATCGGCGTCCTCATAGTCGGCATACTCCAGTTCCTCGGCCCGGGGGATGGCCATCTTGCGGATGGGATCAAAGGGATCGTCCAGGTCGATCAGGGACAGATAGTAGGGGGTCACGGCCATGCGCAGCTTGCCCAGGGTCTTGCGGACACCCTCCTCCTCGTCGGGGGTCAGGTTCATGTACTTCTTCAGATCCTCAACCGTCTCGGCGCGGTTGGCAACCTGCCAATGCCAGTCATTCCACAGATTTTCGGGGACATCGGCGAACAGACCATTGCGAGTCTTCATATTCGTATCTCCTTAATAAAAATGGATTCCAAAAGATGGATAGGGCGAGGGCAGGGAGGCCAGAGACCCGGCCGCCCTGCACTCGCGTAACTTCGTTTAGCAGTACTTCTCGTCGAACAGCTTGCGCAGCTTGGGGTTCTCACGCAGCACGTCCAGGGTGATCTGGGCATGGTTCTTGGTGTAGCCATTGCCGATGATCATGGTGACGTCCTTGCCGATACCCTCGGCGCCCAGGGCAGCCTTGGTGAAGGAGGTAGCCATAGAGAAGAAGTACACCAGACCGTCATCGTGGACGGGCAGGATGGCGGACATCTCGCAGGACTCAATGTTCACGCAGCAGATGGACAGATCGTACTCCTTGCCGTCGTTGGCAGCCAGAGCAGCCTCCATAACCTCAACGGGCTTGGTGCAGTCGGCCACGATGACGTCGGTGTAAACGCCCAGCTCCAGCAGGCCGGGGACCTGCTTGGGGTTGCGGACCACGCCCACGACCTTGCCGTTGGGGCCGACCTTCTTGAGCGCCTCGTAAGCGCACAGAACGCCGGACTTGCCGTTGGCGCCCAGGATCAGAACGCTGTCGCCCTCCTTGGGCAGCTTGCGGGCCTGAGCGGGAGCACCGGCCACGTCCAGGGCGGCCAGGGCCAGAGGCTCGGACATATCCTCGGGCATCTTGGCATACAGAGCGGACTCGAACAGGATAGCCTTACCCACGATGTCCACGCGGTCGATATCCTTGTGGATAGCCAGGATCTTCTCGATCTTCAGGGGGGTCATGGACAGGGACACCAGGGAGACGATCTTGTCGCCTTCCTTCAGGTCGAAGCCGGGCTTGTTCTTCAGGTCCTCGCCGATGTGAGCGACGACGCCCTTGAACATACCGCCGGAACCGGTGACGGGATTCTGCTGCTTGCCGCGCTCAGCGACGATGCCCAGGATCATTTCGCCGATCTTCTTCTCGTCGCCGCCGCAGGCGTCGGAGATCTGGGTGAAGGAAGCGGAGTCGATGTTCAGGGAGGTGACGTCGCAGACGATCTCGTTGGAATAGACCTTGGACATGTCGTTGTCGACCTTCCAAGCAGCCTGGGTCAGAACGCCCTTGGGCTCGATAACGCGATGGGTACCGTACTTGTTGCCTTTCAGTTCAGCCATTGTAAAAATCCTCCTAATATATTTTCTCTTAATTGTTCGTTGGGTTACTGCAGGGGCTTGAGGCTCAGGATCTCGCGGGCCTCGGCGGGGTTGGCGATCTCGCGGCCCAGCTCCTTGGCGATGCGGACCACCTTGGCCACCAGCTCGCCGTTGGACGCGGCCTTCTGGCCCTTGCCCAGATAGATGTTGTCCTCGAAGCCAACGCGGACGTTGCCGCCCATGGCGATGGCAGCGGCCGCCATGGTCCAGGCGGCCCGGCCCACGCCGGACACGGTCCAGGTGGAACCGGCAGGGATCTTGCTGGCGAAGAAGGCCAGGTTCTCCACGGTGGCGGGGGTGCAGCCGTGGACGCCCAGGACGAAGTTGAACTGCATGGGATGGGCAGGCACCTCACCCTTCTTGGCCATGCCAAGGATGGTGTCGATGTGGCCCAGCTCGAAGCACTCGTACTCGGGCTTGATGTTGTTCTCCAGCATGCGCTTGCCGAAAGCGCGCATGGTGGGCATGGTGTTGTCGAACACCTCGTCGCCGAAGTTGCAGGTGCCGCAGTCCAGCGTGGCCATCTCGGGGAACAGCTCGGTGGGCTGCAGACGCTCCTCGGGGGACATACCGGTGGCGCCGCCGGTGGAGGGGATCATGATGACGTCGGGCAGCTCCTTGCGGATGGCGTCCATGACCACCCGGAAGCGCTCGCGGTCCTGGGTGGGGGTGCCGTCGTCCTCGCGGACATGGATGTGCAGAATGGCGGCGCCGGCCTCGTAGGCGGACTTGGCCTCGCGGACCATCTCCTCCACGGTGTAGGGCACGGCGGGATTCTGCGCCTTGGTGACCTCGGCGCCGCAGATAGCGGCGGTGATAATCAGCTTTTCCATTTCTGCCGCTCCCTTACTTCTCGATCTTCTTGCGCTGGCAGTCCTTGGGAGTCACGCAGGTGCCGTGGGCGCGGCAGACCACGATGGGCTCTTCCAGAACGTCGGCAGCGGAAGCGCTGATGTCGGGACGGGACACGATGACCTTGCGGGCCTCGAACTTCATGGTGCGGGAGGTGTTGCCGACCTTCTCGATCTCGCCATAAGCCTCGATGTAGTCGCCGGCGTACACGGGAGCCAGGAACTCCACGTTGTCATAGGCACAGAACAGGCCCTCGTCGCCGTCGCACTTGATCAGCAGCTCGGTGGCCACGTCGCCGAACAGGTGCACCATGTGTGCGCCGTCCACCAGGTTTCCGCCGTAATGAGCATCCTTGGCGCTCATACGCAGACGCAGCAGAGAAGTCATCTTTTCCATAAGTATTTTCCTCCTTCAGATTTTTTGGGATCGCCTTCAACAGAAGCCGTGCTGCAAACAGGCCTTCCTTCTCTCCGGCGCTCCTTCGGGCATAAAAAGAGCGCTATCGGTCAAGGTCATTGACCAATAGCGCTCCATGTTACAAACACGATAACATGACAGTAACGCCGCTTACGCAGACGTCCCCAAGGGCAAGGTCACAGACCGGCATTGTCCTTTCGGCGGGCGGCCCCTTCCTGCTCCGGTTATACCGGATGTCTGTCCCCTGCGAAGCAGTACCCTGTCGCCCGCGCCTCTATTGATTGTAGTATGAACTTCTGTGTACCCATTATATCGCGATGGCCTCGAATTTGTCAATAGAATTTGTGACAGAAATCACAATAACTTTTTTGCACATCTGACAAAATTTCGCACTCCGTTTCTCCTGAATAAACGCCGGGGGCGACAGAACGCACAGGGGGAAATGTCCGCATACGGTGGACATTCCCCCCCTGTGAAGGCATCAATAGCTCTGCTCGATTTTCTCCAGAATTTCCGGCTTCAGCGACAGCATCCGGCAGATGTTCAGGGCGTCCCGGGGGCAGTCGGACCGGCCCTCCACCCGGTACAGGCCATAGTTCATGTGCCGGGCGATAACGGCCACGCCGTCCTCGTTGGTGGCGGCCAGCTCCCGGCGGATCTGCTCGGGGTCCACGTCCCGCAGGCCGATGATCTGATAGTGGACCCGGGCGTGCTCGGCCACCTTGTCATAGTGGGTGGTCAGCAGGGAGATGGCGTTGACGTCGTTGAGATACCGGGTCACCGCCTGGACGATGATGGCTCCCTCGTCGGGGTTGGTGCCCCGGGCGAACTCGTCCAGCAGGAACAGGGAGTAGCCCTGCTCCACCTCCGCCAGGGCCTTCTGGAACTGGACGATCTCGCTGCCGAAGCCGGACAGGCCCGACTGGATGGACTGCAGATCGTCAAACAGCATATGCACGCTCCAGAACAGGGGCATCCGGGCGCTTTTGGCGCAGACCAGGAAGCCCGCCTGCAACAGCAGCACGTTCAGGGCCACGGTTTTCATGGCCACGGACTTGCCGCCCATGTTGGCGCCGGTGATCACCGCCGCTCCCCGGTCCAGGGAGATGGACACCGGCACAAAGGCCCGGCCCTGCTCCTGCAGCAGGTCGCACAGCTCCGGGTTGATCATATCCGTCAGCTCCCTGTCTCTTATACACATCTGACGCTGCCGACG
>ENA-UAOK01001171-UAOK01001171.1-human-gut-metagenome-genome-assembly--contig:-NODE-1171-length-12452-cov-7.606356_pt1 | contig 12452 bp, 13 predicted proteins | sample MGYA00243467_ERZ654553 | MGnify/ENA primary metagenome ERZ654553 (study PRJEB26926, sample SAMN06164886) | human gut metagenome | biome: ENVO:00009003; feature: ENVO:2100002; material: ENVO:00002003...
CTCCGTCGTCGGCAGCGTCAGATGTGTATAAGAGACAGGCTGCGTACAGTTCTGTGTGCGGCTCGTCCGCTTGTACTGGGAACAGCGGAAGTGCGTATAACCATTGGCGGTGGTAAGGCTTAGCTTTGCTCCGCAGTCGGCACAATAAAGCAGTCCAGAAAACATACTTGTAATCCCGCTTTTGGTCGGTCTGCGTTTGTTTTCCCGTATCATCTGCACCTTATCCCACACTTCCCTGTCAATAATCGGCGTATGGGCGTTCTCGATATATGCCCGCATTTCCTTTGCGGTTGGGATACGCTTCTTGCTCTTAAAGCCTAAACGGGTGGATTTGAAACTCTCCGTACAGCCGATATACGCCACATTTTCCAAAATAGCAGCTACGGCTGACGGCTCCCAACAATACGGATGTTCCGAAACCCTCGCCACGCCGATACCCTTTGACGCTTTGTAGGCTGACGGGGTAAGCACCTTGTCCTCCCACAAGATTGTGGCAATGGCTGACATTCCGTTTCCCTGCATACAAAGGGAAAATATCCTGCGGACAACCGCCGCCGCTTCCTCGTCCACAAGCCATCGTGTGTTGTCATCGGGATTGCGTAAATATCCGTAAGGCGGCGCACCTAAATGTTCGCCCGCAAGCCCCTTTGCTTTTTTGACTTCCTTTACCTTTTTGCTCGTGCTTTTGGGATACCACTCGTTAAAAAGGTTGGTAAAGGCGGCAAATTCATTGCTCTCAAGGCTGCCTGTGTCCACATTGTCCATGATGGCGATAAAGCGCACCCCTGCTTCGGGATAGATGATTTCAGAGTATGAGCCGACTTCGATATAGTTCCTGCCAAAGCGGGAAAGGTCTTTTACAATGACCGTTTTTACAAGCCCTTTGTCAATATCCTCCGACATTTTCTTAAAAGAAGGGCGGTCAAAATTCGTACCCGTATAGCCATCGTCCACATAGTACGTGGGATTGGGAAATCCGTGTTCCTTAGCGTACTTGAATAGATATTCTTTTTGATTTACGATACTGTTGCTCTCGCCTTCCCGTCCATCGTCCTGACTCAGACGACAGTACAAGGCGGTGATTTCTTCCTGCTGTCTTTGCAATGCTTTCTCCTTTCCGACAGCAGACACGATATTATGGAGTGTAGATACAGTATACCATGCCTGCGGTCAAACTTCAACGCTTTAAAGTGGTAACTTTCTCGATATTCCTTAATCGTCATCATAACCCTCGAAATCAAAACTGTAATCTGCTGTGTCCCGCATGAATATCCTGCTGAGCAGTCCGAGCAAATCCCGCCCGCCTTCTCGGAAATGTGCGGTCACGGTATATTCCGTGCCGCCGATTTTCTCGCAAAGTGTTACCTGTTCAGGAATACGCATAAGGGGCATAATGTTTTCAGCAGGCGGCAGGGGCGGGTACACCTTATTCGGGTTTACCATTGGAATGCCCTTATTTTCGTCCAAAATTTCCGTGAGTTCCTGTTCTGTCAGTCTGCTCATCGCAATGTTTCCTCCCTCCTGCGGTCTGTCCTGACATTCTGGTTTGACCTTTGGTTTTCAAGCGTATCGTGGATTTGGTTTAAGCAATCGTCGATATGGACAGAGCGTTTTTCGATGGCTTCGGCATACTTCAGTCGCCTGCGCAGCTCTGTTATCTGTTCGGTCACGCCCCGTTTTTTCTCTCGGAGTGTTTCTTTTTCGGCGGGTGACGCCCTGCGTATCCTGTTCTGCAAGTGCCGCCGATAGTCGATAAGCCTGTCCATTTCTGCTTGGTTTTTATCCCTGTCGGCGTGTAAATCGGAGAGTGTGATGATGCTATGCTCCGACATATACCGCACTTGTGCGGTGATTTCATCTAATTTCCGCAGTTCTTCTTTCATCAGCGGGCTTGTCGGCTTGTAATCCGTACCCTTTGGCAATATCCCCAACTGGTAGCACCAATAATAGTAAAGCGCAAGAATGCCCGTGGTTTTCCTGTGCGGCTTCCACGCATTTCTGTATTCTTCGGGCATATAGGGGGAGTAGGAAATTCTCGCTTTGTAGTTCCCGTACCTCGCCCTTATTCCTAAATGACTGAGGATAAATTCAGGCGTTAACCGCTCGTCAAGGGTGTCTAACCTTGTGAAATGTGCGTACTGCGGCAGCTTCATCTTCCAATGTGCGCCTGTAAAATCCACTTCATAGCCTTTATCCGTCAGATATTTCATCATGTGCGGTATATCTCTGCTACCGCTGATCGCTTCCGCCAAGTCCTCCCGATAGACATTGTAGCGTGTGGGCTTACCGCTTTTTTCATCTAAATACAGTGGTCTTGACGGAGCTTTTTTCGGATGTTCAATGACCGACAATCCGTATTCCCTGCATAGTCTGTCCGACACATCACGCAATTTTTTCTGCTCCGATTTTGAATAATTATATTTCTGTCCGTCTATGAACGAAACGGAATTAAAGCAAAAATGGTTGTGCAAATGCTCCTTGTCAAGATGGGTAGTGACGAGGATTTGATATTTATCGCCCCACATTTCCCTTGCCAGTTTCAAGCCGATTTCGTGACATTGCTCTGGCGTCACCTCGTCTGGCTTGAAGCTCTGGTAGCCGTGCCATGCAATATATCCGCCTGTTTTCTGGTACTGCTTCTTTGTCAAAATCATCTGCTGCAATGCGGTTTCCTTCAGACAGTTGATTGCGGTAACGTACTCGCCATCGTCTGTTTTCTCTGGATTTCGCACATAGGAGAATACATCAAAAAAGTCTTGTAATGCTTCATTTGGTGCTGTCTTTTCTGGATTTTCCACATAGTCTATGAGGTCTTTTAAGCGTCCTTCGATGTGCCACAAGCTCGTTGCCGCCATATCAAACCACCTCATTTTCAAACAAATCTTCCTGACTTATTTTCTGCGGCGTGGTAAACCTCTGCTGTAAATCTACCGCCAACTGTTCTATTTCCTTGCAGATTTCGGCAGCGGAAGGGTAGATGGGGATACACTTTTTGAAGGCTGCATGTACCTCATAGAGCGTATTCAACATCTCCCAAAAGTCTGCTGACGGTATCGGCTGTGGGGCGTTTCCCTTGCATAGTTGCCGCATAAACTCCGCTACGGACAGACCGCAAGCAGCGGCATATCGTTTTAATTTCTGGCTTTCTTCCTCATTCAATCGGACGGTAACGGGAATGTTCCGCACATTCTTTTCTGATTTTTCTTTGCTCAATTTTCTTAATCCTCCAGTCTTAAATTTTCTTTTAACAGGGTATACAGGGGTGTCCCCTGAGTAAGTCCACACCCGCAAGCGGTGTGGATTGGGATTGTGGCTGACACAATCCGATGCTCGCTATCCCTGCGGACACGTCGTCGCAAGTTCCGTATCGCTCATTTCCGTGCAAGCACGAAAAATCACTCACTTCACTGCTCCTCCTTTTCCCAAAAAGTCTGACGACTTTTCGGGAACCCTGTATGGCAGGGCATTTTTTCTGCGTAGCGGCTTTCTTCCTTACTTGCCTTTACCCTCCGAAAAGAAAACCCTATGTGCTTCACCCTCCGTTCTGGACATGATTTCTTTCTTCACGATTTTCGACATACAAAAAAGCCGCTACACCACATCACGAATGATAAGAGGATATTCCTCTTTCTGATTTCGCAATGTTATGTAACGGCTTTGAAATTCAAAGTCTTTGCCTGTTTATGTAAGTTTCAATTTTCCAAATCCCTTGTGGGTGTTTTAGGATACCATATCGGCTATATGGCTGTCAAGATTTTGGGTAAATTTTTTAGTATGCTCTGTGGACAAAGATTTGATACATACTTCTAAAAATTGGGCGAGAGGTTTTTGACCTCTCACCCAATAGCCCATAGGAAAGTGTGATTTTAGATTTACTTCTTGAATTGCCGCAGCTTTTTCCGAAGGTGGTCTAACCTTGCGTAAATCGCCCCTATTGTCAAATGGACGATGGGAGCAATCTCCTTTGTGGAATAGCCCTGCATTTTCATCAGGACAATTTGAAGGGTACGCTTGTCCACCGTAAGTAATGCCTGATACAGATTTTCGTTTTCAATCTCGTCCAATAAATCCGAAACGGAATGTATCTCTGCCTGCGGCTCTGTATCCGCCATTTCTTCCAGATACTCCGCCACATCATTTGTCCATCGGTAGAACCGTCGGTCGGAATTAAAATCTGCCCTGTCATATGTGCGGATTTCTTCAATGACGCTTTCATCAACTCCGCACTCCCGCAGTATCCTTTCTTCGCTCTCTTTCCAGATACGCCATTTGCGTTCTTCCCGTCCATGATTGTATGCCACGTCTTTTTTACCTCCAGTCTGAATTTTTTGAGTGAAAATTCAGACTGGCAGGCGGGGAGCGGCATCCTATGCCCGAAGCAGGCTTGCCCTGCCGCCAGACAAAAAACGACAAAAGAAAAACCGCAAAGGCTGTCAGACCTTCACGGTTATCGGGTGTATCAGTTCTGTTTTGTAGATATTTGACTTCTGCTTTGAGGGTATGAGAGTACCATGCAATAGCAACAATTTTTTTAACAGGTTTCCCCCGCTAATCCATGATACTATGTAGAAATGGGCTGCTTCGGATAAGCAGCAGAGCGATAGTCTTAGACCAACGCATAAAAAATCCCTCCAAACTCCAAAAACGAAGTCAGAGGGTAATCAAAGCATGATAAAGCAGCCCACCGAACCTCGTTTTTTTATTCGGTGGGCTTGTCCTTCCCGTGCTGTATAAAAGAATAGAGCCGATGATCTGTGAGATTTCATTCTCACAAGTTCATCGGCTCTGCGTCTAAAGCGTCTGGCTCTTTGATAACATGTTGTTTTTCCCGACAACCTCCGTAACTTTCCACCAGACAAACTGGAATTTGAAAAACAATTACATACCAACTATTTTTCTAACTGTATTCGCCGTCCTTATCGTCAATTTATTGCTGATATTTGCACTTGCTGTTTTAGACCACCAGTTTGTTTTTTGGTAATCTTTCCGATTGAAAGACCAGAATACCGTTTCTTTGTATTCCTCTATCTTTTCTAATCCCTCTTTAGGCTCTCCAATTTCGTTATATACATCTTTGAATGTAGCGGGCGGCATGATAAAGATTAGATTGTCATAAATCTCCTTACTTTCATCTCCCCACCAGTCGGGCGCATGATGTAAAATGTCCTCAAGTTCTTCCTTTGATATGACAAAGACAGGAATATCTAAACGAAACTGATTTTTAATCATTTCCTCAATTCGGCTTGTAGTCTTGATTGTATCGGCTTCATCACTTGAAAAAATCACATTACCGCTGTTCAAATAGGTTTTGACTTTTGTATAATTCAGGTTTTCAAAACCTTGCTTTAATTCTGCCATTGACACTTTGTTTTTGCCGCTTATATTGATACCTCGCAATAAGGCGATATATCTTTTCATATTCTTAACCACCTCTACAACTTCCGATTTGTCGTTCTGTCAATCGGCTTTATGTTTTCACTTCAAGCCGTTTGACAACTGTTACATGTAAATCCTTTGCTTCAATCAAACTTTCCTGTTTGCACTTCGGACAGTAGAGGGGATAGTTTTTCAATACAGTATCTTCTCGCAGCCTGTCACGGGTTTTGTTGCCGCAAACGGGGCAGAGTATCCATTCGGTTTGCATACTTTCCTCCAACTATTCAATCATTATTTCTTTAATTGAAATCCTCTTTATTTTTTCAGAATACGCAAACATCAGGATTTCATAAATCAGTATAAAAACAACAAGTGAAATAAGCATAACAGAAAAATCAAATTTATAAACAGGAACACCCTCAACATCTTTAAATACAATATCCACCATAATCCGAAGCAAGGCGTACTGATATCCAGTTCCAATGACAAAACCGATATAGGACATCGGTCTGTATCCGCCGAGGATTGCCTTGCAGCATTCTTTTTGCGAATAGCCAAAAACTCTCATCATAGCGATTGTTTTTGTGTTTCCATTGATAACTGTTGTGATTGCGAGGAACAGAGTTGTAAACGCTAAAACAAGACCTATAATCAGCATCATTGCCCCCATCATTTCGCTTGACAGGTCTTTCATGCTAAAGGACATCTGCGTCATAGCAGAAAAGCAGAAGGAAGCAAAGGTTATGAAAAATACAAGTACTTTCTTGCTTTTTAAGGTGTTTCTTTTCAGGTCATCCACAAAAGAGTACTTGCTGAGTTTATCCTCTGTATGCTTCTTTGCCTTGGTTAAAGTCTGAAAATCATTTCTCAGAAGCGATAATACAGGCTTCTTTAATTTGCACCAAGCATAACCAATCGCAAGCAGAGAAAAGCCAACTGTCGGCAATATCACAAAATAAAGAAAGATGGTCGGATGAAAGTGTATAGCAATCTCTGGAAGCATTTTATCTTCATTTTGCAAAGCATAAAACCATGGCATCATCAGAAACGCTCCGCCGAAACCAATCGCAGTTCCAATAAACGTACTAATTCCAAATACCCAAAAATTTTTTGCGACTTTCAGATTGGAATACCCCAAAGCCTTTAAAATTCCAAGTTCTTTTTTGTGGGTATCAATATAGTGCTTGATGTAAAACATCAGCATGACAACGGAAGTGATTAGCAAACAACCACCGCTTACAAGACAAACAACCTTTGCCGTGGATAACTGAGCGTTATAAAAAATCAAAGATAATTCTGATGTTATTTCACTTTCAATGGACTGAACATCCAAATAAAAGTTCAAAAACATCGTACATACAAGTACGGCACAGCAGGCAATGATCGAAATGCCGATGAGCTTTGAAGCGTTTTTTATTCCTATAAGCATCTCATCACCATCCAATCTCATAAGCAGTCTTTTGAACTTTATTTTGATAAATATCCGATATTTTCCCGCTGTTCATTTTGACTACCGTTTTAGCCATTTCCGCAATATTCAAATTGTGCGTTACCATTATAATCGTAAAATCATACTGTTTTTTTAACTTGCAGATATAGTCCAGCACCTGTCTGCCCGTCTGCTCATCCAATGCGCCTGTCGGTTCGTCAAGGAACAAAACCCTTGGCTTTTTCGCCAATGCTCTTGCAACGGAAACTCTTTGCTGTTCTCCGCCTGAAAGCTCACTCGGATATTTATGTAGCTTTTCTCCAAGTCCGACTGCTTCAATAACATTTTTATAATCCTTGTTGCCTACTAAGTCAGCGCCCATTTTCACATTTTTATCCACGCTCATGTCAGGAAGCAAATAATACTGCTGAAAAATACATCCAACATTTTCCTTACGAAATGTAGTTAATTCATTGTCAGAAAATGCTGTAATTTCCGTTGTATCATAAAGCACTTTGCCACTATCAGGGCGTTCAAGCCCTGAAATCACATTCAAAAGGGTTGATTTTCCAGAACCTGACGCACCGAGGATCACAACAAAGTCCCCATCCTGAATTTCAAGACTGATACCTTTTAGTACCTGAAATCGGCTCTCGCCGTTTCCATATGATTTGATAATATCTTTCACTTCAATCATAGCTTTTTACCCCTTCATATTTTTCAAAATGCTCATACAGACCTCTGTAATCATATTGCTGATTTCCTCACCGGTGAAGCGGCACATTTTAGTGGCACAAAGTGTTGCAATGCCGTGTGTATATATCCAAAGGTGACGATATAGCTTTTCAGCTAAAGGTTCGTTTATTCCGTAATCGTTTTGAATGGACAAGAGAATTTCCTCATAACTTTCCTCTATCAAAGGAAGTACACCCGATAAATCGGGTGTACTTGGCTGTTCTGCCATAAAGAGAAGTTGAAAAAGCTTTGGTTCATGAATAGAAAATAGAATATATTGCGTTCCCACACCCTTAAAAGGGTGTTCCCACATCAAACCTTGATCCACATATTCCTTATACAGCGCTTTGGCGGATTCGATCACAGCTTGCTGAACCTCGTCCATGCTTTGAAATACTGTAAAAATCGGTCTTGCCGAGCTGCCGAGGCGGGTTCCCAATACTCTGGAAGTTAAAGCTTCAAATCCATCTGTTTTGACAATATCTAATGCGGCTGCAATAATTTCCTCTCTCGTGAATTTTGCTTTTGGTGGCATAGCTTGTTCCTCTCTTTTTCTAAATCATTCGTTTTACATCGATTGATTTATTATATCATAATTGTATAAAAAGTCAATAGTCGGCAGAGATTTCTCCCTGCCGCCTGTCTGTTATGCGAAAATGATTTCCTTCTCCACAATCTCCATTGCACAAGCCCGTATGTTATTCATTCTTCCTGCCCATTCTAAGGCGTTTTTCGCCTTTAGCTGTTCCGTAACACCCTGCGACTGCTTCATCTGTTCTATGAGCCGTTCAAAGTGTTCCTGAGCCTGCCTGTCTATCTCAGCAAGGTAGGTGTTCAGCCTGCCGCTTGTGAGAAGAGTGGTGTATGTAACTTTGCGGTACTCCCACAGATACCGCAAGTGCCGCTGTCCGAAAATGCCTATCGACTTTTCTTCCTCGGTGGGTAATATAAGGCAGGGAATTAAATAATCGCATTGCTTCTCGTATCTTCCGCCCATTTCCTCAAAGATTGTTTTTGCCATTTGTATTTCCTCCAGATAAGATATTTACCCCATAGTTATCATGTCTGCTGTTCATAACACGATTTGAGTTTTCTCCTTATCTGGTTTCAGCCATGACATGTATTCAACATTACGATTCTCCGCTGGGCGGCATCCTAATGGCAGCGGATGACGACGGGCTGACCGGCCTGTGGTTTGACGGGGAAAAATATTTTGCCGATCATCTGCCTGCCGAGCATACCGAGCGGGAGACGCCGGTCCTTGTGCAGACCGCGCGCTGGCTGGATATCTACTTCACCGGGCGGGAGCCGGACTTTTTGCCGCCGCTGCATCCCATTGGTTCTGCGTTTCGCCAGACTGTGTGGGAGATCCTGCTGCAGATCCCCTATGGCCGCACGACGACCTATGGGGAGATCGCGCAGCAGCTTGCAGAGCGGCGAGGATGCACGCGGATGTCCGCACAGGCGGTCGGCGGGGCTGTGGGGCATAACGAGATCTCCATCATCATCCCCTGCCACCGGGTGGTCGGCACAAACGGCAGCCTGACCGGCTACGCAGGCGGCATCGACAAAAAAGTCAGGCTGCTGGAGCTGGAGCGGGCCGATATGCACGGCCTGTTTGTCCCCAAAAAGGGAACAGCCCTTTGAGCGCGGCCGATTTACATGACCGCGCCTGAAAATCGCGTCCCCTGGAATCCAATGATTTCAGGGGACGCTTTTTGCTGCCGTATTTCGGCTTGACTTGTGCTGTGGCGCGGATTTAGAATGGCAAAAGAAAAGTGGCGCGGCGGTGTGCCGTCCGCCGCGCTGTCGGGAGCTGAAAACCATGATCGATCAAATGCTGGTTCGTGGCGCCAAGGTCCACAACCTGAAAAATATCGACGTTGACATTCCGCTGGGCAAGATCGTCGGCATCGCCGGCGTGTCCGGCTCCGGCAAATCATCGCTGGCGCTGGGCGTGCTGTATGCCGAGGGGTCGCGCCGCTATCTGGAGGCACTGTCGACCTACACGCGCCGCCGGATGACGCAGGCCGCCAGAGCGGCGGTCGATGACGTGCTGTACGTCCCCGCGGCGCTGGCGCTGCATCAGCGGCCGGGCGTGCCCGGCATCCGCAGCACGTTCGGCACGGGCACGGAGCTCTTGAACAGTCTGCGGCTCATGTATTCCCGTCTCGCCAGCCACCGCTGCCCCAATGGGCACTACCTGCCGCCGTCGCTGCTGGTGGCCGCGGGGAAGGAGCTGACCTGTCCTGCGTGCGGTGCGCACTTTTACGCACCGAGCGCCGAGGAGCTGGCCTTCAACTCGCAGGGGGCGTGCCCCGGATGCGGCGGCACGGGCAGCGTCCGCACGGTGGACATGGCGTCTCTGGTGCCGGATGATTCGCTCACCATTGACGAGGGCGCGGTGGCGCCGTGGAACAGCCTCATGTGGTCGCTGATGACGGACGTCTGCCGGGAGATGGGCGTGCGCACGGATGTGCCGTTTCACGACCTGACGGCGCGGGAGAAGGACATCGTCTACCACGGCCCGGCGGAGAAAAAGCACATTTTTTATCACGCCAAAAACTCCAATCAGGCGGGGGAGCTGGATTTTACCTACTTTAACGCCGTCTATACCGTGGAAAACGCCCTTGCCAAGGTCAAGGATGAGAAGGGCATGAAGCGCGTCGAGAAGTTTCTGAAAGAGGATGTGTGCCCGGACTGCCATGGCACACGCCTGTCCGCCGCTGCCCGCGCGCCGAAGCTGCGCGGCATTTCGCTCGACGAGGCCTGCACGATGACGCTCGCGGAGCTGAATGACTGGGTGCAGGGGGTGCCGGACAGTCTGCCGGAGGAGATGCGTCCCATGGCCGAGCGCATCTGCGAGGCCTTTACGGGCACGGCGCGGCGGCTGCTCGATCTGGGACTCGGCTACCTGACGCTTGACCGCTCCGCGGCGACGCTCTCCACCGGCGAGCGGCAGCGAATGCAGCTGGCCCGCGCCGTGCGCAACCGCACGACCGGCGTACTCTATGTGCTCGATGAACCGAGCATCGGCCTGCACCCGGCCAACATCGTGGGCCTCACCGGGGTGATGCACGACCTTGTGGCGGACGGCAATTCCGTCATTCTGGTCGATCATGATACGCAGATCCTGAAGGAGTCTGACTGGATCATCGAGATGGGGCCGGAGGCAGGCGCGAAAGGCGGCCGCGTCATCGCGCAGGGGACGGTGCCCGCGATCGCGGCGGATCCCGCTTCGCAGATCGGGCCGTTCCTGTCCGGCGGGACGGAGGCGGTGCTGCGCCCGCGCGCTGAAAAGGCCGACATGTTTGTGCAGGGAGCCATTCATCTGTCCACATCGCAGATCCACACGGTCCAACCGCTGGAGGTCGACATCCCAAAGGGGCGGCTGACGGTCGTGACCGGCGTGTCCGGCTCCGGCAAGACGACCATGGTGCTCGAGAGCCTGATCCCCGCGCTGGAGGCAAGCATCGGCGGCCGTGCGCTGCCGCCGCACATCCGGGATATCCGCGCCGAGGGCATCGCGCACGTGAAGCTCATCGACGCGGCGCCCATCGGCATCAATGTCCGCTCCACCGTGGCCACCTATGCCGGCGTGCACGATGAGCTGCGCAAGCTCTATGCCAGATCGCCGGACGCGAAGGCGCACGGCTGCAAGGCCGGCGATTTTTCCTACAATACCGGTTCGCTGCGCTGCCCCGGCTGCGATGGTACGGGCGAGGTGAGCCTGGACGTGCAGTTTCTGCCGGATGTGAACATTCCCTGTCCGGACTGCCGCGGCTCGCGCTACGGCCGCGCGGCCTATGATATCAAGCTGACGAATCATGCAGGGCAGTCCGCCTCTCTGCCGGAGCTGATGCGGATGGATGTCAACTCCGCGCTCGACTTTTGCGCGGACCGGAAAACCGTCCGCCAGAAGCTGGACGTGCTGCGGCAGCTTGGCCTCGGCTATCTGACGCTGGGCGAGGAAACGCCGAGCCTTTCCGGCGGAGAGGCCTGCGTCTGATTCCATCCAATGTAAATCTGGCAGGTGCGGAAATAGAATTATTAGGGATAAATGATAAAGAATATATATTAAAAACAGCAGTTGACTATATCCGTGATGATTACGATTTCATTGTGATTGACTGTCCGCCATCTTTAAATATGCTGACGGTAAATGCCATGACAACTGCAGATACGGTTCTTGTCCCGATTCAGTGTGAGTATTATGCACTGGAAGGACTGAGCCAGGTGCTGCGCACGATCAATATCGTTAAGAGAAAAATGAATTCATCATTGGAGATGGAAGGCGTCGTATTTACAATGTATGATGCAAGAACGAATCTTTCCCTACAAGTTGTGGAAAACGTTAAGGATAATTTGAATCAGAATATTTATAAGACAATTATTCCGAGAAATATTAGATTAGCGGAAGCTCCTAGTTATGGAATGCCGATCAATCTTTATGATGCAAAGTCAGCAGGAGCAGAGAGCTATATGGCACTTGCGGATGAAGTCATAAAGAGAAAGGGTATATAATGGCGTTGAAAAGAGGATTAGGAAAAGGACTGGATTCTCTGATTCCGACAAATGTGATGATGGAGTCAGAGGTAAAGCATGCTACAGTTTCGACCGCCTCATCACCTGAGGAGGGAAAAGACGGCACTCTGATGGTAAAGCTGTCAAAGGTAGAGCCGAATCGAGAACAGCCCCGTAAAAATTTTGATGAAGATTCTTTACAGGAATTGGCAGAATCTTTAAAACAATTCGGAATGCTGCAGCCGATTCTTGTACAGAACCGTGGTGATTATTATGAAATCATCGCAGGAGAGCGCAGATGGAGAGCTGCCAAAATCGCCGGATTAAAAGAGGTTCCGGTTATTGTCAGAGAATTGACAGATCAGGAAATTGTTGAAATTTCTCTGAT
>ENA-UAOK01001173-UAOK01001173.1-human-gut-metagenome-genome-assembly--contig:-NODE-1173-length-12445-cov-6.624374_pt1 | contig 12445 bp, 8 predicted proteins | sample MGYA00243467_ERZ654553 | MGnify/ENA primary metagenome ERZ654553 (study PRJEB26926, sample SAMN06164886) | human gut metagenome | biome: ENVO:00009003; feature: ENVO:2100002; material: ENVO:00002003...
CAGCGTCAGATGTGTATAAGAGACAGAAATAGACTATTTGTTAAATAATCGAAACAAATAATACAATCAATGAATTTTGTATGGCTTTCTGCGGATTATTGCTTGAAAAACACGGCTTATTTCGATAAAAAATGTGCAAATAAACGGCAAACTTTTGCGATATAAGCATTGAAAACAAATGAAAAGGCAAAAGCGAAATATGCAAAATCACGCAAGTTTTGCGGCTTTGAGCGCAAGCACGATAGGGGGTGTGAGCAAAGAAAACGAAACGACTTCGACGGCAAAGTTTACGCCGAACCAGGCAAGCACGTATTCGACGGTCACAACGGTATTTTGCGCAATGGAAGTGCCGTTGAAAAAGATGAGCGTAAATATTGCCACAAACAACGTGTTGGTGACCACGCCGAGAGCGGCGGACAGGGCGTAAACGAGTTGATTTGTCAGAATAAGTTTGGATTTTTCGTTGTTTTTTCGATGAGGAATACCCGATTTTTCACTGCCCGTTTTGTGTGAAAAACGCTCGTTGCCGTTGCCGTTTTCAATGATATTTGCGCTTTCAAAGTTTGTCGAATTTTCCGTGCCGGCGTTGACGAATTGAGTATTCTCATATGCAAATTCGCGCACGTATTCATAATTGCATATGCGTTTGATTTTTGCAAAATACACTATTTTTTGAAGTCCGTATCGCGTGAAATAGCAAACCACGGCAATCAAAATTCTCGGCACTATGCATACGATCGGGTTTTGAAAAATCGGGGCAACCGGTGATGCGGCTTTTGTGGTAAACCATGCGATATAGTTGACGACGCCCATTATGACGCCCATTGCGAGAGAGGTCTTGAAAGAGGCAACTTGCGAAAGTATGATGGTCGGCAAAATCATCAGTGCGAGAGTTATCGTGCCAAACTGGACGGGAACGAAACAAAAGATAATCGTCAGCGCAAGCATGAGCGCGAGAAGAGTGATGTTTTTGATTGTCGAAAGTCTTTTGTTTTGCATTTTTAAGTCCTAAACTTTTGTGGAATTGATTATATGCTCATTATCGCTTTTTGTCAAACTTAAAACAATGAACGTTTGACAATAAACACAAAAAGGGTTTTATTGTGCAAAATATATGCTTTAAAAGTCGTGTTTCGAGATATAAAGATTTCGATCTTGTTCGACGACGTTCGACTTTAAAAGACTTTTTACGCTTTCGGACGGAAAAATTTTTCGCTTTGAGTTATGTAAAATGGGCGTATGAAAAACCACTCTTTAACCGTCAAAAGAAAAGTGTTTCCTTCTTTCGATTTGAAGATGAGCGCAAAGACTGCGGTCGCTTTCGCATTCGAAGGTCTTGCGATATTTTTGTTTGCAAGCGTACCGTCTTTCGGCTTTGCGTTGTCCCTCGCTCTTTGCTGCGCGCTTGTTTCCGCAAGGCAAAACGTGCTTGCGGTTTCGCCGTGTTTCGTGGTTGCAAGCGTCGTGTTTTCGCCCGATTGGCGCACGCTTTTGTATGCGATTGCTCCCGTAATTTTGCTTATCGCGTTGTATGCGATTTTTTTCAAGATTCGAAAAAACGTGCCACTTTGGTCGGTTGCGCTTTGCGCTCTTGTCGGCATGATTCCATACGTTGTTTGCGGATGCTTGCTTTGCGGAGATTATTTGAAGTTCGGTCTGTGCGCGCTCTTTGCCGTGGCAGGAACTTTTTGTTTCGGCATATGCGCTTACGCGGTTTTCGTGCGTTCCGTTCTTCACAAGGCAACCGTTGACGAGCTTATTTGCGGCGGTATAACTTTGGCGGTGACGGGTTACGCGCTTTGCGGAGTGGGCGGACTCGGCTTTTACGCATACGGGGCGGTGCTTGCGTTTTGCCTGTTATTTTGCTCGGTGTGTTTCAAGCCCCAAACGACGCTTTTCGCGGGCATATTATTAGGAGTTGGTGCAAGCCTTGCAAAGTGGGATATGACCTATCTTGCGGCGGCGGTCGCTCTCGCAACGGCGTCGGTTGCGTTTTCGCCTTTCACCAAATGGTCGTCCGCGCTTGCGATTGTCGCAATCGAGGGCATCGAATGGCTGTTGAACGCTTATTCGGGCGCAGGGTGGCAGTCGCTCGTTACGTGCGCCGTCGGAGTAGTGTGCGCATTGTGCGTGCCGTCCTCCTTTACCACCAAAATAAAAGGCCTTGCAAAAGGGGATAATCGCAGAGCTTATACGGGAGTGGTCAATAGGCGAGGAAGAGAACTTGCGTCCCGATTGTCCTCCGCTTCCGACGTTTTTTACGATATGTCGAAAAACCTCGAAAAATTTGCCGAAAACTCTTCGGAGTGTTCGCCCGACAAACTTGCAAAGGACGTCGCAAAGAAGTTTTGCGGACGATGCAGGGACAGAGAAATTTGCTTTTCCGCACTGGGTGCGGACACGGCGGACGTGATTTTGCCGATGGCGGACGCGGCAATCAACAGAGGCAAGGTTACAATCCTCGATATGCCGCCTTTCGTCACGAGCAGATGCTCCAACATGCACTCGCTTGCTTCCGCGATAAATTTGAGCGCGGACGCATACAAGAAGAGAGTGAGTGCGGCAAAAAGTCTTGCGTCTTGCAAAAATCTGATGTCCGAACAGTTTGCAGGCATTGCGTTGGTGCTGGATTCTCTTGCATGCTCTTGCGCCGAACAGGTGAACTTTGCGTCGGACGACGTGGAACTTTTGAAAGCGGAACTTCTGAAACACAACGTCGTGGCAAGCGAAATCGTGGTGTGCGGAGAAGGCTCGTCGGTGAGCGCAACGCTTGTGGTGCGGGATTGCGATGCGCAAAAAGCAGTGCTTGCAAGGGTTGTGTCCAAAAGTTTGGGTGCGAGAATGGAAATATCCAAAATACAGGACAAAGGCACTCAAAAGGCGGTGTTTTTGGACTGTGCGCCTATATACGAAGTCGCCTACGGCATAGCGCAAAAGAAATTCGGCGAAGAGAGCGAATGCGGCGATACGTTGAGCGTGCTTTGTCCGTCGAGAACACGCAGACTTTTTGCGCTTTGCGACGGTATGGGGCACGGTGACAAAGCAAGCGAAACAAGCAAAAACGCCGTGAAAATGATTGAGAGTTTTTATCGCGCCGGCATAGAATCTAGCATCGTTTTGAGTCTTGTCAACAAACTGTTGAAACTCGGCGCGGAAGATATGTTTTCAACCCTCGATATTTCGGTTTTGGATATGCAAACGGGCGGACTCGACGTTGTGAAACTCGGCTCGGCAAGCAGTTTTATCATACGTAAAGACAACATCGAAATGCTCACTTGCACCGCCGCGCCCATAGGTATCGTGGACGACGTTGACAGCATAACGTCGCGCTATCAGCTGTTTGACGGGGATATGGTGCTTATGATGAGCGACGGAGTTTTCGACGCTCTCGATTCCAAAGGCGTTTGCGAAGTTATAGACGAGGCAGATACGCAAAATCCGCAAACGCTTGCCGACGTCGTGCTTGAAAAGGCACTCCAAAACGGAGCGAACGACGATTGCACGGTGCTGGCGTTGAGATTGTTTATGACCTGAGATTTGTGTGACATAATGTGTTGTGTTTTTTGCCGTGTTGCTGTATAATTGCGATATGGCAGTCGATATTCAAATAAATTTGAATAAGTTTATTTCAAATCCGTCTTTTGCAGGCAAAACCATAGGCGTGGCTTTAAGCGGCGGTAGGGATTCCGTTGCGCTTGCCTATGCACTCAAAAAGGCGGACGTTTCTTTGATTGCCGTCAACGTCGAACACGGAATAAGGGGCGAAAGCAGTGTAAACGACAGCAAATTCGTTGAAGAATTTTGCAAAAAATACGATATTCCGCTTTTGAGTTTTTCGGTTGACGTTCCATCTTTTTGCAAGCAAAACGGTTACACTACGGAGCAAGGCGCGAGAATATTGCGCTACGATATTTTCGACAAGGTGCTTTCGGACGGAAAATGCGATTTTATCGCGCTTGCGCACCATGCGGACGACCAGGTAGAAACGGTGTTTATGCGCATAATTCGCGGTACGGGCGTCAGAGGCCTTTGCGGAATGAGCGCGGTAAGCGGCAAATATATCCGTCCTCTGCTCGATTGCACCAGAGAGGATATAAACGATTTTATCGCAAAAAACCATTTGCCTTACGTTGACGACGAAACCAATTTCGACACCGATTATACACGCAACTTTTTGCGCGAGGAACTTGAAAAAATCAAGCAAAGATTTCCTGCTCTTTGCACGTCGGTGTCACGACTTTGCTCGAATGCGAGCGAGGTTTGCGATTATATAAAAAGCAACACTCCGACTTTGAGTTCGGAAGGCGGCGAAGTCAAGGTGGACACCAAATACTTCGACGAGTGCGTGATTGCAAAAGAACTCGTTTTGCAAGCCGCAAAATTGCTGGGCGTTTGCCAGGATATAGAGCAAAGACACTTTGCAATCGTCCTCGCTCTCAAAGACGCTCAAAACGGAAAACGCGTCGAACTTTCTCACGGACTTGTGGCGCACAAAGACGGCGAGTATATCGTTTTTGCAAAAGACGAAGAGAAAAACGAGTGCGAAACAAAGAAGTTTTGCGAGGGCGAATTTGCGGACCTCGGAGTGAAAATCACGAAAATCGAGAGCGTTTGCAAAGAAAAATTGCGTGAAAACGGCACTGAAAATTGCAATAGAACACTGTATATAGACGGCGATAAATTGCCCGAAAACTCCGTTTTGAGAAGAGTTGAAAAGGGCGATTTTATAAGGAAATTCGGCGGCGGAACAAAGAGCGCAGGCGACTTTCTGACCGATAAAAAAGTGCCTTTGCGCAAGAGAGAAAAACTTGTCGTTGTCGCAAACGGAAGCGAAGTTTTTGCTATATTCGGCGTGGAAATTTCAAAAAGCGTCGCACTGGATTGCGACACGAAAACGACGTTTGAATTGAAAATTATTTGAAAAACGCGACAAACGGCGACAATGCACCGAAAATACACCATGAAAAATTATATAACGGAGATATAAAAATGTACGGCAAAGAAATCAAAAAAATTCTCGTATCGCGTGAAGAAATCGCAAAAAGAGTTGCCGAACTCGGCAAACAAATCAGCGAAGATTACAAGGGCGAATCGGTTACGCTGGTTTGCACTTTGAGAGGCGCAAGCATCTTTTTTGCAGACCTCGTGAGAGAAATCGAGGGCGACGTCGAGATAGATTTTATCGCAGTGTCCAGCTACGGCGCAGGCACGAAATCGAGCGGCGAAGTGAAGATGATAAAAGATTTGTCCGAGCCTATTAAAGACAAAAACGTGATCATCGTCGAGGACATCATCGACACCGGCATCACGCTTTGTTATTTGAAAAAACTTTTGCTTGCACGCGCACCCAAGTCGCTCAAAGTTTGCTCGTTGCTCGACAAACCGTCAAGAAGACAAGTGGACTTCAAAGGCGACTATATCGGATTTGAAATCGAAAACGAATTTGTGGTCGGCTACGGTTTGGACTACGGCGAGAAGATGAGAAATTTCAAGGACGTTTGCGTGCTTGCTCCCGAGGTTTACGGTGGCTGAAAAGAAGGGCAAACTCATCGCTTTGGCAAATTGCTTTAAGCCCTTCGCAACGCTTTACGAAGTGGGCGGAGCGGTGCGCGACGAACTGCTCGGCATAGATTGTTTCGACGTGGACGTTTGCGCACAACTCGTGGTTGACGATGTCAAAAAGATATTGTCAAACACCGATTTTGTCGTTTCGGACAGAAATTTGCGTATGGGCACGGTGCATATATCGAGCGGTGATTTTGTGTGCGAATACACAACCTTTCGCACGGATAGCTATGACGTTTCAAGCGGCGAGCACACTCCCAAAGACGTGCGTTTCACAACGGATATGAACCTTGACGCAAAGCGCAGGGACTTCAAATGCAATGCGCTTTACAAGGACGTTCTGACGGGTGAAATCGTTGATTTGCTCGGCGGCGTCGAGGATGTCAAAAACAAAATCGTGTCAACCGCCGACGAGCCGGAAATCGTTTTCGAGGCGGACGGATTGCGCATTTTGAGAATGGTCAGATTTGCGGCGGAACTCGGATTCGACGTCGAAAAAAACACCTACGAAGTCGCAAAGAAAAACGTATGGCGCGTCAAAGATATTGCCGTCGAACGAATACGCGACGAGCTTGAAAAGATTTTCGTTGCGGACACAAAGCATCCCGAGCTTAACCTCAAAGACGCACACGTCAGAGGTTTGAGAATGCTCGACGACCTCGGACTTGTGGATATGCTTTTGCCCGAACTTGCCTCGCTCAAAGGTCTTGAACAACCGAAAAAATACCATATATACGACGCTTACGAGCATACAGTCAAAGCGTTTGAGTGCGCTCCTCCGAGATTGAGATTCGCCGCACTTTTGCACGATATAGGCAAAGCGGAATCTATAAAATCGACGGGCAATATGCACTCGCACGCTCAAATCGGCGCGGAGCTGGCAGACGGAATTTGCAAGCGTTTTAAATTGCCCAATTCCGAAAGGAAAAGACTTGTCAAAATCGTTGCGCTGCATATGACTGACGTAAAGGGCGACGTGCCGAAGGGAAAACTTCGCAGATTCGTTGTGGAAAACTTTGACGTCATACGCGATCTTTGCGATTTTATGGACGCCGACTCTATCGCGCATAAGGGAGAATCGGGGAGGTCTGACGCAATACGCCGAGTCGTGAAAGAAATCGAGGACGATGGCACTCCGCTTTGCGTGAAAGGTTTGAAAATAAGCGGACAAGATTTGGTAAATATGGGCGTGGATGAAAAAATGCGAGGAAAAATTCTCGAAGAACTTTGGCTCGACACTGCCGAGAATCCCGCTCTCAACGACAGGGAGAAGGCAATAGACTACGTCGAAAACAAATTGAAAGGCAATCGCGATTGAAAAGAGATTGCGGTTTGAAAGGCAAAAATAATACGTTTCGGAGGATATTATATGACGGGACTTTACGTTATGGTTGCGATAAGCATCGCGCTTGCGCTTGCGTGCGTTGCGCTGTGCGTCCAACTTTTGAGAAAAAACAAGCAAAAATTCGACGACGCGGGAATTTTAAGCGTCAAAGAGGACAACGAAAAGCTCAAAAACGACATCGACACCGCAATGAAAATCAACAATTCCATGCTTGTTGGGACGCTTAATGCTCAAACGGAAAACATCAGAGCAATGGGCGAGCGTATGGACAGATTTATGCAAACGACGCAAAGAGGGCTGGAAGAAGTCAAAACTTCAACCGCTCAAAGCATTGCAAATCTGCGTGTGGCAAACGAGCAAAGTATCGCAACGCTCACCGCTTTGAACGCTCAAAGCATGAAAGAGATGAAAGAGGACAACGCCAAGCAACTTGAAAAGATGCGCGAAACAGTCGATGAAAAACTCAGTGCGACGCTTGAAACGAGATTTAATCAATCTTTCAAAATCGTCAACGACAGACTTGAAGAAATCAATCGGACATTCTCCGAACTTCAAAACTTGCAAACCGGCGTCAACGACCTCAATCGCATTTTCAAAAACGTCAAAACGAGAGGTACGTGGGGAGAAGTTTCGCTTGAAAATCTGCTTGCGCAAATCCTTGCGCCCGAACAATATCAAAAGCAGGTGCGCATAAAACGCGGCAGTGAAGATATGGTGGATTTCGTCATCCGTATGCCCGGCAAAGGCGACGAAGAAGTGCTTTTGCCAATCGACGCAAAGTTTCCCGTCGAGGACTACGCACGCCTTGTCGAAGCGTCCGAAAAGGGCGATCCCGACGGAGTGGAGGCTGCAAGCAAAGCTCTTGCAAACCGTGTGAAAACCGAGGCTATGAGCATACGCGACAAGTACGTCAATCCGCCAAAAACCACCGATTTTGCGATTATGTATTTGCCGACAGAGGGGCTTTACGCCGAGATAATCAGAAGGGAAGGACTTGTTGAGGATATACAAAACAAGTTCAGAATCGTGGTGTGCGGGCCGACCACAATCGCGGCGTTGCTCAACAGCTTGCAGATGGGATTCAGAAGCGTCGCAATCGAAAAACGCAGCACCGAAATCGGCAAACTTTTGCAAGGATTTATGAGCGATTTTGCGCTGTTTACAAAGTATCTCAAACAAACGGGCGACCGTTTGGACACGGTGAAAAAGTCGCTTGAAAACGCGGAGGAACGCACAAGAATCATCGGCAAAAAGCTCAACAAAGTCAACAGCCTTTCCGACGACAAAGGTCCCGATATGGAGCAACTTATAGCATCGTCGAACGATGACGAAATAACATTCGAGGACGAAACTTATGAAGGCTGATTTGCACGTTCATACCACCAAAAGCGACGGCTCTCTCACTCCGAGAGAGGTTGTGCGCTGGGCAAAAAACAAGGGCTTGGACGTGATGGCAATCACCGACCACGACAGCGTCGCGGGGCTTGACGAAGGACGCGACGAGGCAAAAAAACTCGGTATAAAATTTGTGGGCGGAATTGAGTTTAGCACCTACTCAATTTGCGAAATCCATATTTTAGGATATAATATCGACTACAAAAACCCCGATTTTGTGCAAGAATTGCAAAAAGTTAAGGATTTGCGAAAGGAAAGAAACGTCCGCATCGGACAAAAATTGCAAGACCTCGGAATCAAGCTCGATATCGATTTTGCGTCGGACGGGCTCGGCCGTATGAACATGGCGCGCGAACTTGTGAAAAAAGGGTATTGCAAGGACATAAACGACGCTTTCGACACCTATCTGAAACCCGGCGCGAAGGCGTATTGCGAGGCTAAAAGACTTACGCCCGTCGAGGCCGTCAAACTCATCAAAAAGTACGGGGGGGTTGCATCCGTCGCGCATCCGAAAAAATACTTGCTGGACAAGAGGCTGGATATTTTGCTGGGTGGGCTAAAACAGTTCGGCCTTGACGGAATTGAGCTCAACTATCCGTCTCACAACGAGCAAGACAAAAAAAACTTCTCCGAACTCATGAATAAGTATAAATTGCTCCCCACCGGCGGAAGCGACTTTCACGGGGACGAGGACAAAAATTTTGTCTACGACCTCGATCCGAGAACGGCAAAAAAATTGCACGTTTGAGAGTGCTTCTACGCAAGGATGATATCGCAACTGCGTTGCGGTTGCGGAAGATTTCAGCTTATTCGGAGCGTTCTTATATACGGAATGTGCCTATTCGAAGACGGAATTGGAGTCGCAAGGCGACGACCGCAACGAGCGCCGAGCTTGACGGTTAGTACAAGTGAGCAGACGAGCCGGAATCATTTTCGTCTGCGAACGAGTGGCACGGCTTTCAGCCGATTTGTATTGCAAACGTCCCGTATGCCGTTCGTTGCTTGCAACGAACTAGCGATTGCTACGAAGTCAATCGCGTCAGTGTGTCCCCACGCGAAGCGGACGCTGTGGGTTCCCTTTCAAGGGGGAACGGCGGTTGGGCGCGACGCGTAAAGCAACACATCCTGTGAATGTGTTGTAGCCAAAGCGAACGAGGCGGATTGCATTGCAAACGCCGAAGTCCAAACACGTGAGGAAGGGGGACATTGCAATTAAGGTATATGTCTAACACTCTTGTAGAGGCGGAACAAATATATTTAATTATGTTGCGGTTGCGGAAGATTTTAGCAAAAAAAACGACGCGGAAGGCGTCGTTTTATTGTTGGGTAAAATTTGCTTGTCGTTTAAAAAATTATCTTATTTCCGTCACGTCGTAGCCTGCGTTTTCAACGGCGGCTTTGAGAGCGGAATCGGAAACGTCTTTTGTGAGCGTTACGATTGCGTTTTTGTTTTCGAGCGACACCTCGACAAGAGATACTCCGTCCACTTTTGAGAGTGCTTCGTTTACATGTTTGACGCAGTGCATGCACATCATGCCTTCGATTGAAATTGTTTTTTGCATAATATATTCTCCTTTATTTTTGTCTGTTTCCGTTTCGATTTGAGCGGTGTCGCACGTGTCGGGACGGTTGCTTTCGTCTGTTGAGCAATTGCCATTTGCGAAGTCGATTGCGGTTTCCGTTTGTGTTGATTGCGGTGAAGTCGCTACGGATTCGCTTTGATTTTTGCGATTTTTTACGACGGCTTTTACCTCTTCTACGTCCACGTCTACGGGCGGTTTTTTGCGCTTGGATTCCTTGTTCAAATTTGCCAAATTCAGCCTCAACGCATTGAGGACGACGCATACGCTTGACAAGCTCATAGCCGCTGCTCCTATCATCGGATTGAGCGTTATGTTGACAGGATCGAAAGACAGCACACCGGCTGCGATCGGGATGCATATAACATTGTAAATAAACGCCCAGAACAAGTTTTCTTTGATGTTGAGAAGGGTACGCCTTGAAAGGTTGATTGCTTTTGCTACATCGGAAAGAGATGACTTCATAAGCACAATGTCCGCACTGTCGATTGCGATGTCCGTGCCTGCGCCTATCGCAATTCCGATGTCGGCGCGAGAGAGTGCGGGTGCGTCATTGATTCCGTCGCCCACCATTATGACCTTGCCGTACTTTTTGAGAGCAGACAAAACGTTGTCTTTGTCGCTCGGTAAAACGTCGGGAATGACCGCGTCGACACTACATTTATCCGCAACTGCTTTTGCGCTCAATGCGTTGTCGCCTGTGAGCATAATCACGCGCAAACCTTGTTTTTTGAGAGTGGAAATCGCTTGCGCACTGTCGGGTTTTATCTCGTCGGCAACGGCGATTATGCCGACGATTTTGCCGTCCAAAGCAAAGAAGAGCGGAGTTTTGCCTTGCTTTGAAAACTCGTTGCCGACCTCTTGCGCTTCGGGCGAAAGCATGTCGTTTTTTTGCATTAAAGTTGCGTTTCCTATGAGTGCGACAAGTCCGTTTACCGAGCCTTTTATGCCGTGTCCGGACAAGTTTTCAAAGCTGTCGGCAGGCAGGATTTCATCGCCGTATAGTTCTTTTGCGCGATTTACAACCGCCGACGCGATGGGGTGTTCGCTGCCCGATTCAAGTCGTGCGGCAAGCAAAATAAGTTCGTTTTCCGAATATGACGAAAGCGTTTTTACATCTGTCACAACGGGCATGCCTTTGGTGATTGTGCCTGTCTTGTCAAGCACCGCTATATCCGCTTTGCCTGCTTCTTCGAGGGCGGTTGCGGTTTTGAAAAGTATACCTGCTTTTGCGCCTTTTCCGCTTGCAACCATGATTGCGACGGGGGTTGCCAAGCCGAGCGCGCAAGGACAACTTATCACCAAAACGCTGATGGCGTGTTTGAGTGAAATTTCGATATTTTTGGTCACGCTTATCCACACGACAAAAACAAGCAATGCAACCAAAATGACGGTTGGTACGAATATTCTGGACACTTTATCTGCCGTTTTTGCGATTGGAGCTTTTGATGACGATGCGTCTTCGACAAGTTTTACGATGCCTGCAAGGGTGGTGTTTTCTCCCACTTTTTTAGCCTTGACCGTGACGAATCCGTTGATGTTTGTCGTGCCGGATATGACTTGCGAACCGATTGCTTTTTCAACGGGCATGCTCTCGCCCGTGACGGAAGATTCGTTGACCGATGTGTCGCCCGAAACTATTTCGCCGTCGGCGGCAAAGTTCTCGCCGGGACGCACGACAAACAAGTCGTTTTCTTGAAGATCGGATACCGGAATTTCTTTTTCAACGCCGTCAACAATCACATGCGCGGTTTTTGGGGCAAGGTTCATAAGTCCTTTGATTGCGGAAGTGGTTTTGCCCTTGCTGTACGCTTCGAGGGTTTTGCCGAGAGTGATCAGCGCAAGTATCATTGCCGCCGATTCAAAGTAGAGGTTGTGCGCAAGGTGGGCGAGATGCTCGGGGCGCACTGCGGCTTGTATCATCAGTGCGACACTGTATATGAAGGATATTGCGCTGCCCATAGAAACAAGCGTGTCCATATTGGGCGCACGGTGGATAAGACTCTTTGTTCCGCTGACAAAAAACTTGCCGTTGATAACCATGATAACAAGCGAAAGCACGAGTTCGTACACGGCAATCGCTATTGTATCGTCCGCAAACGAGAGCGGCCAGCCCCACATCACCACACCCATCGAAACGTACATGAGCGGTATGAGAAGCACAAAGGACAAAACAAGGCGAATCACCATGACGAGAGTGGGATTCATCTTATCCTTTTTTTCGGATTTATCGCTTGCGAGCGCGGCTTTGTAGCCTGCGTCGGCAACCGCTTTGGATACGTCTTTTGCGGTGAGGGGAGCGTCGTATTCCACCACCATAGAGTTGGTGAGAAGGCTCACGCTGACGCTTTTTACGCCGTCAAGCGCGCCCACGACCTTTTCCACTCTTGCCGAGCACGCCGAACACGACATGCCCGATACGTTGAATTTTTGTTTTTCCATAATTTTTACCTGTTTGTGTGTTTTTCAATTTTTCCTTTTGTCATTGCGAGGAACAACGACAGTTGCGACGTGGCAATCTAGCGGAGCGAAATGCGCCTGAGGGCTGGATTTCCACGCT
>ENA-UAOK01001177-UAOK01001177.1-human-gut-metagenome-genome-assembly--contig:-NODE-1177-length-12383-cov-4.271982_pt1 | contig 12383 bp, 7 predicted proteins | sample MGYA00243467_ERZ654553 | MGnify/ENA primary metagenome ERZ654553 (study PRJEB26926, sample SAMN06164886) | human gut metagenome | biome: ENVO:00009003; feature: ENVO:2100002; material: ENVO:00002003...
CACGTCGGCTTACCCAGTCGATATGAGCGGCGATGATAAAATGACGCTGCAGGAACTGCACGACGCCGTCTGCGGCGATCCGGTCAACGCGGGCTACGACCCCGAGACCCAGTCCGCCACCGAGAGCAAGGTCGGCATCGAGTTCGACGTCGCCGCCGCCCAGCCCCTGTGGGACGCGGCGTCCACCGGCGACACCGTCACCATCCCGGCCACGCTCACGCAGCCCGAGATGACGCAGGAGCAGCTGCAAAAGCACCTCCTGGCCGATAAGCTCGCCACCAAGACCACTTCGCTCTCCGGCAGCAGCAGCAACCGCATCACGAACGTGAAGCTCGCCGCCGAGAAGATCAACGGCGTCATTCTCCAGCCCGGCCAGACGTTCTCGTACAACGACGTCGTTGGCCAGCGCACGAAGGCCAACGGCTTCAAGGAGGCCGGGGCCTATTCCGGCGGCCAGGTCGTGCAGGAGGTCGGCGGCGGTATCTGCCAGGTGTCGTCCACGCTGTATTACTGCGCCATGGTCTCCAACCTGAAGATCAACACCCGCACCTGCCACTACTTCCCCGTGGCCTATATCGAGCCCGGTATGGACGCCACGGTCAGCTGGGGCGGGCCGGAGTTCAAGTTCACGAATAACCGCGACTACCCGATCGAGATCAAGGCGTATGTGCAAAACGGCAGCGTCACGGTCGAGATCTGGGGCACGGATGTGGACGGCAGCTACGTCAAGATGAGCTACACCGCCAACGGCCTGCGCGCCACGACCTACCGCACCGTCTATGATAAGGACGGCAACCAGATCAGCCACACGCTCGAGGCCACCAGCACCTACCATTCGCACGACACCACGCCGAAGCCGACGCCCACCCCAAGCACCAAGCCGGCCCCGACGCCCACACCCACGTCAAAGCCGCAGCCGACACCCTATCCGTCCGTCTACGACCCAGGTGACGCCGGTGAAGACTAATACAGAGGAGAATGCAGTATGAGCAAAGGAAAGTTCTATATCACCACCCCGATCTATTACCCCTCGGACAAACTGCACATCGGCCACACCTACTGCACGGTCGCGACCGATGCGATCGCGCGCTACAAGCGCCTGTGCGGTTATGACGTCATGTTCCTGACCGGCACGGACGAGCACGGCCAGAAGATCGAAGAGAAGGCGGAGGCCGCCGGCGTCACGCCCAAGCAGTTTGTGGACAACATCGTCGAAGGCCCCGGCGGCGTGCGCGCGCTGTGGAAGCTGATGAACATCTCCAACGACCGCTTCATCCGCACGACGGACGACTATCATGTCGAGGCCGTGCAGCGCATCTTCAAGAAGATGTACGAAAAGGGCGACATTTATAAGGGCAAGTATTCCGGCATGTACTGCACGCCGTGCGAGAGCTTCTGGACCGAGAGCCAGCTCGTCGACGGCAAGTGCCCGGACTGCGGCCGCGAGGTGCACTATGCCGAGGAGGAGGCGTACTTCTTCCGCCTGTCGAAGTATGCCGAGCCCGTGCGCGAGCTGCTGCTCAGCGGCACGTTCCTCGAGCCTGCCAGCCGCGTCAACGAGATGATCAAAAACTTCATCGACCCCGGCCTCGAGGACCTGTGCGTGTCCCGCACGAGCTTCACGTGGGGCATCCCGGTCGATTTTGACCCCGGCCACGTCGTCTATGTCTGGGTCGACGCGCTGTTCAACTACTGCACGGCCCTCGGCTTCCTGAACGATAAGTACGACGATTATGACCAGTTCTGGCCCGCCGACGTGCACATGGTCGGCAAGGAGATCGTGCGCTTCCACTCCATCATCTGGCCGGCCATGCTCATGAGCATGGGTATGCCCCTGCCGAAGAAGGTCTTCGGCCACGGCTGGCTGCTGCTCGGCGGCGGCAAGATGTCGAAGTCGAAGGGCAATGTCGTCGACCCCATCGTGCTCGCCGAGCGCTACGGTGTGGACGCGCTGCGCTACTACCTCCTGCGCGAGTTCCCGCTCGGCAGCGACGGCAACTTCTCCAACGAGCTGCTCATCTCCCGCATCAATACCGACCTCGCCAACGATCTCGGCAATCTCCTGAGCCGCACCGTCGCCATGGTCATCAAGTACTTCGGCGGCACGCTCCCGGCCGAGCGCGAGCCGGATGCGCTCGATGACGAGCTCATCGCCATGGCCTCCGCCCTGCGCGAGACGTATGCCGGCTATATGGACACCTTCGGCACCCAGCAGGCGCTCATCGAGGTGTTCAAGGTCATCTCCCGCGCCAATAAGTATATCGACGAGACGGCCCCCTGGGTCCTCGCCAAGGACGAGAGCAAGCGCGCGCGCCTGGCCACGGTGCTGTATAACCTGCTCGAGACGCTGCGCATCACCGTCACGCTTCTGCTGCCCTTCATGCCCGACAGCTGCGCGAAGGCCTTCACGCAGATCGGCGCCGCGGCGGAGCAGACCACGTGGGACAATGCCGCCGTCTGGGGCGTGCTGCCCGCGGACGTCACCGTCCAGAAGGGCGAGACGCTCTTCCCGCGCATCGACATGGCCAAGGAACTCGCCGAGCTCGAGGCACTCAAGGCCGCGAAGAAAGCGGCCGCCGCGCCCAAGTCCGCGCCTGTGCTGCCGGACGTGACGATCGACGAATTTGCCAAGTGCGACATGCGCGTGTGCAAGGTCCTCAAGTGCGAGCCGGTGAAAAAGTCCGATAAGCTCCTGTGCTTCACGCTCGACGACGGCAGCGGCACCGACCGGCAGATCCTCTCCGGCATTGCCAAGTACTACCGCCCCGAGGAGCTCGTCGGCAAGACCGTCGTCGCGATCCTGAACCTGCCGCCGCGCAAGATGATGGGCATGGCCTCCAACGGTATGCTCCTCTCGGCCGAGAAGGACGGCAAGCTCAACCTGCTCATGCTCGATGACAGCGTGCCCGCCGGCGCGCAGCTTTGCTGAGCGGCCGCACGACCCGCGCGTTTCCGGGAAGGCTCGCTCGGCGGGCCTTCCCGTTTTTCCCGCCGGGTGCGGAACTTTTTCCGCGCCCCGCCGTCAAGCCCTTCGTAATCTCCCGTACATAAAGGAGGAGTCGCCTCTTGAAGCTGTTTTCCGCGCCGCCGCGCCCCACGGGCACGCAGCGACCCGCTTCCGATACCGCCCAGCAGCGTCCCGCGCAGCAGCGCCCCACGCAGCAGCGTCCCGCGCAGCAGCGCCCGACCCAGCAGCGTCCCGCGCAGCAGCGTCCCACGCAGCAGCGTCCCGCGCAGCAGCGTCCCACGCAGCAGCGTCCCGCGCAGCAGCGCCCCACGCAGCAGCGTCCCACGCAGCAGCGTCCGGCCCAGCAGCGTTCGACCCGGCAGGCCTATGCCAGCCAGTGGACGGATGACGTCGCCCGGCCGCGCCGCAGTGCGCCGGACGACCGCCGCCGTCCGCCGCAGGCCGCCCCGGCCCCGGCCGGCAAGCACGGCCGCAAGGCAAAGAAGGCCAAAAAGCCGAAGAAGAAAAAGAGTCTCGGCCGCCGGCTGCTGATCCTGTTCCTTGTGTTGGCCATCCTCGCGGGCCTGTACCTGACGGCGGTGTATTCCGACATTCCGTTCATCGCCAAGTGGCGCACGGCCTATATCCAGACGGCCATGAACACGCTCAGCCACCAGTGGCTGGCCACGGCGTTCATCCCACGCAGCGTCATCGACAAGGTCGTTGCCGAAATGGAGGCGGCCAGGGAGGCGCAGATCGGCGTCAACAGCGAGTGGGACGAGGAAGAGATCGAGTCCCGCAACCCCACGCTCACGGACACCAAGGGCATGAGCAAGGAAGAGATCACGTTTTATAACCTCTTCTGGGAGGTGGATGTGCCGAGCATGCAGGCGTATGTCAAGGAGCATCCCGACGTCCTCGCCGCCGGCTGGAGCCGCATCAACATCGACCATTCCGCGCTCACGGATAACGGCACCAGCATCCGCACCATTCAGGGTGAGCAGGTGCTCGCGATCGACGCGCAAAATGAGATTATGATCGCGCGCGTGAAAGGCAGCACCTACCGCGGCGTGCTCGTCATCATGAAAGACCCGTCGCGCCTGAGCCTGCAGGCCGCGTCCACGCTCGGCAGCGTCGGCCAGGTCTGCGGCAAGATCGCCGAGGCCCACGGCGGCGTCATCGGCATGACCGGCTCGGGCTTCATCGACCCGGGCGGCAACGGCAACGGCGGTACCCTCGCGGGCTACGCCATGTGCAACGGCAAGTCCTACGGCAGCCATATGGGCTATGGCTACAAGCGCCTCGAGCTGCATAAGGACAACCGCATCTACATCCGCGACTGCGATTCCGAGGTCTCGCCCGACACGACGGATGCGGTCGAGTTCTCGCCCGCCATGATTATCGACGGGGAGACGGTCGTCAATGCCCGCAGCGGCTTCTCCGACCTGCAGCCGCGCGCCTGCCTCGGCCAGTCGAAGTACGGCGAGATCATCGCCCTGCTCGTCGAGGGCCGGCTTACGACGTCGGTTGGCATCAGCGTGCCGGACTGCGCGGCCATCATGGCCAAGCACGACTGCATGCAGGCCATGAACCTCGACGGCGGCACCAGCGCCATGATCTGGTACAAGGGCAAGTACATCATGCGCAGCTCCAACCCCGCGCTCACCGCGGGGCGCACGCTGCCGAACGCCTTTGTCTACGCCGGAAAATAACGTCACAGGCAACGTCCCTGACCGCCGGTCAGGGACGTTTGTGCGCAATGCGCAAAAGATTTTCCGAAAACCGGGTGCAGATTCGTGAAAATGGGGCTTGCAATCCGGCGCGGGAAGTGGTAGAGTAACACCATCGAGAAACCGATGACCGAGAGGAGTACCCATTCACGAAGCTTTCAGAGAGCAGCGGACGGTGGAAGCGCTGCAGCGGACGGGTGGCGAATGGACTCGCGAGGGCAAACCGATTGCAGCAGCATGAGGGGCGACGGTGGCCGCGGCCGTTATCCGGCGGAGCGTATGATCGTACGTGCAAAGTGGGCGCATGAGCGCCAACATGGGTGGCACCGCAGGAGTTACAGTCTTGTCCCATGAAACGGAAGGAACCGTTTCGTGGACGAGGCTTTTTTTATTGCGCAAATCACCGCAGGAGGGATGCATATGACCCGCAAAACCAGACGATGGCGTGGCGGCCGGAGAATTTTTGCCGCGTCAGACCGTATCCGAAGATCGCAAATAAAAAACCCTCACTTTCAATATAAGGAGAATCAACTATGAATAAGACTTTCCAGAAGATCGTCGGCGGCGTGCTCGCCGTCACCGCGCTCATGGGCCTGTCCGCCTGCGGCAGCAAGACCGAGGACACCAAGGCCGAAGGCAAGACCTACAAGGTCGGCATCGTGCAGTTTGTGGACGATGCGTCTCTCAACCAGATCGAGGCGGCCATCGAGGCCGAGCTCGATGCCAAGGCCGCGGAGCTGGGCGTGACCTTTGACTACACGCTCTACAACGGCCAGGCCGACGCCACGACGCTCAACCAGATCGGCGCCGAGCTTGTCAGCAAGGGCGTGGACCTCATCGTCCCGATCGCGACCCCGGCTGTGAAGATCATGCAGTCCGCCACCGAGGACACCGAGATCCCCATCGTTTTCTCTGCCGTCTCTGACCCCGTCGGCGCCGGCATTGTTGATTCGCTCGACGCGCCCGGCGGCCGCATCACCGGCACGAGCGACGCGCTCAACACCAAGGGCCTGCTCGACCTGATGCTCGCCCAGAACCCGGACACCAAGACCGTCGGCCTGCTCTACTCCAAGAGCGAGGATTCCTCCAAGCAGCCGATCGAGGACGCGAAGGCCTACCTCGAGGGCAAGGGCATCCGCTGCGTGGAAAAGACCGGCACCACCACCGATGAAGTCACCTCCGCCGTCGACGCGCTCATCGCCGAGAAGGTCGACGCCGTCTTCACCCCGACCGACAACACCATCATGACCGCCGAGCTCGCCATCTACGAGAAGTTCCTCAATGCCAAGATCCCGCAGTACTGCGGCGCGGACTCCTTCGCCCTCAACGGCGCGTTCGTCGGCTACGGCGTGGATTACACCAAGCTCGGCACCATCACGGCCGACATGGTCGTGCAGGTGCTGGTCGACGGCAAGGACCCCGCCACGCTGCCCGTGACCACGTTCGATAACGGCATCGCCATGATCAACGCCGAAAGCTGCGCCGCCCTCGGCTACGACATCGCTGCTGTCAAGCAGGCGTTTGACGGCAAGTGCAGCTCCGTGCTCGAGACGACCACGCAGCAGAATTTTGACTGATATCTGACATCCCGAAGGAGGGAGCTCCATGCTGACCGTTTTGCAGACGGCGCTTGAGGTCGGCCTCATTTACGGCCTCGTCGCGCTGGCACTGTTCATCAGCTTTTCCATCCTGAATATCGCCGACCTCTCCACGGACGGCTGCTTCACGCTCGGCTGCGCCGTGGGCGCCATGCTCACCATCGCCGGCCATCCGATCCTTGCGCTGTTCGCGGCCATGGCGGCGGGCATGCTCTCGGGCTACGTCACGGCCTTTCTGCAGACGCGCCTCGGCGTTGAGAGCATCCTCGCTGGCATCATCTCGAACACCGGCCTTTACACGATCAACCTCGCGGTCATGGGCTTTTCGTCCAACGTGTCCATCACCGGGGTCGACACGGTGTTTTCACTCTTCAAGGGGCTCGTCGGCGGGCAGTGGAGCCGGCTGATCCTGCTCGCGCTCATTGTGGCGGTGGTCGTGATCGTGCTCATTCGCTTTTTCGGCACGTCGCTCGGCCTGTCCATCCGCGCCACGGGCGACAGTCTCGATATGGTCAGCGCTTCCTCCATCAACCCCAAAGCCACCATCACGATCGGCCTGTGCCTGGCCAACGCCCTCACGGCGCTGTCCGGCTGCCTGATCGGGGAGTACAACAAGTTCTGCGACATCAACCTTGGCACCGGCATGGTCACGATCGCGCTGGCGAGCCTTATCATCGGCGAGGTCTTTGCCGGTCACCGCGGCGGCGTGGGCAAGCGCGTCGTCTGCGTCGTGCTCGGCAGCATCGTCTACCGCTTCATCATCGCGCTGGCGCTGCGGCTGAACATCTCGGCCGAGTATTTCAAGCTCGTGTCCGCCGTCATCGTGGCCGTCGCCATCGCCGCGCCGAACATGAAGGGCTACGTCCATCTGGCGAAGATCAAGTCCAACGCGCGCAAGCTGCGCGCCCTGTCCGGAAAGGGGGACGAGACCGATGCTTGAAGTTTCCCACATCTCCAAGACGTTCAATGCCGGCACCGTGAACGAGAAGCGTGCCCTGTCCGATCTCTCGCTCCGGCTGGCCGACGGGGAGTTTGCCACCATCGTCGGCTCCAACGGCGCCGGCAAGAGCACGCTCTTCAACGCCATCGCCGGCGTGTTCTATGTCGATGCCGGCACCATCACGCTCGACGGGCGGGACATCACGTTCCTGCCGTCGTATAAGCGCAGCCGCCGCATCGGCCACCTGTTCCAGGACCCGCTCAAGGGCACCGCGCCGCACATGACCATTGAGGAAAACCTCGCCGTGGCCTACCTGCGCTCTTCGGACCGGCACGTGCTCTTCGGCCGCGTGAGCCGCCGCGACCGCGACTTTTTCCGCGACGCGCTCGCCCAGCTCGACATGGGGCTGGAGGACCGCATGAACACGCCCGTCGGCCTGCTCTCCGGCGGCCAGCGCCAGGCGCTGACGCTGCTCATGGCCACCATGGTCACGCCCGAGCTGCTGCTGCTCGACGAGCACACGGCCGCGCTCGACCCCGTCACGGCCGACAAGGTGCTCGCGCTCACGCGCAGCGTCGTGTCCGAGCGCAGCATCTCCTGCCTCATGATCACGCACAATATGCATCAGGCGCTCGAGCTTGGCACGCGCACGCTCATGATGGATGCCGGCCGCATCGTGCTCGATGTCTCCGGCCTGGAGCGCGCGGGCATGACCGTGCAGGGCCTGCTCGACGCCTTCGCTGCCAAGGCGGGCGAGGCGTTTGATAACGACCGCGTCCTGCTGTCCACGGCCGAGGACAAGGAAAACTGAATTCCGGCAAAGAAAAATCAGCCGCCCACCGGGCGGCTGATTTTTTGCGTTTATCAACTTAATAGAACGTGGCCACCGGTTCCTCCGGCTTTTCGACCTCCTGCACGGCCACCTGCGGTATATGCAAATGCATAGAAAAGACGGAACGCAAGGTGCAGAATCATACACGTGATGAAGCCGTGACAGCCGCGTGACAAACCGCGAACGTGACACTTTAATTCGCTACCCAGCAAAGGTGAATCCGACAATTGTGCAAAACCTGTGGATTACGCGAACGCATACGCCGTCCCGAGCGGAACAGATTGCGCGCCGCTGTGGAAAACGTTCGCCGGAATCGGTCAAATCTCCCACGATATTCGATGATAGCACTGCCCGTCAAGGCCAAGACGAGCGGGAGCAGATGAGGGGGCGCTTCTCTGACGAGAAGCATACAGCCGAAAAGAGGGGACCCGTCCGTGCATAAATGCCCGTCCGCGCCCCCTTTTTCGCCTGTGTGCCGCCCGCAAGCGTGCAGCACGCCCCCTCATACCGCCCCCGGCCTTGACAAGCGTGCTGCGGCGAAAATAAAAGGAGATTTGACCTATGATTTCAGCGAACATTCCGACTTCCACCCGCAAAGCAATCTACCGCCGAGACGGCTACCGCTGCGCACTCTGCGACAGCACGCAATATCTACAGATTCACCATATCATCCCGCGCGGAAAAGGCGGAAACAACGAGCCTGACAACCTCATCACGCTGTGCTCCAAATGTCATGGAGCCGCTCACGGATGCATCCCTGAGGGCTGGACAATGACCGCTGAGGACGTAGAACAAGCGTGCGTAGAATACGTCAGCGATATGTACGCCGGAGACTGGTACCCGCTAGAATAAGCGGGTCTCCATCTTATCATCAAAAAGGTCGCGGGGCGGGTCCCCCCCACAGGCTTGTCAAAGCTGGCCCCCCCGCCCCGCAGTTCCGCTCGCGCCGCTTTGTTTTTGTCTGGGGTTCAGCGGTGCGGCGCTCGCTCAGTCCTCCGGGCCGCCCCCGTCAGCGGGGCCGTCCCTGCGCGGGTGTCGGCCGTGCGCGGCCGCCGCCCTTGCGTCTCGTCGGGCCGCGCCTTGTTTTGGTGGGGGGCGTGGTGCGCGGCCCTCCTCGAGATTCCGCGCGCTGCGGCGCGCGGGCGGGGGAAAATAGCGCTCAGGCTAGACACTACCCCTAGCGGGGTAGTGTCGGCCTGAGCACTATATCTTGCGTTTGGTATACTGTTTTTATTCTTGCAAATACACGAGGTGCTTATGAAGCAACTGGTTTTGGGAATTCTGGCGCACGTGGACGCCGGGAAAACGACGCTGTCCGAGGCGCTGCTCTACCGCACGGGCGCCATCCGCGACCTCGGGCGCGTGGACCACAAAAACGCGCACCTGGACACGCACGCGCTCGAGCGTGCGCGCGGCATCACGATCTTCTCGCGGCAGGCGCGCCTGGCGCTGGGCGACACGGCGGTCACGCTGCTCGACACGCCGGGCCACGTGGACTTTTCCGCCGAGATGGAGCGCACGCTGCAGGTGCTTGATTACGCCGTGCTCGTCATCAGCGGCACAGACGGCGTGCAGGCGCACACGGAAACGCTCTGGCAGCTGCTGCGGCGCTACCGGGTGCCGGTGTTCGTGTTCGTGACGAAGATGGACCTGCCGGGCGCGGACCGCGCGGCGCTCATGGCCGACCTGCGCGCGCACCTGAGCGGCGCGTGCGTGGACTTCACCGCCCCCGATCCGGAGCAGATTGCCCTGTGCGACGAGGCGGTGCTCGAGCAGTATCTCGATACCGGCGCGCTGCCGGACGAGGCCGTGCGCGCGCTCATCCGCAGCCGTAAGCTCTTCCCGTGCCTGTTCGGCTCGGGGCTGAAGCTCACGGGCGTGGATGCCTTTCTCGCGGCGCTTGAACGTTATGCGGCGCCGCCGGAGTACCCGGAGGAATTCGGCGCGCGGGTATTCAAGATCATGCGCGACGCGCAGGGCAATCGCCTCACGTGCCTGAAGGTCACGGGCGGGCAGCTGCGCGTGCGCGCACCGCTGACGTATTTCCCCCGCGGCGCGGACACGCCCGTGCAGGAGAAGGTGAATGCCATCCGGCTCTACTCCGGCGAGAAATTCGACGCGGCGGAGGCCGTTCCCGCGGGCGGCGTGTGCGCCGTGCAGGGCCTCACGCAGACGTATCCGGGGCAGGGGCTCGGCAGTACGGCGGCGTCCATGCCGCCGTCGCTCGAGCCGGTGCTGACCTACCGCATCGGCCTGCCGCCGGACGTGGACGCGCGCGCGTTTCTGCCGCGTCTGCGCCAGCTCGAGGAGGAGGACCCGCAGCTGCACATCGTCTGGGACGAGGCGCTGCGCGAGATCCATGTCCAGCTCATGGGCACGGTGCAGATTGAGGTGCTCAGGAGTCTCATCCGCGAGCGGTTCGACGTGGACGTACAGGTCGATTCCGGCCGCATCCTCTACCAGGAGACGATCGCGGCGCCGGTCGAGGGCGTGGGCCATTTTGAGCCGCTGCGCCACTATGCCGAGGTGCACCTCTTGCTCGAGCCCGCCGAGCGCGGCACGGGTCTGACGTTTGACACTGCCTGCAGCGAGGACGTGCTCGACCGGAACTGGCAGCGCCTGATCCTCACGCATCTGGCCGAGAAGTGCCACCGCGGTGTGCTCACCGGCGCACCGCTGACGGATGTGAAGATCACATTGCTGGCCGGCCGCGCGCACGTCAAGCACACGGAGGGCGGCGACTTCCGCCAGGCGACGTGGCGCGCCGTGCGGCAGGGGCTCATGCAGGCCGAAAGCGTCCTGCTCGAGCCGTACTACGCCTTTCGCATCGAGGTCCCGGCCGAGCAGATCGGCCGCGCGATCAGCGATGTGCGGCTCATGTCCGGCACGTTTTCCTCGCCCGAGACGCACGGCGATATGGCCGTGCTCACCGGCCGCGCGCCGGTGGCCACGATGCGCGATTACCCCGCCGAGGTCGCGGCCTATACCCGCGGCCGCGGGCGCATCTCCTGCAGCGTCGCGGGCTATGATACCTGCCACAATGCGCAGGAGGTCATTGCTGAGAGCGGCTACGACCCCACGCACGACCTCGACAACACGCCGGACAGCGTGTTCTGCGCGCACGGTGCGGGCACGGTCATCCCGTGGGACCGCGTGCGCGATTATATGCACATCGACACCGGTTTCGGCAAGGCGGAGACGGACGAGGCCCCGCCCGCGCCGCGCATGTTCTGCCGCCGCTTCGATCTCGACGACCGGGAGCTGGAGGAGATCCTGCGGCGCGAGTTCGGCCCCATCCGCCGCGCACAGTATGCAGCCCCCGTGCGCAACGCCGCGCCCGGCGCGGACGAGACCGAGCGCGCCGAGCTGTTCCACCCCCGGCGCGAGCGTGTGATCGTGGACGGCTACAACGTCATCTTCGCCTGGGACGAGCTGCGCACCCTGGCCGACAGCGGCCACATCGACGCCGCGCGCGAGCGGCTCATGGACGCGCTGAGCAATTACGCCGCCTTCACGCGCCGCGAGGTCGTGGTCGTGTTTGACGGCTACCGCGTGCCCGGCGGGCAGGGGGAGAAGTTCGACCGCAGCGGCCTGCACGTGGTCTTCACGCGCCAGGGTGAGACGGCGGACGCCTATATGGAAAAGCTCGCCGACGAGATCGGCAAGAACGAGTCCGTGCGCGTCGTCACGTCCGATGCGCTCATCCAGCTCACGGCGCTGCGCGCGGGCGTGCTGCGCATGAGTGCGCGCGAGTTCCGGCAGGAGCTGGCGCAGGTGGCGCAGCAGCTCGAGGCCGCCATCCGCGACCTCAACGGGAGGTGAGGGCAATGGAGGAAGATCTTCTGCGCCGTGCGGCCGATCTGGCCGAGCGCTGCGAGCGCACGGCGACGGTCACGTCCACGGCGTTTCTGACGCCGGCGGAGCAGTACGCGCTCACGAACTGGGTCCGTCACCGTGACTGCACGCTCGTGCTGCACGGCGGCGGGGAAGACTGCGAGCGGCGGGCGGCGTTTTTCCTGCCGTTTTACCTCGCGGCTGAGGACTTTGACCCCGCGGAGCACCTGCGCGCCGTGCACTTTTCGGCGCCGTTCGGCGCGCCCGGCCACCTGGACTATCTCGGCGCGATCCTCGGCCTCGGCGTCCGGCGCGAGTGGGTCGGCGATATCCTCGTGCAGGATCACGGAGCGTATGTATTTTGCCTGCCGAGCGTGGCCCCGGCGCTGCTGGAGCTGGAGCAGGTGGGCCGCACGGGCGTGAAGGCGGCGGCCGTGGAGCTGGCCGCCGTGCCGCTGTCTCTTATACACATCTCCGAGCCCACGAGACAGGCAGAAATCTC
>ENA-UAOK01001181-UAOK01001181.1-human-gut-metagenome-genome-assembly--contig:-NODE-1181-length-12346-cov-6.961517_pt1 | contig 12346 bp, 8 predicted proteins | sample MGYA00243467_ERZ654553 | MGnify/ENA primary metagenome ERZ654553 (study PRJEB26926, sample SAMN06164886) | human gut metagenome | biome: ENVO:00009003; feature: ENVO:2100002; material: ENVO:00002003...
CTCTCTCCGTCGTCGGCAGCGTCAGATGTGTATAAGAGACAGTTTATGTGGAAAAACTACGAGGCGGTGTTGAGCCAAACCTCGTCGGGCGGATCGGGATCGTTCGTGCAAATCCTTATCAATACGCTTGTCGTGGGCTTTTTCTCGACGACAATCGGCGTGCTTGTGACGATTATCACGGCATACGCGCTTGCTCGCATGAAATTCAAGGGCAAAAACATTTTGTTCACGCTCATGCTTGCAACGATGATGATTCCGGGCGAAATGTACACGATCACCAACTATCTCACCGTGTCCGCATGGGGTTGGAGAGATACGTTTACGGTCATGATACTGCCGTTCCTCGTGAGCGTGTATTACATCTATTTGCTCAGAAACAACTTTATGCAAATCCCCGATTCGCTCTACAAAGCGGCGAAGGTGGACGGTTTGTCGGACATGGGCTACCTTATCAAAGTCATGGTGCCGTTGACTGCTCCGACGCTGGTTTCCATTACGCTTTTGAAGTTTATCGGCACGTGGAACTCATACATTTGGCCAAGACTTGTCAACAGCAAGGACTGGCAGATGGTCACCAACTGGGTCACGCGCGGATTTACGGATAGAATCGGCACGGTGTCGGGTGCGCTGTACGGCTTGCCCGGATACGGCTCCGAAACGCTTACGACGCTCAAAATGGCTGCCGTATGCATGGTTTCGCTTCCTCTTTTCATCCTCTTCATCACTTGCCGCAAATATATCATGCACGGCGTGTCGAAGAGCGGTACGAAGGGCTGATACAAAAACAGGGCGGTTTGCCCACAAAACTCGAATATCTGCCTTTACGGCAATATTAATATAACAAAAAGGAGAGCAATTATGAAAAAGATTTTGTGTGTTTTGCTCGTAGTCGCGGTTGCAATCACATGCTGTGGTGTATTGCTGACGGCTTGCAACGAAACCTCGACAGACTATTCACATACTATCGTGTTCTATTCTTCCCAAGGAGATAGCTTGCAATCTGCTACGCAAGTTGCAATCAACAACTTTGAAGCGAAATTCCCGGGATGGAAAGTTCAACACGTCCAAGTCGGAGGTTACGACGACGTCAAGGAAAAAGTCATTTCCGACTTCCAAGGCAAACAGCAACCTGACTTGGCATACTGCTATGCAGACCACGTTGCGCAATATTTGCAAACCTCAAAGGTCGTTGATATGAGCACTCTTATCAATTCCACCGACACAGTGAAGGGCGCAAACGACGTTGAATACGCAATCGGTTACACGGCAGAAGAAGTTGCGGACTTTGTCCAAGGTTACTACAAAGAAGGTCTTGCGTCCAACTACGGCGATCATGAAAAATACGGCTACGATGCAAACGCAATGCTCACGCTTCCGTTTGTCAAATCCACCGAATTGATGTACTACAACAAGGACGCTCTTGACGCACTCGGACTCAAACCAGCAACAACGTGGGACGAACTCTGGACACAGGCTTCATACCTCAAAACGAAATATCCCACCGCAACGCCTTTGGGATACGACTCCGAAGCAAACTGGTTCATCACTATGTGCGAACAAAACGGCTGGGGTTACACCAGTGCGGACGCTCCTCACTATCTCTTCAACAACGACAACACCAAAACGTGGCTCAACAAGTTGAACGAGTACTACAACAAGGGCTATATCGCAACTCAAAACGAGTACGGTGCCTACACCTCCGCATTGTTCACAAAGGGCACTGAAGGCGGCGCAATCTACTGCATCGGTTCATCCGGCGGCGCATCTCACCAAAATCCGGGTAGCGCATTCAAATGGGGCATCGCACCCATCCCCGGAAGCGTTCAAGCAGACGGCTCCGTAAATTATTCTGCAATTTCCCAAGGTCCGTCTCTCGTTATGTTCGAGGCAGGCAACGGTGTTGCAAACATTGACGAAAAGAAGATCATGACTTTCATGTTTGTCAAAGAATTGATGGATCCCACTTTCCAAGCGTCTTTCGCAATCGCATCCGGTTACAATCCTTCTCGTAACTCCGTTTACGAAATCGAAGCATACAAAGAGCATATGAAAGGCACAGACATCACGGCAGTTGCTGCAAACGTAGCGGCTTCAATGTCCGACAGATTCTTCACGTCTCCCGCATTCGTCGGTTCGTCCACGGCACGTACCCAAGTCGGCAACGTCGTTCTTTACACGTTGAAGGGCAGCAAGTCCGCCGAAAAGGCGTTGTCGGACGCAATTTCAAACTGCGGCGGAAACAGATAACCATAGCGCAGACTGCAAAAACGCAAACCAGATAAAACAATGAAAAAAGCGATAAGTGTTCTTCTTTTGATTGCCGTCGTGCTTACATGCACTCTCGCGTTTGTTGCTTGCAACAAAGAGCCGGAGATTGCAGACAACACAAAGTATTACGAAACAGTCACAAAGAAGGCGAAACTCACAAAATCATTTGAAGGCAAATCCTTTATGAACGACGGTATAGGCGTTGCAACTGTCGACGCCTACACCGACGGCGATACCACACGCTTCCGCGCTTGGAATAAGGAAGGAAACGATACGGTTATAATTCGTTATTACTGCATCGATACTCCCGAATCGACGGGTGGCGTCGAAAAGTGGGGCAAAGCGGCGTCTTTGTTTGTAAAGGACAGACTTTCTCAAGCTACCCAAATCGTGTTGGAATCTTCAACGGGCACTCGTCCGACGCACGATTCCTACGGCACTCGCTATCTCGGATACGTTTGGTATAAGACGGCAAATAGCAACGATTTCAGACTTTTGAACCTCGAACTCATTGAAAACGGGTTCACCGAAAACAAAGCTTTGAACACCGATGCATATCCGTATTACAGCTATATGGACGAGGCAAACAAGTTTGCAAAATCCATAAAGTTGCGTATTTATTCCGAGCTCGAAGATCCTCTTTATTCGACGGATCCCGTTGAAATGACAATCAAGAATTTCTGGGATAACACCGAACAATACTACAATGCGGATGCCGACGCAGGCTCCAAAATCGTTATGACTGCGTATTTGCAAAGCTTGAAAGTGTCCGAAAGCGGAACGTATACGTTTGTTGCGGGACAATACGATCCCGAAACCAACAAAGTGTACACGATCAACGTGTATGCGGCGTATTCGTCAAGCCCGGCAACAAGAATGAAGATAGGTCAGCTCTACAAGATCATCGGCTCGGTGCAAAAATTTGCCGGCAACTTCCAGATTTCGGGGCTTGTGTACAACAGCCTTTACGGCGAAAGCATAGGCAATTCGAATCCCGGATACGAAGGCTGCCGTTTGGTGCAAGCAAACTACTATCTGACGTTTGATTCGACGGTAGAGTATATTGCTCAATACAGCAAAACTTTGTACACGGACGTGACGGTGAAGAGTTCGTCGATTGAAAACGGCGTGCTTACAATCCTCGGTTCGACTCAAAAACGTACGGAAGACGGAGCCGAAGACGCGGTTGAATTTACCTATCAAGTGAAAGTTTCTGACAGCTATATAAATCAGTTTGCGGTTGGCAAAAAATTTAGCGTAAGAGGTTATCAACTTGTTGATAAATCAGGAACAATCGTTATTCCGAATATATCGGATATAACCGTAAAATAATAATATTAAAGGAGAAATGGAGATGAAAAGAAATATCATAGCGGTCTTGGCTATAGTTATGGTATTGTGCTGCGTCACGTTGGCTGCTTGCAACGACAAGAACGACACCAACGTACTTGACAGTTACATTTTCGACATGGACGGCACAACCGTTACCGATGATTTCACTCTTCCCGCAACAATCGGCGGTGAAGCGGCGGAATGGAAATCCGAAGGCACCGCAATCCAATTGGAAAAACGCGAATCCGATTGGCTTGCAAAAGTCACCCTTCCTGAAACTGGCTTGGTTGACGTCAATTTGACAGTAACCGTCAAAAAATCGAGCAAATCCTACACCGTAAGAGTCAAAGCACTTGACGTTTACGATTTTATGAACAGCTACGTGTTCCCCAAGGACAAGGCAACGATCGTTGACAACTTCGATTTGGAAACAGAGTTTGCTTACAAAGGCAAAACCGCAACTATCGCATGGTCGGTTGACGAAGACTATGAGCTTTACATCAAGGTCATCAACAACGGCAAAACGTTGCAAGTTACACCTCAAGGCAACCAAACTCCCGTCAAAGTCAAGGCAACTTTCACCTACAACGGAGTGAGCGCATCTCAATCCTATCGTATGACCGTCTACAAGACCATGGAAGGACTTGAACTTGTCAACTACTGGTACACCAACACCGGCGTTTCCATCGATATGAGCGGTTACGTCGTTTTGATCGGCACGGCTTACAGCTCCAGCTATAATAACGTCACACTCTACATGGTCAACGACGATTTCACGGCGGGCTACTATCTATACAGAGTCAAAACCACCGATGAACATGCTGCAAAATTGGCTCCCGGCGTACACATCACCGTCACCGGCACAACCAACACCAACTATAACGGTCTGGTGGAAACCAACGCAGGTGGCAAACTCGTTGTTGACGACGACGTCCCACCCATCGACGTAAACGCACACGTAAAAGCAATCGATCAAGAAGTCATCGGCAACTTGCCCGCAACCGTTTATCATGAATCTCGCCTTGTTTCTCTCACCAACTGGAAAGTTACGAAGGTTGCAGCAGACGCAGACAAGCAAGCAGGTGCAAACTACACATTGTTGACGCTCGAAAAGGGCGGCGCAAAAGTGGAAGTCCGCGTGAGCAAATATATGGAAGGCGCATACGCAACGAAAGCAGACGACGCAACCTGGACTGCAATCAATGCCTTGACGACAACTTATCCCGTTGGCTCAATGGTCAACGTAACCGGTATTTTGTCCAACTATAAAGGTTGGCAAATCATGCCGTTGAGCGCATCCGCAGTGACTGCAAGCGGTCAAGAAGAAGATGCTGCAGACACAGTGTACGCAGGCAAGAAAGTTGCAGCCGCAATCGCAAAAGTCAATGAAAAACTCGTTGCAGACGGCATCAACACAGCAGAGGGCAAAACCGTGCGTATCACAACTCAAAAAGAGTTTACTCTCGAAACGGCAGTTGACGGCGTTGAAATTTCTTACGAAATCGTCGGCAAATCCAACGCAATCGTCCTCGACGGCGGCAAGATGACAGTAACACCGGGCAACCCCGAAACGGCAACCATCCTTGCAACTTACAAGAGCGGTGAATTCGAGTCCGTTCAATTCCTTTCTGTCGAATCCTTGATCCCGACCGCAGCATCCATGCTCGAAGATCTCGAAGTTCCCGAAAGCATCAAAGCAGTTACGGATCTCCCGACTGTTGAAGGCGCAACAATCGAATGGGAAGTCGAGTCAGGCAAAAATGTGCTTGCAATCAAAAACGGTCAGTTGATCCCGACCTTGACAGAAAACGACGTTCTCACTTCCGTCAAAGCAACTCTCACTTACAATGGCGCAACGAGAAGCAAGAACTACATCGTCACTGTTAAAGCAGGCAAGGGCTCTGTTGAGGTTAAAGCACCGTTTGTCGAAGGACAAGGATATGTGTTGACAGTCGATCAAACCAACCTTGCAAAACAAATTTTTGCAGTGAACAAAATGAATGGTTACTATATCAATGCAATCGACAATACTGATAATGTTCAACTTGTGTATGTCGAGATCGTTGAAGGCGGCTACAAACTTTATTTCAAAACAACCAATAAAGATAAATCCGAGACCAAAACTTATATTGCATACAAAGCAGCCGGCGACTTCACAAACATTTTGCTTGACAGCACTGGAAAAGAAAGCAACGTATGGACGTGGAATGCAGAGAACGAGTGCTTTACTTGCAATTTGACAAGCAACAAAGGTACTTTTGATTACTATCTCGGTGCAAACTATAGCAACCAAACGTTTAGATTGAACCAAGTTAAAGAAGGCAAACCGTTCTTCAATGGTGACAATTTCCGTGCATATCTTGGCGAAATCAAATTCGTTCCGCTTACGGAATACAACATCACTGTAGCAGAAGATTCAAGCGCAAATGCACAAGTCAAGTTGAACGAAACAAAGGGTGTAAACAGTCAAAAGTTTACATTCACCGTAAAAGTTGACGAGGGTTATGAAATTGTTGCGGTCAAAGTCAACGGAACAGAAGTTGAAGCTGTTGAAAACGTTTACACCGGCGCCGTGAAAGGCGCAACAAGCGTTACTGTTCAAACCAAACAAATCGGCGCAGAAGATCCCAACAAAAAAACAATCCCAGAAGCATTGGCTGCAGCAGACGGAACAGATGTTGTTGTAACCGGTTATGTCAAGTCAATTGATACTGCGTGGAGTACAAAATTTAATAATATGTCTGTTACAATTGCCGATGACGAAGGAAACACACTTTATGTGTTCCGTCTTTCGACACAAGTCAACATCAATGACATTATTACTGTAAGCGGTAAAATGGCAACATACAATGGGAACAGACAAATCGGTGCTGGTGCTACCGCTGAAATTATCGGTCAAAAAGCATAATTGACATTTGAAATGACAATTTGATTGTTTGCAATCAAACAAAAGCCTCGCATTTGCGAGGCTTTTGCATTTCAAATACGCTCATCAGCGATTGTTACCGAAAGTCAATCGCGTGCAACGGACGGTGCCCGTCCCAACAATGCAAGCATTGTTGCCTGCAAATTGTTCGATTTGCAGGGGGAGTTCAAGTCTCGGTGTCCGCAGAAAAAGAAAAAACACGAACAAAGTTCGTGCTTATCTTTTTGTGGTGCGGTCTACGCAAAACAAATGGGTGCTGACGCACCTCGTGCGTTGCACTGACACTGCGTGTCTATTTGTTTGCTATGTCCGCTGCGAACGATTTCTGCAAATGCTGTGCGCTTGCAGTTCTCTTTGCTTGCGGTCTGCCGAGACTTGCTCATCAGCGATTGTTACCGAAGGTCAATCGCGTGCAACGGACGGTGTCCGTCCCAACAATGCAAGCATTGTTGCCTGCAAATTGTTCGATTTGCAGGGGGAGTTCAAGTTCGGTGTCCGCAAAAAAAGAAAAAACACGAACAAAGTTCGTGCTTATCTTTTTGTGGTGCGGTCACCGAGACTTGAACTCGGACGGTGTAACCATACGCCCCTCAAACGTACGCGTCTGCCTATTCCGCCATGACCGCTTAACATTGCTTATTATATGATTAAAACAAGGGGGTTGTCAAGGAGTTTTGCATCTTATTTTTGCCAAAAGACAATATTTTTTTCAAACTCATATATTTAAAATATGGGCGGACGTTTCGATTTTGGACAGAGTGTATCTCAAACGGCAAAAATATCTTTTGGGGATATTCCGCACGATCCGCTCAAGCAAAACGTTTTTGCAAGCGTGCTTGCCGAGGCGTTGTGCAAGGACAAATCGAAAGCGGAGATTGCGGATATGATGCGGTTTTTGCAAATTTTGTGTAGCCTTATGAAATCATATATGATTTGATGCGATTTTTGCCCTTTCGCCCTTGAATCGACGATTGGTTTGTGGTATATTTATTATATTGTTTTGCAGGCGAGCATAAACAATATCAAATCGCTTGCAAAGTTTGCTATGATGACGGACAGTTTTGGCTTCAAGCATAAAAGCGGAATGTTGACGGCGGTCAGTTCGCTGCCGAGCGAGTGGGGAATAGGCACGTTTGGCGCGCCCTGTAAGCGATTTGTAGACTTTTTGAGCGCGACACGCACAAAGTGTTGGCAGATACTGCCGCTCAATCCTACGGCGTACGGTGACAGCCCGTATCAGTCTCCCGCGTCGTTTGCAGGCAATCACTATTACATCGATCCTCAAACGTTGTTTGAAAAAGGCCTTCTCGACGGCGAGGATTTGAAATCCGCCGTTCACGTTTGCGACAAAACCGACTATGGATGGTTGTTTGAAAGCAAAACTGCCTTGCTCAAAAAAGCATATTCGCGCTTTTTGCCAGATTGCGAGTTCGAAACGTTTTGCAAAGACAACGCAAAGTGGCTTGACGATTATGCGTATTTTATGGCACTCAAAGCCGCATTCGGCTACAAGGCGTGGAACGAATGGGAAGACGAATTCCGCTTTTACGACAAGGCGCAAGCACGCAAAGGGGAGTTTGCCTCCGAAATTGCATTTTGGAAGTTCGTTCAGTACGAGTTTTTTGCCGAGTGGCAGGACGTTTTGAATTACGCTCATTCAAAGGATATAACGATTGTAGGAGATATGCCCATTTACGTCGCATACGATTCCGCCGACGTGTGGAGCAATCCGTCTATGTTTTTGCTTGACGAGGATTTGAATCCGACAGTCGTTGCAGGTTGTCCGCCCGACGCTTACGCCGAGGACGGTCAGTTGTGGGGCAATCCAATTTACGACTACGACAAGATGAAAGCGGACGGCTACGAGTGGTGGATAGAGCGCATCGAGCAAAGTTTAAAACTTTACGATATATTACGCATAGACCACTTCCGCGGATTTGCAGGGTATTTCGTCATCAAAAACGGCGAAAAAACAGCAAAAGACGGCAAGTGGATGGTCGGCCCCGGCAAATCGCTTTTCGACGAGGTAAACCGCCGTATTCCAGGCGCAAAAATAATCGCCGAGGATTTGGGCTTTATCACCGACGACGTGCGCGAATTGCTTGCATACTGCGGCTATCCCGGCATGAAAGTGCTTCAATTTGCCTTCTCAAACGACGACAACGAGTATTTGCCGCGCACGTATAAGGACGAAAACTGCGTTGTATATACAGGTTCCCACGATGCCGATTGCACGACTTCCTGGTGTAAAAAATTAAAAGGCGATACGCTCGCACGGTTCAAAAAAGAGTGTCTGCGTTTCTGCGGTGGCGCAAACCGCACCTACGCCATGATAAACCTTGCGTTTCAATCCGTTGCGAATCTTGTCGTCGTTCCTCTTCAAGATTGGTTGTTGCTCACAAACGAGCAGGGCAGAATGAACACTCCTTCCGTTGCGCAAGGTAATTGGGTTTGGCGCGCTCCGAGCAATTACGACAACCACGAACTTATTGACAGAATAAGAAAAACGAACGAGCGGTTTAAGAGAGAAAATTAAACGGCAAAAAATGCCGTTTGCAAATCGACGTATATAAAAAACTGAAAACAAACAAAAAATAGAAGCACTCGCCGAGTGCTTCTATTTTTTGTATCAATCGAATTTTACATCTTTGCGATATAAGCCGCAAGCTCGTTGAAGATGACGTCGAGTCCGTGTGCGCCGGCATCGGGATAACCGATTGAACGCTCGCCCACCGTGCCCGCTCTGCCGAGTGTGGCAACGTGAGTTTTGGTTGCTTCTGCGCCTTCGTGAGCCGCTTTTGCGCCGAGGTCAAGACCTTCTTGCAATTTTTTGCCTTCTTCCGCTGCTTTTGTGAGAGCCATTGCGCAAGGTTTGAGAGCGTCAACAAGCGTCTTGTCGCCGATTTCCGCACCTTTGCCGAAGGACTTTTTGCCCGTTTCGTACACGCCGCGATTTGCTTCGGTGAAGAGAAGTGCTATATCAGTGAGGTTGACTTCTTTCTTGCCGAGCATTGCTTTGCCTGCATACTTGAACGCAGAACCCCAAATAGGACCGGATGCTCCGCCGCAGTATTCTTTGATGATTTCGCTGCAACTTACAAGGAATTGACCGATGTCGCCTTTCTTTCTGGTTGCCCAGTCTGCTTTGAGTTGTCTGAAACCTTTTGCGATGGACATACCGAAGTCGCCGTCGCCCATTTTGTCGGCTTCACAGAAGGGAACTTCGTTTTCGATGACGATGTCTGCCATCTTGTCCACGATTTGAACGAAAGCCGCGGTGTTGATGGTTTCGTTTACGACGGGTTTGCCTTCGACTTCGTACACTGCGACTTCTTCGGTTTCCGCTTTTGCCGCTTTCTTTGCGGTTTTTGCTTCGACGTGCTCTTGCGGAACGTATCCGAGAGCTCTGCCGATTGCTTGCACTGCTTCCAGAGCCGCTTCCGCCTGTTCGCTCATTGCGGCGCCCCAAGTGAGTGCGGGGGTGTTGACGGGATAGTCGATGAGAGATTTAAGCTCGCTGTCCACTCTCAAAACGGAAATCGACGCACCTGCCATATCGATGGAAGTCATGAAGTTTCCGACGATGGTCTTGTGGATGGTTATGCCGTCTTGATTGAGAGCTTTTGTGACAGAGTTGTTGAGGATGTAGAGCTCTTGAAGGGGAGTTCCGCCGAAACCGTTGATAAGAAGCACGATTTCTTCGCCCTTTTGGAGTTTGAGATCCTCTTCGAGATCGGTGAGGATGCGTCTTGACAAATCGTCGCAGAACGTGCCGGTGGAATAGTCGATTTTCTCGCGGAAACGACCGGGTTCGCCGTGAATACCGACGCCGAATTCCATTTCGTCGTCGCCGATTTCAAACGTGGGATGACCTGCTGCGGGAACGGTGCAGCTCGTGAAAGCGAAACCGAAAGAACGCACGTTGTCGATAACCTTGTTTGCAACCGCTTTGACTTCTTCGAGGCTCTTGCCTTGTTCTGCCGCCGCGCCTGCGCATTTGTGTACGAGAACGGTGCCTGCAACGCCTCTGCGACCGACGGTATAGAGAGAGTCTTTGACTGCGATGTCGTCGTTGACGTACACTGCGTCAACCTTGATACCGTCCTCTTGAGCGTCGCTCATTGCGTTGTTGAAGTTCATGCAGTCGCCCGAATAGTTTTTGACGATGAGAAGCACGCCTTTGTCGGTTGCGCATTGCTTGATTGCGTTGTAAACCTGAACTTGAGAGGGGGATGCGAAAACGTCGCCGCAAACCGCAGCGTCAAGCATGCCTTTTCCGACAAAACCTGCGTGTGCGGGTTCGTGACCGCTACCGCCGCCGGAGATAAGGCTGACTTTTGCGTCGTTGATGTCTTTCTTTTTGACGACTTTGTATTTTTCGACAAATTCAAGTTCGGGGTGAGCCGCTGCAAGACCGTGGCACATATCGTACACGAAACTTTGAGCGGTGTTCATAATTTTCTTCATAATATTCTCCTTGTTATCCGCAAAACAAGTCGGCAAACGCGATTTCGTGCGGATTTTTATAAGACACTCCCTTAGCGAGCAAGGGAGTGTCGGTTATTCGTTAAATTAGTGGCAGCATTCGCAATCGCAGCCATATCTGAAATCGTGACCGATCTTGTCCGCTGCTTTGATTGCGGCAATAACCATGTCTTCGGTTACGGGGAAGGGCATGTTGTGGATGCTCTCGTCGGGGATGCAAGTCTTTGCGGCGACGATCTTATATTCTTCTTCGGTGAGTTCTTCTCTGATGACTTCGCCCGTGCGCGGATTTGTCATAAGGTCGTGCAAGCAGACGGGGAGACCGACTTCGTCGCAGAAGTTGAGCACTTCGTAGAGCTCTTCTTCGGGGCTGTTTTCAAGCACGAGTTGGCAGATTGTACCGAATGCGACGATTTCGCCGTGCATGCAGCATGCGTGGATGTCGTGGACTGCGGTCAAACCGTCGTGGATTGCGTGTGCAGCTGCAAGACCGCCGGATTCGAATCCGAGACCGGAGAGAAGGATGTTGGTTTCAACGATTTTTTCGAAAGCGGGAGTTACTACGTTGCAGTCGCAAGCGGTTTTCGCTTTTGCACCGTCGCTGATGAGGTTGTGATAGCAAAGCTCTGCAAGTGCCGCAGCGGTGTACGTGCCGTAGCCGAGGAGAGTGCCTTTCTTGCGGTCTGCTCCGCAGGGAAGACCTGCGTTGACGTTGGAAACGCTGTTGACGTTTGCTCTTGCTTCGAAATAAGTGGAGAGTGCGTCGCCCATGCCGCTCACGAGGAAGCGAGAAGGTGCGTTTGCAATGACGTTGAGGTCGATGAGGACGACGGACGGGCTTTGACGGAAGTATGCGTAATCGTCAAATTCGTGATCGTCGGTGTAAAGAACTGCGGAGTGGGACGTAGGTGCGTCGGTTGCCGCGATGGTGGGGCAGATGATGAGAGGATTGCCTGCCGCAACGCACTTCGATGTGTCGATTGCTTTGCCGCCGCCGAGACCGATGGTGCATGCGCACTTGTTTGCTTTTGCAAACTCTTGCAATGCTTTTACAACCGTGCGAGAGCATTCGCCCTTGAAAATGTCGCAGGAAACGAATTCAACGCCGTATTTCTTTTGGGTTGCTTCGAGTTTCTCTTTGACGAGGTTGAGCGCAAACGGGTCTGCGATAAGAAGTGCTTTCTTACCGAAGGTTTTTACAAAATAACCAAGGTTCAACAATTCGTTTTCGCCTTGCACATACTTTGTGGGACAAATAAATGCTTTTCTCATAACAATCTCCTTTTTGTAAGGTTATTTTTTAAGATAAAGACATTATACTGTCTCTTATACACA
>ENA-UAOK01001187-UAOK01001187.1-human-gut-metagenome-genome-assembly--contig:-NODE-1187-length-12305-cov-6.494776_pt1 | contig 12305 bp, 2 predicted proteins | sample MGYA00243467_ERZ654553 | MGnify/ENA primary metagenome ERZ654553 (study PRJEB26926, sample SAMN06164886) | human gut metagenome | biome: ENVO:00009003; feature: ENVO:2100002; material: ENVO:00002003...
CTCTCCGTCGTCGGCAGCGTCAGATGTGTATAAGAGACAGGTTGGTGGGCGGCTCCGTCGGCGGGTTGACCGGCGGGGTGGTCGGCGGCGTGTACGTGTTCTTGAACACCGGCGCCACGTCACCGTCATAGGTTACCGTCGCCACCAGATGGCCCGCACCGTCGTCCGTCACCGTCACCGTTACCCGGTGCTCGGCCGCGTCGTACGTCACGTTCTTCTGACCGTCGTCCACCTCGGAGATGCTGTAGGCGTACGTCCCGGGCTTGTCGTACGAGATCGCCTCGAAGCCCACCGTGCCGTCCGCCGCGTTCTTGGCGGTCTGCAGCACCTTGCCGTCGGCATCCTTCAGCTGGAAGGAGAACTGCCCTTCCTTAAGGTCTTCGCCGCTCAGCACCTTGGAGGCCCCCAGCTTCACCTCAGTCGCGGCCGGCGCGTAGCTGTTGCTGAATGCCACCGCATCCGCAGCCTTGCCGCCCTTGCTGTAGGCAACCTGCGCCTCCAGCGCGTGCGTCTCCGCATTCTCCGTCACCGTCACCGTCGCGGTAAAGACCGTCGTGTCGTAGGTGACGCCGTTCGCCGTCGCCCCTGCCCGCTCGGACACGGTGTAGACGTACGTCCCCACCTTGTCCAGCTGCAGCGGCGCGAAGCCAAACGTGCCGTCGGCGCCGTTCTGCACCGTCTGCACCACGTTACCGTCGGCGTCCTTCAGGTCGAAGGAGAACTCACCCTCGGCCAAGTCGCGGCCGGTCAGAGCCTTCGTTCCGGTAATCGTCGCCGTCGTTGCCGTCGGCGTGTAGATGTTGGTGAAGGTCAGATCCGCGGCCGTCTTGTTCGCCGTCGCGGTCAGCTGGCCGCTGCCGTCGTCGGTCACGCTCACCGTCACATCCAACACCGCATCGCTGTAAGTGATGGTGCCATCTTGGCCCGCAACCTCCTTCACCTGGTACGTATGCGAACCAGTCGCAGTGTACGAGATGGCCTTGAAGGTAAACGCGATACCCGCGTTCGTGGTCCGGTCAATCTCCTGCCCGGTGGCCGCGTCAATCAGCGCGAACGTGAACTCGCCATCGGCGGGCGTCCGCATGGTGGCCGAATCGGTATTCTCAAGCACCTTGATGCCGGAGATCTGGTAGGAGGTCGCGCCCGGCTGGTAGCTGTTCGCAAACGTCATGGTGTTGGGGGTGACGCCGTTCTCGGTGCCCTTGCTCGGCTTCGCCGTGGAGCTCTCTACCGCCAGCTTGCCGTCGTTGTTGTCCTTCACCACGTAGGTCAGGGTGTACGTCTTGCCGGTGTAGGTCACGCCCGGCACGCCCGGCGCGTCCCCCGTCGGCTGCACCTCGCGGACCGTGTAGGTAAAGGTGCCCGCATGGTCGAAGGTCAGCTTGTCGAAGGCAACCTTGCCGTGCGCATCGTTCTTCTGGGTCTGGATCACCGAGCCGTCAGACCCCACCAGCTCGAAGGCGAAGTCTCCCGCCTTTAGCTGATAGCTGCCGTCGTGCACGTCAACGCTCTTGGTGAGGGCGATCGCGCCGGAGTCCGTCGCCTGTGCCTCGTAGGTGTTGGTGAAGCTGGGCTTCGTGACATTCGTGCCGTCGTAGGCGACGCTCGCCTGCAGCGTGCCGGCATTGTCAGCAACCGTCACCACGGCATGGTGCACCGCGGCGTCGTAGGTCACGTAGGCCAGATCACCCTTCCGCTCCACGATGGTGTACTCGTGCGTGCCCGGCTTCGCGTAGGAGAAGGCGTCGAAGTTAACACTTCCGTCCGCGCCGTTGGTCGCGGTCCGGACGGGCTTGGCCCCGGCAAGCTGCTCAGCCGTCAGGTTGCCCTCGTACACATCGAAGGTGAACTCGCCGCACTTGGGGACGATCGGCGTGTTGTCGTCCTTCTTCACATAGCTCTTCTGCGCACCGAGGGCCAGGCCGGTCGCGGCCGGCTGGTAGGTGTTGGTGAAGGTATCCGAGCCGGATGCGCTCGTCACGATCGCCTTCGCATTCAGTGCTCCGTTCCCGCCGTCCGTGACCGTCACCGTATAGGTGAGGGGATGGCTGTCATAGACCATGCCCGGCTCCGCGCCCGGCTGCTCCACGATGGTGTAGGTGAAGTCCTTGCTCGCGGCGCCGTCCAAGTCGGAGAGCTGGAACTCGCGCGTGAAGCTGACCTTGCCGTTTGCATCGTTCTTCGCGGTGTCGAGCACGTTGCCGGCAGCGTCCTTCAGGTCGAAGGTGAACTCGCCGTCCGCGGGCTTCGTCGTGTGGTCGAAGCCGTCCGCAACCTTGATGGTCTTGGTCGCCGTCAGGATTACGGAACCCTTTGCGTCGTAGGTGTTGTTGAAGGTGGGAGCCGTAGCGGCACCGTCATAGGTGACGGTCACCTTCGTCTTGTTGTTGTCGCCCTGGTTCTGCTCTACCTTGACGTGGACCTTGACTTTCTTGGCGTCGTAGGCCACGCCGTCGACGGTCTGGCCGGCTTTCTCCTCCTTGAGCGTGTAGTCGTACTCGCCCAGGTTCAGGTTCTTGACGGCCAGCTCGACCTTGCCGCCCCGGTCGTTGGTGCCCTTGGCGACCTCGTTGCCGGCCTGGTCGTACAGGCCGAAGGTGAACGCGTCGGCCGTCAGGTCCTTGCCCGTGAGGATCTTCGTCGCCTCGACGGTAACGTCCGTCGTCGGCTTCGAGTTGGTGAAGGTCGGAACGTCGGCCTCGCCGTCGTAGGTGGCGGTCGCCTTTAGCTCGCCCTTCTCATCGGAGACCTTGATGTGGACCTTCACGTCCTTCGTGTCGTACACGACGGTCGGGTCGTTGCCGGCAACCTCCTTGATGGTGTAGTCGTGATCGCCCGGCGTGTCGTAGCTGATTGCCTGGAAGGCGACCTTGCCGTCCTTGTCATTCTGGACGGTCTGGATCACGTTGCCATCCTTGTCGAGCAGCTGGAACGTGAAGTCGCCCCCTGCGAGCTCGCCACCCGTGAAGCGCTTCGTCGCCTTGAGCGTTACCGAGGTCTCCTTCGGGTGGTACGTGTTCGTGAAGGTCTTGTCTCCACTCGTTACCTGCGGTGTGGCCGTCAGCGAGCCGGTGCCATCGTCCGCGACCGTCACCTTGTAGATGAGCGCATGGGTGTCGTAGACCATGCCCGGCTCCGTGCCCGGCTTCTCCGCGATGGTGTAGGTGAAGTCCTTGCTCGCAGCGCCGCCCAGGTTGGAGAGCGTGAACTTGCGCGTGAACTTCACCGTGCCATCGGCCTTGTTCGTCGTGGTGCCGAGCACCTTGCCGTCGGCGTCCTTCAGCTCGAACGTGTATTCGCCGCCCTTCAGCTTGGTGTCGTGCGTGAAGCCCGGCGCGACCGCAACGATCTTGGTCGCCGTCAGCTCCACGGATCCCTTTGCGGTGTAGGTGTTCGTGAAGGTGGGGGCATTGGCCTTGTCACCATCGTAGGTAACAGCGGCGTCCAGCTTGCCGGCATTGTCCATGACCTTCACCACGGCATGGTGCACCGTAGCGTCGTAGGTCACGTGGGACAGGTCGCCCTCCTGTTCCGCGACGGTGTATTTGTACTCGCCGGCCTTGGTGTAGTCGATGGCCGGGAAGGTGACGGTGCCGTCCTCGCTGTTCTTGGCGCTCCGGATGGGTTGCTTGCCCTTCAGCTGCTCAGCCGTCAGGTCGCCCTCGTACAGGTCGAAGGTGAACTCGCCGCCCTTGAGCGTGGCCGGCGTGTTGTCGGGCTTCACATAGGCCTTCTTCGCCGTGAGCGCCACCGAGGTCTCGGCGGGCTGGTACTTGTTAGTGAAGGTCGGGGCATCGTTCTTGCCGTCATAGGTGACGGTCGCCTTCGCCTTGTCGCCCTCCGCCTTCACCGAGACGTGAACCTTCACCGCCTTGGTGTCGTAGGTGATAGTCGGATCGGCACCGACGTTCTCCTCCTTGAGTTTGTAGTCGTACTCGCCGATGGTCAGACCGGTGAGGGCAAGATTGATCTTGCCCTCCTTGTCGTTCTGGACGATCTTGACGGGATTACCCGTGGACGTGTCGCCTTGGTACAGGCCGAAGGCGAACGCGCCGTCCGTCAGCGCCTTGCCCGCGAGAACTTTCGTGGCCTCGACGGTAACGTCCGTCGTCGGCTTCACGTTGGTGAAGGTCGGCACGGCCTTATCGCCGCCGTAGGTGACGGTCGCGTCCAGCGTGCCGTTCTTGTTATCGGTAACGCTGACCTTGACCTTCACTTTCTGACCGTCGTAGACGATGGTCTGGTCGTTACCGGTAACTTCCTTGATGGTGTACTCGTAGTCACCTGCCTCGGTGTAGTTGATGGGCTGGAAGGTAATGTTGCCCTTCTCGTCGTTCGTGACGGTCTCAATGGGCGTGCCTTCCGCCTTGTCACCCTTGTACAGAGCGAACGAGAAGTCGTTCCCCGCGAGCGCACCGCCCGTAAAGCGTTTCTTCGCCGCCAGGGTCACGGAACCCTTCGCAGCATAGCTGTTGGTAAAGGTGGCGAGGTTCACCTTGCCGTCCTTGACCTCAGCCTTGATGGGCTTGGCCTCAGCGTCACCATCCTTCTTCACCGTCACGCCCGTGACGGTCAGCTTGGCGTCCACGTCCTCCACCGTCACCGTGGCGGTGTAAGCGGAGGCGTCCATCGTCCAGCCGGCGTTCTGCACGCCGTCCGCTGCGGGATCATCATCAGCGTTGTGCACCTCGGTGAGCGTGAACGTGTACTCGCCCGCCTTGTTGAACGTCATATTCGAGAAGTCGACCGTCTGGCCCTTGTCCTTGATAATCTTGTCCTTCGTGGCCTTGGACTCCGCGTGCGCGTCGCCCGCCAGGTCGTCCGACACACCCAAGTCGCCGGCGGCGATCTTCTGCTGTGTCTCTTCCGTGGCGGTCAGCGTGAACGAGAACGCCTTCTCCGTGCTCTCAACACCGGAGATCTTCTTCGTCACCTGCGGGGTCAGCTCGTCGCTGGCGTCTGACTTGTAACTGTTCTTGAACGGGACGGTAGGCGTAGCGGGCTTCGCATTGCGACTCGAGACCGTCTTCACGTAGTTGGTCGTGGTATCGAGGCCCTTAATCGCCTCGGCCGTCAGCGCATCAACGTTGCCGCCCCCGCCAACAAGCGCCGTCACGCCCGGGCCCTTCGCGATGGTCGTCTCGGTGTAGAGCTGGCCTTTGTTGTCCGGATTCGGCTTCACCGCAATGAGCACGTAGGCGTCACCGGGGTACTCGGTGTCATACGTGTATCCACCAGCGTTGGCGCCATGCGCCTCAGACACCTTGTACACATACACCTTGTTGTAGCTCAGCTGCGTGAAGTTCATCTTCAGCTTGCCGGACATCGTGGCGGTCTGCGTATCGTCACCGTCATCCTTGCCCACGGTGTTCTTGAACGACTTATCGGTATCAGCCGGCTCCGGGGCCGTCGTACCGTTATACGTCATCGCCTCGATGGTGAACGGGAACATGCCATTCTTCAGCGGGGTACCAACCAGAGTCTTGGTCACATCGATGCCCGCGTAGGTACCAGAGGCCGCATAGATGTTGGTGAACGCGGCGGCGTCCGTCACCTGCCGGTCGGCATCCGTCGTCGCCTGCTTGTTGTCGTACGCAACCGACGCGGTCAGCTTACCGGTGTGCTTGCCGTTCTCGATATCGGTCACTGTGTACGTCACCGTGGACGTATGGCCGTCATACGCAATACCAGTCTTATCCGCGTCGGTCGGCTTCGTCTCGTTCACATTGAACGTATACGTGCCCGACTTGGTGAACACCAGGTCGCCCACACCGAAGGTTGCAGAACGCGTCGCGTCACCGGCGCCTGCGATCTCAACCTTAGTCGTCAGATCGCCGGTCTCATCGGAGTCGGTAGCCTTCCTCTGGGTAACGACCTTGTTTTTAACCGCATCCCTCGTCGCATCATCCGCTGGCGTCAGGGTGAAGTCGAACGCATCGCTCGTCTCCCACGCACGCCCAGCCAGCGTCTTCTGCACAGTAACCGGTGCCGACGTCGTCTGCGTCACCGTGTAGGTGTTCTTGAACGGGATATATCCACCCGTGTCCGTCAGCTGCGTGCCGTCGGCCTTCCAATACGTGGCCGTGGAGGACAGGCACTTACCCGTCCCAGACTCGTTATCAACCTGCTGGTTCTTCACCAGCACGTAGTACACCGTATCGTCGTAGCCTATGCCACTGGACGTCGATGTATCGGAATCCTTGACCTCGGTCACCTTGTACACGTAGGTGAGGTTCTCGCTCTCCATCGTATAGGTGATCTGCGGGAACGCAGCGATACCGTCGTCATCGTTCTTCGCCGTGGTCGTGGTGGACGTGCACCCCTTAGGCATGGGGACCTTGCTGGCACCGACGCTGTAGGAGGTGGCGAGCTTGCCGAAATCGATGGCTCCACTCGGCACGGCATCATTCTTCATCCCGCCGAGTGCCTCGAGCTGGAACGTGAACTTATCCTTCACAAGCGGATTTGCACCGGACTGGTCGGCATACGTCTTCTGCACGTTGAAGGAGATGGTCTCCTCATCGGTGTTATAGGCGTTCGTGATCTTGGCGATTTTGTCAGCGACCTCGATCGGGCTGTCCTCATGGCTCACGCCGTCGTCGGTGTAGGTCTGCTCCATCTTGACTGCCGGCTGCGACAGCGTGCCGTCGCCGCTATCCTTCACCGTCACCGTGACGCGGTAGGAAGCGCTTGAATACCCGAACCCGGGCAGCCAGCTAGCGTCGTTTTGAGACGGCGTGGCCTCGGCAATGAGATAGGTGTAGGTGCCGGGCTTGGCGTACTCAATATTGCCGAAGTCGAACTTGTCCCCGTTCTTGACGGTCTTCACAACCTGCTTCATACCACTCACGGGCGCATCCTTGGCACTGGCGGGCATCGGCGTTCCCTTGTCCGCGCGCAGGTAAATCTTGAAGCTATCGCCATCCTTCCAGTCACGGCCCCGGAGCACCTTCTGCGCCCAGAACGCATTGGTGAGCGTCACCGGCGGCTTTACGCTGTAGGTATTCGTGAATACCAGCTTGTTGGCTTCGGCCAACGTGCCGTTGGCGTTCTGCTTCGCAATCGTGCCGGAGATGCTGTCGTCCTCGCCGCTCAGGGCGTTGCCGCCCTGCTCGCGCTTGGTCAGCGTGAAGCCGGCCGGCATCTTGTCCGTATCGGTCAGCTCCTGCACCGCGTACTGGTCACCCTCGGCGAGACCGTACACGCGGATCGTCTGGTCGGCCGTGATGGTCTGCTCGCGGCCGTTCTCGAGGTCGAACATTTTGCCGACCTGCTTCTCGCTTGCGGTCCCCGCGTTCTCAAACACCGCGGCCTTGTACGTCTTCCCCGCCGTCGTGGGCACGGTGAACTTGAAGGTGAACTCCGCGTCCTTATTGCCCGTCAGGCCATCGGGCAGGGCAACCTTCTTCGTCACCTCGAGGCTCGCCTCGCGTTCGTTCGCCACGCGCACGCAGGTGGCACCTGTGAACAGGGCGTTCAAATTCATGTCGTCCAGATTGGCACGGGCGCCCTTCGCATTAGTGTCACCAGGCACGTCCTGCGTGATGCCCATACGTATCCAGCCCGTCTCGGTCTCCAAGCGATAAGGTTTGCCTTCCTCGGTGGGCCCATACTGGTAGACACGTCCGTTGGCGCCGTACTTGAGGTGCACCTCATCCTCGCCGCCCTTGGCGTCATTGTTCCAGGAAAGGTTGTCGTTGCCGTCGAGCGTCCCGTCGGACGTCTGGCGCTGGCCCTTGATCCACGTGAGCGTGTTGTCGATGTCGCCCTCTGCGCCAAACTGGCCCAGGCTCTTCATCAGCGCGCCCGGGCCCACAAACGTCGAAACGCCGTCATCGCGCGTACCGGCATCGGCATGGACGCCGTAATCGTCCACAATCACTTTGGTGAGCGTGTCGTTGAGCAGGAAACCGCTCGGCGCTGAGATTTCCTTCAGGTAGTAGGTGCGTTTCGTAAGCGGCTTGTGCTCCTTGCTCGTATTCGGGAATATGCCCGCACCTTCGAGCGGGACCGGGTTGCCGACCGACCCCGTCGTCAGGGTGTCGTAGGGGGTCTGCTCGCCCTTGAGCACGACCTTGCCGTTTGCGTCTGTTGTCACCTGATCGGCCGTGTACAGGCCGAACTTCGCCCCCTCAACGGGCTTACCCGCGGTATCGGTCTTCTGCACGAACAGGCGGTTCTGGATGTTCGTGACGAGCAGGCGCGTGGCGAACTGTCGCTGGAAATTCTTCTCGCCGCTGGGGAGGTCATCGCTGAACACGTGGACCGTGTTGTCCGTATTCGCGTTGGCGATGGAACTCGCCGTTGTGTGGTAGATGGCCACCGTGTACTCGGCATCCTTGCGGGCATCACCGCTCAGCAGGTAGTAGTACTTGGAGATGTCACCGGGCAGATTTTGAATCTCTACCTGGTACTGGCCGCTCGTGTTGAGCGTGAAGGCGTGCAGGTCCTTCTTCGCCGCCTCGATAGCGCCGGCCTTGCTCGGCTTCTCGGCGAGGGTGTACCCCATTCCCGTCGATGGGTCGCCCGACACGGCGTACCAATTGTTCTGATTTTTGATATCTGCGTTTGCGCTTTTATCGCGCTTGAACACCACAGCGAACAGTATGCCAGACTTCAGGTTGACGGTCTCGTCGGACTTCGTCAGGTCATCATTCGCCTTGTACACGTTCACCGGTGCGGTGATGGTCTCCTTCGCGCCGGCAAACGCACCAGTCTTCCACACGACGCTGTCCGCATCCATACCGCCGCGGTTGATGATGACGCCGCCCGCGCCGTTCTCAGCGCTCGCGGGCACGTACTCGAGCTGCATGCTGCCACCTGTCGCCGTGAGACTCGAGCGGTATCCCTCCGGCACGCGCGTCTCCTTCAGGAGGTAGTACTTGTTACCGTGATTCTTGTTGTAGAGATCGTCGAAGTTGATGACGCCGTTGTCATCGTCGTTCGTGAGCGTTAGGTGGCCGGCCTCGTCCGTGGTGCCGGAGCCGAGGAGCGCGTTCTTGTCATTGGTCGTATCTGTAAAGTTCTCGTCTGTTTTGTACAGCGCGAACTCGGCGCTCTGTACGAACTTGCCGTCCTGGTCGAACTTTATGATGTCGGACTCGGGCACCGTCACGAGGTTGAACTTGAGCTCCATGTTGGAGTCGGTGGCGCCGCGCTCCAGGTAGAAGAACTTGAGGGTGTGGTTGGTGTCGTCGGCGAAGGTGTTGCCTTCCCAGCTCGTGTCGCCGGCCTTGCCCGCCTTCTGGTACTTGCTCTTCAGCGTGCCGTTGTAATTGTCGTTTACCTTAATGTTGCCCGTATGAAAGTTGATGCTCAGACTCGCGCGGTTGTGAATACCGCCGATATCACCCACGAGGACATCATCGATGAACACCCAGACGTCATCATCGCCGGCGAACTCGAAGGTCATGTCATTATTATTGTTCGTCAGGCCGCCCTTGGGCTGCACGAATCGCGTGGACATTGAGAGACCGAAGTGGTGGTTGACGGGTTTGCCGCCGTTGTAGTGCGAATCACCGGTGTTGTCTGCCTTGATGCCGGTTTGGACGAGCTGGCCGTTTTCCTCTTTGAACACCTTGTCTGCCGCGTCGAACGGGAAGAACTGACCCTGGTGGGACGAATCGCCCACTTTGTCAATGCCCCAGGTGCCATAGATGTCGAAGGCATTCTTGTCAGCGTTGTAGGCTGCGTAGTTTTCGGAGCTGTCATAGACGTAGTAGCCGCCCTGAACCTTGAGGAGGCCCGTCACGCCAAAATGGGACGTCTTGCCGGTCTGGGCAGAGGAATCGAACAGGTAGCGGAGGGACTCGTCGCCCAAGGCTTCGGAAAGCTTCGGGTAGCCGTCTGAAAGCGTGTTGTTGACGATGCCGGGCCGCGGGCTCGTGCCGCCCGTCCATTGGTTGAGCGGCCCATCACCCTTGCCGTCGTTAAACTGGAACTTGTGGCCTGCGTTGACGCCGCCGCTGCCGGAAACCGACAGATGGTCATCGGGATTCACCCAGTAATCAAACAGGTTGATCGTCGTCCCCGAGGGCGAGGTCGTCGGAACCGTGTGGTCGGAGATCGCCGCCTCGGCACGAAGCGGCAGGAAGAAACTCGCCGTCAGCGCGACGGCGAGGGCCAGAACAATCGCATATGGCGAAACCGGGCGCAGCCCACGACGGCGGCCATAAGACATGACGGACCACCGCTCGCGCGGCCGATGTTCACCAGGAAGTTCCCTGCTTAGACACCCCCCCCGGTAGCAATATTCACGAGTCGAGACGTCATCTCTCTGAGCTCCTGCATAATTTCCTCCCCAGTCACACGGCGACCTGCCCGGGCACTCCCCGGGGGGCCGAGGCAGTCTGGCACATGCCCGCAGTCGTTCAAGGAATACCAACCCCAGCATATGTCTCTTAAGATATCTTAGTCTTTTTCTATGACAGTTTTTGTCTCATTACCGATGAAATCGGCTCAGTCCCTTTGTCACATTCTAGAGCGTTTGAAGCAGAGCGATGAGGAAGCGTACGCCCTGGAGGTAGGCGCGGCGGGTGATGCGCTCGTTGGTGCCGTGGACACCGCGCTCGCACTCGTCATCGTCTACCACAAAGGCCGAGAAGCGAATGCACTCGGGGCAAATGCGCTGGTAGTTGGCAGCATCGGTCGCGCCAATCACGGTCGAGGGAACGATGCCGATAGGAGCTCCGCCCGCCGCCGATGATCCGTTTTCCTCCGTCCCCTTTGGATCGCGGAAATAGCGGGCGGCGATGGCACGGACGGCCTCGAGTCCCGGTCCGCCGATGCGCGGAGACGGCGAGGGTTCGGAGCTGCCAGGGCCGAGCTCGATCTCGACGCGGTCGGCGAGCCCCGCCTCGGCGACGGCGACGCAACAGCGGGCCACGACATCGGCCACACTCGTGCCCTCGAGCATGCGGAAATTGATATTGGCCCACATATCCTGCGGCATCACGTTAGCACCGGTGCTACCGCCCTCGATTTGGGTCGGTGCACAGGTGGAGGTCACGAGCGGATAGAGCTTCTTGCTGGCGAGGCACTCGCGCACGATGGCGTCCTTGTTGGAGGCGATCTCGTCGGCCGTGTAGAGCCCCAGCTCGACGAGCTGTGCGGCAAGCAGGTCCGTGACGCGCGTCGGCCATTCGATATCGCAGATTGCGGCGATGGCGCGGCTCAGCACCTCGAGCGAAGTGCCACCGTAGGGGTTGGAGGAATGCCCGCCCTCGCTACGCGTCCTCAACACGATATCGGCGTAGCCCTTCTCCGCGAGATCGGCATGCATAAGCCAGCCCTCGCCCGCGCTGTACTCGGCAGTCGGAACGATTCGGTAGTCGCCCTCGTCGATCAGGAACTCGAGCTCAACACCGCGCTCCTCGAGCACGCGGCCGATGGCACCCGCACCGAACTGCGTGGTTTCCTCGTCTTGGCCAAAAGCCAGCAGCAGGGTGCGCTCGTGCTCCCAGCCGTGGGCCAGCGCATACTCAACCGCCTCGAGAATACCTGCAACTTGATCTTTCATGTCGACGGCGCCGCGACCCCAAATGTAGGCGTCGTCCACCTGTCCGCTAAAGGGGGCGTGCGTCCAATCGTCCTCGGTGCCCGGCACCACGGGGACCACGTCCATGTGACCCATGAGCATAACGGGCTTGAGTGCGGGGTCGGAGCCGGAAAACGTCACCAGCAGCGAGTGGTCGATGAGTTCGACCTCGCCCGCCGCAAATACGTGCGGCCAGGCCTGCTGCATATAGGCGCGCAGGTCGTCGAACGGCTGCCAGTCCACCGCCTCGGCATCCATGCTCGAAATGGTCGGAAACGACAGCACGCGGCTCAGGCGCTCGCATGCGCCGGCCTTGTCCAAATCGGCAAAATCATCCTCATGCGCAAAGAAGCGCCAAACCTCGGCCATAACGTCCTTTCGATCGTGATGACGAGGGCCGCCCCACCGGAGCGGCCCTGCCACATAAGCGTTTGCGGTCGGTTATTTGTCCTCGAGATAACGCGAGAGAAACTCGCGGGTGCGCTGGTGCTTGGGGTTGCCGAAGAGCTCGGCCGGAGCGGCGTCCTCGAGCACCACGCCCTTGTCCATAAAGACCACGCGGTCGGACACCGTGCGGGCAAAGGCCATCTCGTGCGTGACGACGACCATGGTCATGCCGTCGGCAGCGAGCTTGCGCATGACCTCGAGCACCTCTCCCACGATCTCGGGGTCGAGTGCGGAGGTCGGCTCGTCGAACAGCATAATCTGCGGGTTCATGCACCTGTCTCTTATACACATCTCCGAGCCCACGAGACAGGCAGAAATCTCG
>ENA-UAOK01001194-UAOK01001194.1-human-gut-metagenome-genome-assembly--contig:-NODE-1194-length-12234-cov-5.713113_pt1 | contig 12234 bp, 14 predicted proteins | sample MGYA00243467_ERZ654553 | MGnify/ENA primary metagenome ERZ654553 (study PRJEB26926, sample SAMN06164886) | human gut metagenome | biome: ENVO:00009003; feature: ENVO:2100002; material: ENVO:00002003...
GTATAAGAGACAGAGGGACAGCCCCTTTGTCGCATCGGCTTACTGTATTTATATTTTCCTGTTTTACCTTTGCAGGTTCTAATGGAGGGGATACCGAAGTAGCTGCTAGTAAGTAAACGCAGCCGCTCTGCCGGAGCCGCCCTTATATCGTTCCACGCGCAGTTTCGCAGCGAAGCGAGAATGTTTGAGCATGGAATGATATAAGGGCGGCTCCGGCAGAGCGGCGGACATTCGACTAGCGGATATGCGCGGGCTTTCCTCCCCAGTAGAAGCGGCAGAAGGCTCGTTTACGTTTTTGGGGCTTACCTGCAAGCTCCATGGTGGCGATGGCGATGTCCTCGGCTGCGTGTGGACGGCGCAGGACTTCGCCATTGATGAGCAGTGCCTTGAGCGACTCCGGATGATCGTGGAGATGGCGCAACGTCACGATGAGTTCTCGTGCGGTGGTGACATGCATGCTGGCGCCCATGCCGGTGAGCATCGTGGTGTTTGCCTTTTCCTGGCCATAGGACTTGCCCAGCAGGATCATCGGCAGATGCGCGCACAGGCACTCGGTGACGGTGAGTCCGCCCGATTTGAGAATTGCCAGGTCGCAGCCGTGCATGAGGGCCGCCATGTCGTCCACGTAGTCTAGAACCGTGACGTTTTCGAGCTTCATGGCGTCGAAGAGCGTCTTGAGTCGGGTGGCGTATTCTTTATCCTTGCCCGGTAAAAAGACAAAGTGCATGTCCTCAAAGCTGCGTAAGAAGGGGAGCGTGTGGTCCATCGCGGCGCGGAAACGCACGTATGGTTGGGGTAAACTGGCACCGGCCATCACCAATACGACGGTTTTGTCTATGGGGAGATTGAACTTGCTGAGCTCATCTTCGCGTTTGTAATCTGAATCGAAACCGGCTCGGATGGGGATGCCCGTTATGCGGATCTTTGACTCGGGAACCTTGCGCGGGCGCAGCGTTTCGGCCATAAACTCGTTGGCTACACAGAATAGGTCGGTGTCCTTGTGGGGCCAAAAGCCTTCGACTTCGTAATCGGTCGGCACACAGATGACCGGGTAATCGATACCCGTAATTACGCGGGCGCCCACGGCAACATTGGCTGCTGTGATGTGCGTTGCGACCACGGCTATAGGCCTGCGGCGACGAATATATTCGTTGAAGGCGGGGAACATAATACGCGACCATGCCGTGCCGCCACCCCAGAGAAGATGTCCCGTAAGCGTATATCGCCAGGTCAGGTCGTAAATGGGGCGTGTGGCTCCCGTAAAAGAAGCCGCGGTCTTATTGCCGTCGAATTTAATACGTCCAAAATCAAGGATATCGAGCACTTCAATTTCAATATCCTCAGGGATTCCCTTGGTGCCGCGGATAAGTTCAAATGCTTGTGCAATCGCGTTGGCGGCGGCTTTGTGGCCCGATCCAACCGATGCGTGCACAATGGTTACTAGGGGTTTTTGTGCAGGTGAAACGGTCATTTGCTCCGGTTGGGGAGTGGCTTGCATGGGCAGGGGAGCGCTATTGCTCATCTGCGTTTGATCCATCGATAACTCCCCTTCAGCTTTGTTACGCGATTTATCATTGTAGTGCATGAGTGTCATGTTCACGTAAATTTGGGTATGAGCGCAAAGAACGCCAATCTTTCGACAGGAGGTCTCTTCATGACTACCCATCAGCCGATCGATGTTGCGATTATCGGTGGCGGCCCTGCGGGCTATGCTGCGGCCATTTATGCGGCGCGCTCCAACCTAACGACGACCGTGATTGAACAGGGCATGTCGGGAGGGCAGATCGCCACGACCAATGAAGTCGAGAACTATCCGGGCATTCCGCTCTTGAGTGGCGCCGAACTCGGTGAGCGTTTTCAGCAGCATGCAGAGGGCCTGGGAGCACAGGTTACATGGAGCATGGTTACGGGTATCGATTACGATGCCGATGCAGCGCTGTTTACGGTGCATCACGATTTGGGCGATACGTCGGCCTCGAGCGTTATCGCTTGCATGGGTGCCACGCCGCGATCTGCTGGTTTTGTTGGCGAGGATGCGTATCGCGGTCGCGGCGTTTCGTATTGCGCGACGTGCGACGGCATGTTCTTTCGCGGCAAGCAGGTTTTTGTCATCGGCGGCGGCAATGCTGCCTGCGAGGAAGCTCTGTTCTTGTCAGAAATCGCCAGCAGCGTGACCATCGTTTTGCGCCGCGATCAGTTCCGTGCCCCCGATGGTGTGGTTCAAAAAGTTCTTGCAAAAGATAATATTTCAGTTAGGTACCAAACTAGTATTGTCGAGCTCTCGGGCGAAGCCATGCCAACGACGATTACCTTTAAGGACAATGCATCCGGGGAAACTCACACCGAGTCATTTGTCCCTGGCTCGTTTGGTATCTTTGTCTTTACCGGAACGCAGCCCCATTCCGAGCTCGTTGAGCATCTAGTCGATCTGGCGCCGGACGGCGGTATTGTTACTGATGATTCCATGGCGACCCGCACGCCAGGTCTATTTGCCGCTGGCGACATCCGTTCCAAGCGTTTACGCCAGGTTGTGACTGCCGTTTCTGATGGAGCCATAGCGGCAACGAGCGTATACGCGTTTCTCCGTGGATAAGTACGATAATATATCTTATGTAAGGTTGCTATCTTTAAAACAAAGTGGTTGGACGGTGCATCAATGTGCTGTCCAACCACTTTTACTTGCCGGCTATATGGTATGCAAAACTAGATAACCTAGAATACAATATAGCTAATGAACGGAGGATCCTTATGAACCACGCCAAACGCGTTATCCCGATGTCCGATACATCGGTCAGCATTAAGCCTGAGGATATTCAGCCCACTGTGCTGCCCGATGCATTTATTCAGTCCGATATCGTGCGCAAACTTAATACGTTGAGTCTGCCGCGCTATAACCAGTTGCCCAATGTGACGCTCTACCGCGACCAGGTTATTGAGTATGTTGCGCTGTGGATGGAGCCGCTGTCCATTTGCGTTGAGCAGCCTGTCATTACGCCATCGATGATCAATAACTACGTGAAGGTCGGCCTGGTGCCTGCTCCGGTCAAAAAGCAATATGGCCGCGAGCAGATTGCCCGCCTGATCGCTATCTGCATCTTTAAGCAGGTGCTACCTATTGCTGCGGTGCAGGCACTCTTTAACATTCAGCGTTTGAGCTACGATGCCCCGACGGCCTTTGATTATGTGGTCGATCAGCTCGAGGCATCGATTCGTTCGGCGTTTTCCGTCGAGCAGACGCCGGTTCCCGATACGGCGCATCAGGTAACGCGTGAGTCGCTGCTTGTGCGCAGCGCGGTTTCATCCTTTGTTTCGAAGGCTTACTTGATGAGCTATCTCAAGTTCAACGGGTTTAATAGCTAGCCGACGTATAAAACGGGCGGGACAAAGAGCCATCTGTCGCTTTGTCCCGCCCGTTTTTTTGCTTGGTTGGACTTTATTTGCCCGAAGCTACGCCCATGCCGTAGCCGATGATCAGGCCGTGCATCTCGGCGTAATAGGAATCCAGGCCGTTGCAGGGCATGATGATGGTCTTGGAGCAGGGCCAATGTTCGACTATGCGATCAGTAAGCGCCTGGGCTCCAGCTTCGTTCTCAACGTGATCGATGATGACCTCACCGCCCGTAAAGCCCTCGGCTTCCATAGTGTCGATGATCTTGTTGAGCATCTTCTTTTCGCCACGCGTGTGCCCGACGAGTTCGATTTTACCGGCCTCACTCGCCGTGCCCAAAATGCGGATACTGAGCTTGTTGGCAATGACGCCGGCTGCCTTAGGGATACGTCCGGCTTTGGCGAGGTTTTCGTAATTGCACAAACTGAAGAGGATTTTGCTGTTCTGTTCAAGGCTATCGAAGTATGCGCAAGCATCCTCGAATGAGACATTCGGATTGCTTGCAAGATAGCGGTCGAACAGCAAGAAAATGAGGTCCATTTTGCCGCCAGCTGCGCGTGAATTGACTAGATGAATCTGTCGGTCGGGCTCCTCGGCAAGAACCATATCGCGAGCCGTGGCTGCCGCGTTGTAGCTGCCCGACACGCCCTCAGAGATCGGCATGCAGATGGTCTTGTCTGCCAATTTGAAGAGCTCGGCCCACTCCCCCACGCTGGGACAAGCGCTCGAAGAGGCATTCGTCTCCGCCTGAACAGCGCAGTTGAGCTCATGAACATCGAGCGAAAGGTCATCGACGAATTCACGCTCCCCCACTCGAATTTTGAGGGGAGCAAATGCAAAGGTGGTATGGGGTGCGATCGGTTGCCAATCGCGGAGGTTGCAGCTTGAATCGGAGATAAGTGCCCAGCTCATAGAGGGTCCTTTCTAATCGTTCCCATTCAATTATAGCCATCTTGCAGACCGATTGGGCCGCTATCTAGTATTCAAAACTAGATAGCGGACTGCACTAAAGGCAAAAGAATGGACCCCATGACTCAAAGCCACGAGGTCCATATCCGTTTGCTTTATCTGAATACTTAGTAGCGCACGAAAATGTAGTTGTTGTTCATGCCGGCGGCAACGGAGCTGATGATAACACCCGTGTTGTAGTCAGAAGCATGAATCATCTGACCACCACCGATGTAAATGCCGGTGTGGTACGAGTTGACTACAACGTCACCGGGCTGCGGATCGGACACACGCGTCCAGCCCATAAAGGTGCCCGTGGTGCCCAGGCGGCAATAGCGACCAGTAAGGCAATAGCTTACAAAACCAGAGCAGTCGAAGCTGTTCGGGCCAATTCCGCCCCAGGAATAGGCGCAACCAAGCTTGCTGTATGCACGCGAGACAACAGAACCGCCGTCGACGGACTGGCTCGGAGCAGAAGGCGTCGGAGCAGGTGCCGGCGTAGGAGCCGGAGTGTTGCCGCCCTGGTTGTTGTTATTGCTGGTCTGGCCACCGTTGTTGGTGTTCTCGGTCGTACCGGCAGTCTCGTTGCTCACCGTGGCCTTCTCGGCGGTGCTGGCGTTGATGCCGGCCTGCAGCGCGGCGTTGGCCTCGGCCTCGGCGGCAAGCTCGGCCTGCAGCTGCGAATCCAGGGAGTTTACGACGTTCTGGGCTTCAGCCTGCTGGGCGTTAAGCTCGTCGACCTTCTTTTGCGTGGCGGCGACGTTCTTCTCCTGCTCGGCCTGCTTATCGGTGAGCTGCTGCTTAAGCTCCTTGACCTCTTGAATGGTCTGAGCTTGCTTATCGGAAACTTTGCCGTAGTAGAACAGACGGTTGAGCATATCGCTCAGGTCATCGACACCCGTCAGAACCTGAAGCAGGCTCAGACCGCCGGTTTTGTACTCGCCGGCGACATAGGTTGAGAGCTTAGCCTGACCATCGGCGATCTCCTGCTGCTTTTGCGTGATCTCGCCGGCAGTCTGATCGAGCGCCTGCGTCTGCGTGGCGAGCTCATCGTAAATCTGCTGAGTTTGGGTACCGATCTGCTCGAGCTTCGTACGAGCAGCGGCAAGGTCGGATGCGGTATCGGCGTAGGCAGGAGCCGCGAGGCCCAAGCCCAAAACACAAGCGAGGGTTGCCGTAGCAGCGCAGCGTGCCATGTTTTTGTGCGTGTTTGCTGTGCGCATGTAGCTTCCTTTCCAGTAACTAAGGGTAACGGCTAGTCCACCGTCACCAGGCTAAAGAGCTCCACATCGTCATCAGACGGCGTGAGCTTCTCGCGCGGGTTGAGAAACGCAAGCTCAAGGATACAACCGTAACCGACAAGCTTTGCGCCCATATCTCGCACCAGCTTACCTGTTGCCTCGACGGTTCCGCCCGTCGCGACCAAGTCGTCCAGAATCAACACGGTATCTTTAGAGCTGATAGCGTCGGCATGGATCTCAATTGAATCGGTGCCGTACTCGAGCTCGTAGCTCTGACTTACGGTCTCGCGCGGTAGCTTGCCAGGTTTACGTGCGGGAACAAAGCCGGCGCCAAGGGCTACAGCCACCGGTACGCCAACCATAAAGCCGCGAGCCTCGGGACCCACGACCTTGGTGATTCCCATGCCGGCAAAGTGCTCGGCGAGGGCATCGGTCATGGCTTTGAGCGCCTCGGGATTGCCAAAGAGCGGCGTGATGTCTTTAAAGATGACTCCGGGCTCGGGATAGTCGGGGATGTCGACGATTTGAGATTCGAAGTCGTACATTGCATGACCTTTCAATGGGTTCCCGAAATTTCAGCAGCGGTTATTTGCCCGCGGTGGCGGTGCCGGATTGCGAAGGGGGGACGACCTTGAGCGGCTTGACGAGAGAATCCTTGTGCGAAGCCGGCGCGGCTATCTCTTCGTTTTTGGCCTTGGTGGACTCGGAGCGAGTGATTTCCTCATCGAGTGCATCGATGTCGGCGTCCTCGACCACGGCGTTGAGCGACTCAAAAACGCGGTTCTTGAGCAGCGCAGTGTGCACACCTTCCGTCAGGTCGTGAAGCTTCTTAAACGCACGCTCGAGCTTGGCGTCGCGCTCGTCATCGGAGGTATCCATTCCGAGCATGCTCACGAGCACCTGCTCAAACATCGAGGACTCGCGGTTGGCGGAAGACACGTACTGACGCAGGTTGCGCGGCTCGATATGGAAGCGTGACAGCTCGGAGCAGTAGCGGATAATCGGAAAATCGCGACCATCGACGAGCTCTCGATTCTGCGGGCTCTTGATGATGCGAATGAGGTCGTTCTCGGCGAGCGAGCGGATAAACGAAATCTCGACGCCCAGCATATCGGGAATGGTCTCGATGGGATGCAGCTTTTGCTTAGTCTCCTTGGGCTCCGTCTTGAGCGGAACATCGGACAGCAAGCCCACCTCGTAAGCGAGTGTTGACAGGTCCGTGGCGTTTTCCAAGCGCTGCTTAATCACGTTGAGCGGCATGTAGCGGGTCTTCTGCAAGTGCAGGATGACCTCCAGGCGATCAACGTCCTCCTTGGAGTACTGACGGTATCCCTTAGGCGTACGATGAGGGGTAATGAGCCCCTCATCCTCTAGAAATCTAATTTTTGAGTTCGAAAGATCGGGGTATGCGCCTCGAAGTAGGTTGACGACTTGGCCGATACTCAGATAGTTGCGTTCGGCCATGCCCTACTCACCGGTTTCGATGCGCTCCGGCGTGCTCTCGTGGTAGATGAGCGTAAACGTACCGATCTGAACGGAAGAACCGTCGTGCAGCGGGGCTGCATTGACGATGGCACCGTCGACCCAGGTGCCATTGAGCGAGCCCAAGTCCTCGATGCGAGCGCCGAGGCCCTCGCGAATAATGCGCGCGTGGCTGCGCGAAACGGTCATGTCATTGAGGAAGATGCCGTTCGCGGGATCGCGGCCGATGGTGGTCACGTCATCCTCGAGCTCAAAAGCGGCACCAGTCTGCGGACCCTTGACGATGGACAGAACGGGGGCGGTGATGCGCACGTTGGCCATGAGGTCGGGAACGGTGACGTCGCTTGAAGGCACGCGGAATACGCAGGTAGCGTCAGCAGTCTTATCATTCTGAGGCATATTGTTAACCATGTTGTCCATGACAACCCCTAACTTATCGCGGACGTGCCGCAAATAATGAACCGTACGTAATCATACCCCAACGAATCAGTCTTCGATTTCAGGGTTCAGAAAGTCGATGTCCTCGTCCTCGGGATGCGTGAGAGCCTGTTTAATGGCCACTCCGCCCTTAATGGAGTAGATGACAGCCGTGAGCATGGAGAAGATCACGCCGCCGTACACAAAGAAGATGCCGAGGGGCACCGAGCTTCCGTTGAGGCCTGGGAAGGCCGTAAGGGCTGAAGGCAAAAGATGCAGGCCGTCAATAACGGGGAACCCGAGCAGCATGAGCGAGAAGCCGGTCATGAGCAGCGCTGTGGCAATCTTTCCGGGAAAGACCACATCGATGGGGCGACGGTGATAATGGCGCACGATAAGCGTGCCGATGCCCAGATAGATGTCGCGGCCAATAATGAGCACGCAGACCCAGATTGGCAGCTCTCCGCGAACCACCAGTCCCAGCACGCCGGTGAACAGCAGCGCACGGTCGCAAATGGGATCCATGACCTTGCCGAGCCACGAGACCGTCTTAGTCATGCGGGCGATCTGACCGTCCATCCAGTCGGTGGAGGCGGCAACGGCGTAGATAACGATGGCGATGACACGGTTGTTATCCGTCACAAACAGGTACAGAAATACCAGGGTGAGGATCAGGCGCGTAAAGGTGATGAAATTGGAGATCGTAAAGATCTTATTCGACGGGTAATCGGAAGTGCCGATAAGCTCCTTTTTGATCTTCTTTTTGATGCCCACAGGACTCCCCCGCTGGTTAACGACAAAACTTTCGATACTATACCCGTTCCGGCGATGTCTATCCAGCGCAGCCATAGAGAGTCCAGACATATGGAGGGCGCCTCTGGGCTGCGCTGGATTCTGCATTTGTGTACATCAGCCTCCAAAAGCGACATTTTTCGGCATCTTTGGTGGCTGGTGTACACGTTTTGATTCGGTGATTACATCGATCGGGAAAGTTGTTGCTTTAAGCAAATGCGTGCGGGTCGAGATTGGCTGGCGCCAAAAGAGCCCAACGGCCGTTACAGCTTCGTTAGAAACGCGCCCCACCATGGATGGTGAACCCGAAAGGTAAGGCGCGCGGGCACGGCGACTCGGCCCGCGCACCCGGAAGAGAAAGGACGAACCCATGGATTACATGCTCGAGACGCGCGGGCTCACCAAGCGCTTCGGCAGTGGCGACCAGGCGCAGGACGCCGTGGCCGACGTGAGCCTTCATATCCGCGAGGGCGAGGTGTACGGGCTGCTCGGCCCCAACGGCGCCGGCAAGTCGACAACGCTCAAGATGATCTGCGGGATGCTGCGGCCGACGGTCGGGGAGATCCTCTTTGCCGGGCACGCCTGGCGCCGCGAGGACCTCTACGCAATCGGCAGCCTCATCGAGGAGGCGCCGCTCTACCCCAACCTCACCGCGCGCGAGAACCTGCGCGTGCGCACCACGCTGCTGGGCCTTCCCGAGAGCCGCGTAGATGAGGTGCTCGCCGCCGTGGACCTCGCGGACACCGGGAAGAAGCGCGCCGGGCGCTTCTCGATGGGCATGCGGCAGCGCCTGGGGCTCGCGCTGGCGCTGATCGCCCGGCCACGTCTGCTCGTGCTCGACGAGCCTACCAACGGCCTCGACCCCATCGGCATCGAGGAGCTGCGCGACCAGATCCGCGGCTTCGCGGCGGCGGGCACGACGGTGATCGTCTCGAGCCACATCCTCTCCGAGGTGCAGCAGATGGCGGACACCATCGGCATCATCTACGGGGGGCGCCTCGCCTACGAGGATGCGCTTCGGCCCGGGCAGGACCTCGAGGAACTCTTCATGAGCGTCTGCCGGGAGGGGCGTCGAGCGCGCGGGGAGGTGGCGGCATGACGGGCGAGAAAGGCGGCCTGCTCGCGGGCCTGCGCGCCGAGGCCCTGAAGTCGCGCCACGCGGCACCGGTTCGCCTGGCCGTGCTCATGGCGCTGCCGATGCCGCTGCTCGGCGCGATGCCCTACCGGGGCGTGCAGATCTTCAGCGCGTGGAACTACTGGTACGCGCTCTTCCTGCCCGTGGCTCTCTCGCTCGTGGTGGCGTGCGTCGCGCGGGCGGACGCGCGGACGCGGATGCGGGGGCTTCTGGGCCTGGGCTTCCCGCTCGGGCGCGCCTGGTGGGCCAAGGCGCTCTGGTGCCTCGCGCTTTGCACGCTCTCGAACCTCGTGGTCTTCGGCATCTACCTCGCGGGATCGGCGTTCTCCTCGCAGGGCCTCACGGCCGCGGGCACGCTCGCGATGCTCCTCTGCGCGCTCGCCAACACGGTGACCGCGGCGTGGATGATCCCCGCAGGGCTCTTCCTCACGGCGCGGCTCGGCATGCTCGCGGGCATCTTCTGCCCGCTCGCCGCGCAGCTCGTGGGCGGGTTCGCCTGGTCGCTGGTGCCGCTGCCGCAGCTCTTTCCGCCGTCGGCGAGCATGGTCATCCCCACGAGCTTCATCCCCGTGCTGCCGAGCGGCGAGCCACTCGCGGCGGACATGGCGCTCGGCGGGGCGCTCGCGGCGGACGGCATGCTCACACTGGCGGGCCTTGCGGTCTGCGCGCTCGCGTTCGCCGCGCTCACGGCGGCGGGCGCGGCCTGGTTCGCGCGCTCCGAGGAGAGGTGATGGCCATGACACGACTCCCCGACCCGACGCCGCGCATGACTCTCCCGCGGGCCCTGCTCTCCGAGGCCCTGCGCCTGGCGCGCTCCCCGCTCACGGCGGTGCACCTCGTCTGCGGCCTGGCAGCCGGTCTTGCCTGCGGCGAGTACTTCTCCGTTACCCGATGGGACCCGGCGCTGGGCGCGGACGCCTACGTCCAGTTCCTCGGCGCCCTCATGCCGCTCATGCCCGCCATCGTCTGTGGGCTCGCCGTGGACGAGGAGCGTGCTGCCGGGCGCCTCGCCAACCTCACGGCGGTCCCCTCGCGCGGGCGCGCCGTCGCGGCGAAGCTGCTCGCCCTTGCGGCGCTCGGCGCGGGCGCGCTGGCCGTGGCGCTCGGCGTGTTCGGGGCCGTGCTCGCCGTCGCCGGGCGCCTGCCGCTCGGGCCCGCTCCGCTTGCGGCCGCCTGGGCGGGCATCGTGCTGGGCAGCCTGCCCCTCTACGCGCTGGGGCTCGGCGTGGCCCTGCGCCTCGGCCGCAACGCCGCCATCGGCGCCGGCGCGGCGGGGATGCTCCTCGCGTTCTTCTCAGTGGGCGGACTTGCGCACGGCCTCATGACCGGCGAGCTCACCGGTGCCCTGGCGACGCCCCTGAGCTGGGTGCCGCCCGCCTGGCCCGCGCGCCTGGGGTCGCTCGGGGTGGAGGCCTTCATCGACGCCGCACGCGCGGCGGGCCCTCTCCTCACGACTGCGCTCGCTGGCCTCGTGCTCACCCTGGCAGCCGCCGCCGTCCTTCTCGCCTGGTTCTGCCGCTTCGAGGACGGGAGGGCAGATGCGTAGGAAGCCGCTCGCCGCCGCGCTCGTCCTCCTCTCCGCAGCGCTCGTCCTGGGCGGGAATGCCCTGCTCGACGCCGGCTGGGGGTCGGCGCGGCGCTCGATCGCCGACCGCGTGCTGCCCAACCCCGAGATCGCCATGTGGGTGCCCGCGCCCGCGGCTGCGCGCGGGGCTCTGGACCGCTGAGCGCGGCGCAAGTACAATGCCGACGGGAGTTTCAGGAGGTCGAACATGGCGAGGATACTGGCAGTGGATGATGAGCGGGCGATCCTCGACGCGCTCGCGCGCGTCCTCGGCCGCGACGGCCATGAGGTCGTCAAGGCAGTGGACCCGACGGCGGTCCCGGGGATGGACCTCTCGCGCTTCGACCTCGTGCTCTGCGACGTCATGATGCCGGGGCTCGACGGCTTCGAGCTCGTGCGGCAGATCCGCCCGGGCTTCGACGGGCCCATCATCTTCCTGACCGCGCGCGTGGCCGAGGAGGACGCCGTGGCCGGCTACGGCCTGGGCGCCGACGACTACGTCCGCAAGCCCTTCGGGGCCGCGGAGCTGCGCGCCAAGGTCGCGGCCCATCTACGCCGTGAGCGCCGGCCGCGCTCGCACGCCCTCTCCTTCGGGGAGGTGCGGATCGACCTCGGGGCGCGCGGCCTCGCCGTGGGCGACGAGGCCGTGCCGCTCACGCCCACCGAGTACGCCATCTGCGAGTACCTCGCCCGCCACCCCGGGCAGGTCATGAGCCGCGCGCAGATCCGCGAGGCGGTGCTCGGCTGGGAGAGCGACGCCGACGACGCGGCCATATCCATGCAGGTCAGCCGCGCCCGGAGGAAACTCTCCGAGGCCGGCGCCGATCCGATCGCGACCGTCTGGGGGATGGGGTACAAGTGGCAGCTTTGAGGACCGGGGCGCGAGGTCGCGGGGGCATGCCGCTCTCCTTCGTCATCGCGCGCTACTTCGCCTACGCGTTCGCGGCGGTCGCCACGGCGTGGCTCGCCTCGTTCATGGCGCTCTCCGCGGCGATCGACGCGGGCTTCGTCTACGAGGCAAGCTGGGGGCCGGCCAATGCGCGCGAGGTCGCGGAGGGCCTGGCACGCGACGGCGTCTGCGGGCAGCAGGACGTGCCGACGGCGTACCGCTACCTCATCCTGAATAAGGACGGATACGTGCTGATGACAGACCTCGAGGGCACGCGGCTCGAGGGCGCGGCGGAAATGGCCCGTGCGGCACTCGCCGCGGATCCGGGCACAGTGGAGATCGAGGGCGGGGGCTCGGGCCTCACCTACGCCGCGTTCC
>ENA-UAOK01001218-UAOK01001218.1-human-gut-metagenome-genome-assembly--contig:-NODE-1218-length-12116-cov-5.098168_pt1 | contig 12116 bp, 32 predicted proteins | sample MGYA00243467_ERZ654553 | MGnify/ENA primary metagenome ERZ654553 (study PRJEB26926, sample SAMN06164886) | human gut metagenome | biome: ENVO:00009003; feature: ENVO:2100002; material: ENVO:00002003...
GCCTCCATGGCCGACACGACCTCGACGCCCTTCCTGCGCAGCTCGTGCTTATACGCGGGCGCGTCGTACTCATCGCGCGAGAAGCGGTCCATCATGTACACGAGCACGATGTCCGATTCCCCGGCGTTGGCAATCATCTTCTGGAACTGGGGGCGGTCGTCGCTGCGGCCGCTCATGGCGTAGTCGGAGTACTCACCGACGATGGCGTAGCCCTCGCGCGCGCACCAGTCGCGGCAGACGCGCAGCTGGTCGTCAATCGAGGCCTCGCGCTGCTTCGAGCACGAGAAGCGGGCATAGATAACCGCAGTCTTCATATCTTCTGGCATAATCGAATCGCCCCTCCAACGGGCGGCTATCTGGTAAACCCCGCAGCAGCGTTGGCGCGCTTCGACCTGCGGGGTTTCACTTTGCCGTTACCAGACCTGGGCGTATACCTCGAACGAGGAGTGCTCGGGCATGTTGAAGCAGGAAATCTCGAACGGCTCGGACTCGCCCTTGGACGGGGCATCGACGAACGTCGTGTTTCCGTAGTTGATGGCCCCGGAGGCGTCGCGAGCAATCACGGAGACGGCGACCTGGCCGTACTGCTTCTTGTCCAGATCGTAGTTGGCGGTCAACTCGCCTGTGTACGAGACGCCGCCGTACGAGTCAGGTACCTCAGCCGTGTTCGATACGGTAAAGACGTCTTCGTCCAGCGTCTGGCTGTCTACCCAGCTCGGCTCATTCACCTTAAACTCGACCGTTGCGGGAGCGGTGCCGTTTCCCGCCTGGAAACCGTAGTGTACGGTCTCACCGGGGAGGACGACGAACAGGGTCTGCTTATCGGAGAAGACGATGGAGCCGTCCTCGGCCTTGCCCGTTATCGTCACCGTAGGCATCTGGGCCTCGACGTCCTTGTTGGGGTTCTTCAGCGCGAAGCCGTAGTAGACCCACCCGTCGCCGACCACCGACCAGCCGGACTCCGTTATCTCCAGCGGCTCGGGGCCGTTTTTCGCCTCGACCTCCTTCGCCTCTCCGGAGGACTGCTGCCCGGAACCGGGCTGCTGGCCGCTCGAGCACCCCGCCAACGGGATGAGCGAGGCCGTGGCCATGGCGGCCAGGAACGTCCTGCGTGTGATCATCTCTTACTCCTTCCCTTGTGCCGCCCGCAGTTCGTGGGCGGTTACCAATAGAACCTTCTTATAGGGCGCGGTTAGCCCTCGATATGTGTCAATGAGGTCACGCTCGTCATTGGAGATGAGCGCAAGGTCGGGACCGTCGTCATTCCGCCCGACCAGCTCGTCGAGCGTGATTCCATAGCGGTCAGCCAAAGCGCAGAGAACGTCCGAGTCAGGGTCGCGGACCTCGCGCTCGTAGTTCTGGTACGTCTTTTTCGGGATACCGAGGTAGTCGGCTACCTGCTCCTGGGTGAGGCCGTTCATGCGCCTGTATAGCTTGAGTTCCATGGACGCGCTCCTTTCTGCCTTAGCACGAAGATACCCAAAATGGGGACTTTTATCAATATATCTTCTTGCTACATCCCCATAATGGGGGTATAGTTCCCTCATGAGGTACCCAAAACGGGCACTTAATCAGAAAGGAGACAAGGATGAAGAACAACATCGCATCGGAGCGAGTCCGCTTGGGCATGTCCCAGCAGGACCTTGCCGACGAGCTCGAGGTTTCCCGCGACTCGGTGAAGGACTGGGAGGCCGGTCGTACGCCCATCAAGAGCACGTTGCTCATCTCGATGGCCGACATCTTCGACTGCAGCCTCGACTACCTCATGGCTCGCTCGAACGAGCGCCTTATCAAGAAGGCGGTGGCGTAATGCCCCGTAACCAGAGGCTCGACATCATGCGCCGGAAGTTGCAGCGCCGCTTCAAGTCTTGGAAGGGACGCCGGGCGTAATGACGTGGACGAGCAGCGAAGTCCGCTACCTCGAGGAGCACGCCGGGGACGGCTCAGAGGCGATAGCCGAGGCACTCGGCAAAACGGTCGGCGCGGTGAAGATGCAAGCGATGCGTTACGGACTCTCACTCCGCAAGCGCTGGCTCTGCCCCAAGTGCGGCAGGGAGACCTTCAAGCCGCTGTCGAATCGGACCGGGTGGTGCGTCTCCTGCACGAGGGAGCAGCGCGCCTCCGAGATCGCCGAGCAGGTGCGGGCGATGGAGGAGGAGGTGAGGAGGGAGGACAAGGCTAACAGGGAGCGCCAGCGGCTCTACAGCCGCAAATACCGCGCTAAAAAGCAAATCAATGAAACGTTTTTGTTACCCGAGAACCAAGAAACGGAGGAAGAATGACCCCTCAAAACAAATACGCGGGCACCCCCAGCAACCACACCAAGAGCGCCCGCACGTCCAACAGGACTCCCCGCATCGTAGCACGCGAGAGCTACCGCCTGCCAGCGCAGGAGCAGGCCGACAGGCAGAGGGACGCCTTCAGGGCCGGGCTTCTGGTCGGCATCACCATGACGGCGCTCGCCATGTGTGCGCTGCTGTGGCTCTGGATTATCCCGACCATGGACGGCGCGGTGCACAGCGCCCAGGCAGCATACGAGGCGGTGGGCGTCCATGCGTAACGACGAGCGCTACAACCCCAAGCCCCAGAGCGGCCAGCTCGAGATATTCGGCCTCGGGGCCAAGGGCGAGGCTGACGCCGAGGACGCGCGCCGCTGGATTGACGAGAACCCCGGCGCATGGAACTACATGGTCGAGAACGCCGTGAGGCTCTCGAAGAAGGGCTACGTGAGCGCCAACTACCTCGTGAACATGGTCCGCAACGAGCTGCACGTGGGCGTGCGCAACGGCCTCGCGCCGTCATTCGCCCGAATCATGGAGGCGCGCTACCTCAGCCTCAAGGACGCCTTCAACAAGCACCGCAGCCAGTCCGACGGGTTCACGGCATGAGCTGGGTCAGGCACAAGGAGCGCTCCATGACCTTCAAGCTCGAGCTGGAGAAGATCGTGGGCAAGGAGCGCCACCGGACCGACCCGCGAACCGGACGCAACTACACCCCGAAGCAGACGAGGCTCGCCGAGGAGGCCGTACGCAAGGCCTACAGGGCCGAGCACGAGGACCACGGGGACTTCGACGGAATCGTGACCGTCGCCATCGAGACCTTCAGGCCACTGGCCAAGAGCAACCCGAAGTACTGGGTGGGCCGCGCCGACCTCGGCAAGCCCGACTGGGACAACATCGGCAAGCTCATATGCGACGCGCTCAACGGCGTCGCGTACACGGACGACGCCCACGTGGTGATGGGTGGCGTCCAGAAGGGATGCCGCACGCCATACGGCACGCCGCCGCTGGCAAAGGTGTGCATCACCCACTTCACCGAGGAATATATAAAGGAGAAAAAGAAATGAACGACAAGTACTTCGACGCCAACCTCTTCGAGGAACTCCCGGCGGACCACTTCCACAAGAAGGTGCTCGACCACGCCGCCTGCATCGCGAACAACCTCATGTTCGATGCGGCCCACCCCGACCACACCGGAGGCGTGAAGAGCGCCAACGCCTACCACATGATGATCGCGCTGTGCGAGGCCAGACTTGAGAAGCTCGACGAGAAGGACGTGGCCGAGAGCCGCGAGTTCGTCACCAAGGTAATCACGCCCGTCACCAAGGAGAACGAGCGCGAGATGTGCCGCGAGTTCATGGCCGCCATTATCGGCATCAAATAGGAGGCATCTATGGAACCAATGGAGATCAGGGCCAACTTCAAGCAGGCGACGGTAAAGGGCGGCACGGCCGTGCTGCAGCTCGAGATTCTGACGAGCGACGCCAACGCCTTCCCCATCCTCAAGCTCTCCGGCAAGCCCGTCGTCCTGACGGTGGCCGACATCCAGGACGAGCTGCCGCTCGACTACGAAGAGGAGGACGAGGGCGAGCCGCTCCCGTTCGACCGACCGGCGAACGTGGACGCGGAGACGGGAGAGGTCTACGAGGTAATCACGGACGAGGCGCGAATGATTGGAGACGGTGAGTAATGGAGTACACGCAGGACGAGAGGCTGGCCGTGCTCACGGCCATGAGTAAGCAAATTGAGCCAGCGCTCAAGGAGGCCAAGGGCATCGCGCGGCAGGAGATCATGGACGGCTTCGCCGAGACCCACACCGACCGCCGCGCCATCATCGTCGGCGACGAGAAGGTCGGCGAGATCGGCATCAGCTACAGCAAGGCGGCCCCGGTAATCCTCAAGGAGCGCATGGACGAGGCCGTGGCCTTCCTCGACTCCATCGGCATGGTGGACATCGTGCCCAAGAAGGGCTGGGAAGCCCACTTCGCAAAGGCCGGGGACAAGGTCGTGTGCACCGACACTGGCGAGACGGTCGACTGGGCCATGTGGTGCCCCAAGTCGCCCAAGACCGCAGCGGTGCGCGGCTGCGCCCCCGAGGACGTCATGCAGGCGCTCGGCCCGCGCGTCGATGGAATGAGCGCGGCCGCCCTGCTCGGGGACGGTGAGCTGTGATGGCCGAGGATGTGCCCATGGTCCAGATGGCGAAACCGGATGTGTTCGACCCGTCCGCGATGCTCACCCAGCTGCTCGCGGAGGCGCAGGCCGAGATGGTCAACCCGCCCAAGAGCAAGACGGGCCAGAAGGGATACCAGACGTACTCGTACGCCCCGCTTGACTTGGTCCTGAACATCATCAGGCCGCCGCTGAACAAGCGCGGAATCTTCTTCTACCAGCGCTCCGAGGTCGCCGCCAACGGCGCGGGCATGCTCCTGAACACCATCGTGGCCTTCGGCGGCGAGGAGCGCGTGCTCGACGTGAAGCCGTACGAGTACGACAGCGACCCGCAGGTTTTCGGCAAGCGCGAGACCTACGCCCGCCGCTACTCCGCGCTCATGGCCTTCGGCCTCGTTGGCGAGGAGGACACCGACGGCGACACAGGCCCCAAGGAGACGAAGGAGAAGGCCCCGACGAAGCCGCGCCCGAGCAAGCGCAAGGTGATGCTCGCCAAGATAGCGAAGCTCAAGGCCGAGTGCATGCAGAACGGCGTCAAGGAGGAGGGCCTCCGCGCGTACGAGGAGGCCAACTTCGGCACCGACGACACGACCAAGCTCACCGACAGGCAGCTCGAGGAGCTCGGCAAGCATCTGGCCCAGATGGCCAGGGACAGTAAGGAGATCGACTAGTGAGCAGCGGAATCAACACGGTCGCCATCAGCGGCAACCTCGGGCGCGACCCCGAGCTGCGGGCCACGCAGACGGGCACGCAGGTGCTCCGGTTCTCGGTGTGCGTCAACGAGCGCCGCAAGGTCGGCGACGAGTGGCAGGACGTGCCCAACTGGGTCGACGTCACTGTGTTCGGCAAGCGCGCCGAGGCGCTCAACCGCTACCTGTCCAAGGGCACGCACGTGTGCGTCCAGGGCAGGCTGCGCCAGAGCAAGTGGGAGAAGGACGGCCAGAAGCACAGCCGCCTCGAGGTGATCGCTGACAACGTCACGTTCTCCGGCGGGGCCAAGCGCGACGACGTGCCCGACGAGGTCTACGACGACGATTGCCCGTTCTAAGGAGCGAAGATGGAGCAGTATTCGATTCTCGACCTCGCGCTCGAGGTCTACATCCCGGGGGCCACCGGCTACGGTTGCCCCGAGGGCAGGTGCGTCTACACGGTAACCAACGGCCAGGCGCTTCTGGTCGAGGCGAAGGTCAAGCGCTCGCGCGGCAACGACGCCGAGCCGAAGGTCAACAAGAAGCGCCTGCAGCGCGTGGCCATGTGCTTCGCCGCCGACCATCCCGAGGTCGAGGCCATCAGCTTCGACGTGCTCGAGGTGATCGTGGGCAGCGAGGCCACCCTGACGTTCAACGCGGCCAAGGCCGCCTTCACCTGGGAGCGCTGACATGGAGGAGGCCCAATTCAAGTGGCTTCCCAAGTTCACCGCAGCCTGCGCCAAGGCACCGGAGGAGCAGCGCGGAAAGCTCCTCTGGGCCTTGGCCCAGTACGGCACCTACGGCATCGAGCCGGAGCTGGAATGGCCGCTCGATGCCATCTTCGCCAGCGTCCGCGAGGACATCGACTACTCGAAACGGTGCATCGCGGCAGGCAAAACGGGTGGACGAGGTAACAGAAAGCCCCCTTTAGACGGTGCTAAACCCCCCTTTAGCGAAAGCGAAACCCAAAACGACGAGCCGGAAGGAAACGACGAACCCCTTTCGGATACGCAAAAGGTGGACGGAGACAGCGCCGAAGCCAAAGCAAAGCAAAGCAAGGCAAGGCAAGGCAAGGCAGTTAGTAAGAGATTCGTCAAACCCGCGCTCGCGGAAGTCGAGGAGTACGTCTCGGCCAAGGGCTACACGTTCAACCCCGAGGCGTTCTGGAGCTACTACGAGGCAGTCGGGTGGAAGGTCGGCAGCAAGCCGATGAAGAACTGGAAGGCCGCGTGCTCCACGTGGCAGCAGCGCGAGACGAAGAAGGAGACCGGCCATGATGCGTACTCAAATCTCTGACGTGCTCATGCCCGACGGGGCGCGCGAGCAGATCGCCGCAATCATGCGCTCCCGCCTCCGCAAGGCCGGGCTGCGCGGCCCCTACGCCGAGGCCGACTGCGACCTCGGCAAGCGCATGGCCAAGCTCGCCGGGAAGGGCGAGGGCGCATACCTCTGGGGCGAGCCGGGCACGGGCAAGACCTACGCCGCCGCCTGCGCCGTGCGTTTGGCCGTGCTGGACGGGACGAGCGCAAAGCTGGTCACCACGAGCCGCCTGCTCGACGACATCCGATCCGAGTACGACGGCGGCGAGCGCGGGGCGCTCCGCAGGGCCGAGCGTTACAGGCTCCTCGCCCTGGACGACCTCGGGGCAGAGCGCCCGACCGAGTGGGCCATCGAGACGCTGACGCGCCTCATCGACACCCGAGTGGCCGAGGGCCTTCCCACCATCGTCACGAGCAACTACCGCATCGGCCAGATCAGGGACCTCTGGGGAGGCATGGCCGGAAAGCGCGTGGCATCGCGCCTCGCCGGTGCGTGCAGGCCCATCGAGGTCAAGGGACAGGACAGGAGGCTCGGATGATAGTGAGCGCTTCGCAGCTCCGTGGCGTCCCGAAGGACCGCGCGGAGCTCTACGGCAAGCCCCACGTCGGCGCGCGCTACGTCGGCAACCGCTACGAGCTGACCGCCGAGCGCTGCGGAATCTGCGGGCGGCAGGCCACGAACTGCCACCACATCGTGCCGAGGCGCTGCGGGGACTTCGCCCTCGTCACGCCCAAGGGCACGTGGCGGCTCCGCTCGCCGCTGATCGCCCTGTGCGGGAGCGGCACCACGGGATGCCACGACGGGTTCCACGGCGGGGCGAGATACAGGCCCGAGTGGGTGTGGGACGAGCCGGAGTTCGAGGAGGCGTGGTGGGACGGCACGCTGCTGTGCGAGCACGAGCCGCACGACCCCGCGCTCTACGGCTACGGCCACTGGGCGATAACGGACACCAAGACCGGACGAACCATCGAGATAGCGGAGGGTTAGACATGGAAATCACCAACTGCGAGCAGTACGTGCTCGCCGAGCTGGACTACGAGCAGCGCCGCAACAAGCGCCTCGTGGCCGAGAACAACAAGCTGGCCAAGCAGCTCGACGCCATGACCAAGAGGGCCAAGAGCTACAAGGAGACCATCGACCGCCCCAAGACGCCCATCGAGGCGCTCGCGGACACGGTCATGCGCGAGGAGATGCTGACCCGCTTCTCCTATGCCGAGGTCACGGACGTCAAGAGCGCGTTCAGCGGCAAGCTGCTCGGCTTCGACGAGTGGTGCCACGAGGCAGTGCGCCTGAAGGCGCTGCCGGACGACATCAGCGAGGAGACGCTCATCCGATTCATGCGCGACGACCTCAAGGACATCTACGACGAGCAGGTGGCCAAATGTACCGAGTAGAGGCGGTCGTGTTCGACAAGAGCGACGGGGGCAGGCCGAGGCCGTCGAGCGGGGCCTTCTACGACGTCTGCGCCGGGAGCTTCGAGAAGTGCATGGAGTTCATCCGCGCCAACGCCGTGACCCCGCCGGACTGCCTGCCGACCTTCTACCGCATCGTCCATGAATAGGGCGTGCGCGGGGCAGACGGTCCTCGACCTCTTCCCCGCGCCTCCGCTCGACCACGTCGAGGACACGCTCAAATGGATGTGCGACGTGCACGGGTGCATCAGGGGCGAGATAGAGGGCGAGGTCCGCGAGCTGTACCGGGACTTCGGCATCGTGGAGGCGTTCGACCGCTGCAAGGCGCTGGTCCACTTCCGCGACGGGAAGAGGTGCAACGAGCCGCTCGGGTGCACCACCCCACGGCAGATCGGCGTGTTCGACCCGGGCGTGGAGGTCCACACGGTGTGGGACCGCTGCTGGGCGGCGACCCACGGACTGCCGATGGGGCAGGTGTTCAGATTGAGAAGCTGGGACTACGACCAAAAGAGGCCAGGGAGCTGGATGGAATGAGGAGACCGACCGGGGAGGACGCCATAAGGGCCGCAGCACTGCTGCTTAGCATCCCGCTGCTTTTGGCGTGCCTCCCGCTCATCGCATACGACTGGATTAAGGAGAGGAAGAAATGAACGAGATCACTACCGAGGAGAGGCTCCGCATCGTCGAGGAGCTGAACCGCACGGCCAACGACAGCCTGGGCGGCGAGAGCCTCCAGCGCGCGCTGGCCAGAATCACCGGGACGGAGGACACGAGCTGGCGCGGGGTCATGCGCCGCGTCGCCGAGCTGGCGTACCGCCCGACGACGCAGGTGCAGGTTGCGCCCGACGGCCGATACCACTGCTTCGCCTGCGGCCATAACGGGAAGGCCGACCCCGACGGCGGCCTGAACTACTGCGAGCAGTGCGGGGCGGAGGTGACCAACTGATGGATAGGCCCGACATCTACACGGACGGGGAGAGGCCGGAGCGCTGCGCCAACTGCGGCCACGCCAACGCGATCAAGCTGCACACCATCCACGGCGTGGAGCGCACCGAGTACGAGTGCGGGCGCAGGCCCGAGTTCATCCACCGCACCCAGGGCGAGGCCCATTGCAACTACTGGGCCGACGCGAGCTACAAGACCGGGGAGGACTAATGGCAATTATCGAAATGCCCAAGGACGCGACCCCATTCACGATCCCCGAGTATGCAACGCCCAACGAATGGGCCGAGGCTTTCAACGTGAGCTTGAGGACCGTCTACAGGATGTGCAAGGACGGGGAGCTAATGACCGTGAGGACGCCCGGCAGCATCCGCATCTGCCGCGACATGTCCTTTGTACTGCTGGGGCTAGATAGGTGATAGCAATGGCGAATATCGAGTTACCAAAAGATGCCGAGGGCCGCGAGATTCCACTCGACGTCGAGGTACTGTACGACGAATACGGAGAGAAGTTCCTCACAGACCGGGCCACGTATATGCGCAAGAGCGGCAGCTGGTGGTTCTCCGGGCATTTTGACCTGCAGTCCGTTCAGCATCGGTACATGGCGTCGAGGCTGCACCTCACCCAGCCCGACAGCTGGAAGAGGTTGAAAGAGGACTTGCGCAGAACTATGGGAGCGTCTGACGCGGTATGCGCATATTTTGGTGGCGACAACCGCGACTGTGTCGCGTGCAGGCTCAACAAGGAGAGCTTCAAGGGCATCCCGTATTGCAACCCATGCTTGGCGTTTACAGACATTCTCGACCGCATCCGCAAGCTAAGGGGTGAGAACTGATGAAGCGAGGAGAGGCCAACGGAGATCGCATCAGACCAGGCGACGTGTACGAGTACAGCTGCAGCAATGACCAAGGCTACGGTTACATGATTCCAGTCAAAACTTCCAGCGGATGGGATTTTATCGATACTTACCAGCTTGGCATACCATGGAGCAAAGACGGCGAGACCAGTGACGACGCATCCATAAGGCGAATCATCGAGCTTGGCCACGGCGAGCATGATGGATACGTCAGTAGAGCAACGTCTACGTTCTACCGCAGAAACGCGCGCTTTAGGGTAACTGCCGTACCTTACGGCTTGCGGTTGGCGTTTAATCTCAACGACTATGACAAGGCGTCATCACGTGAATGCGAGAACTACGACGATGGCGACGTCGTGTATTACGTTCCGCTTTACAGGGAGCAGCACTACGACTGGAACTCCGGCAGGGCGCTCGGACTGTGCTTCGTCAGAAAAGGCGCGGAGAAGGATCGCGTCAACGAGTTCCGAAGCCTATTGAGAGAAGCCTCCGGCTCGATTGTCACGCCTTATGCGGGGAATGCGGCCTCCCTTTTGAGCAGAATCGAGGAGAAGCTCCGCGAACTTGAGGACTTGGGGCTATCGACGCAGAGGGACAAGGACGATGTTTCCTATCTCGCAAAACGCATCGAGATAATCGGCAAATGCACCAAGGAACTCGGAAAAGTCAACAGGGAGCGCATAGCTCAACGCTGTGATTTGGGCAGCGAGGAGGACTGATGGACAAAATCAAGCTGAAGAAATGCCCGTTCTGCGGCGGGCCTGCCGAGATAGTGGATAACAGCCGATACGACCCCGGGACCTACTTCGTTGGCTGCCTGTATTGCGGCGCGCGGTCGGACTATGAGCACGGCGAGGAGAACGCCGCAGAGCTTTGGAACGGAAGGGTTGAGCCAAATGGCAACTGACGAACGGAGACGCAAGGTCGCAGCGGAACTTCGGGAACTCGCGGCGAACCGCCATTACGTCGACGAGTTCATCGCGGCCGACACCGTCGGGTTCTATCGAGGCGAGGCGGTGGAGGGTTTCGATTCCGACAGTCTCCTGGAGGTGGCCGACCTCATCGACCGCCCGGCCTGCAGAATCATCCTCGCGAGAGAGCTACGCACGGCCTACGGTAAGCCGATCACCGGGATAAACGGCTACATACTGTCGTGCGGGCACCAGGCGGTCGGGTTCGAGAAGCCGAGGTATTGCCCGGAATGCGGGGAGGAAGTGGGCGAATGACCGACCGTGGACTGTACAAGCGCTGCCCCTGCTGCGGCACTACCGAGCATCTGGGGGAGTTCGTGCGCTACGCCAAGAATGGAGCCATATTGCAGTTCGTGGCCTGCGCCTCGTGCGGTGCGTTCGGAGACGTCGGCCTGATGGATGCCGTCGAAGCGCGCAACCGATGGAACCGGGGGCCTATCCAGATACGGGCGGAGGTGGCCTGATGGACACGATGGAGGACATCCTCGCGGACTGCAACGAGGTGTTCCGCTACGACGACACGCGGCCGCAGGACCGCGCCCACACGTACCTCAAGGAGCACAGGGTGTGCCGGGGATACGACGACACGGCCATGGAGCGCGCCGCCCAGGACATGATTGAGCGCGCCTACACGGTCGGGCGGATGGAGAGCAGCGAGGCGGTGGCGAGGGAGACCGCGCGCATCATCGCCGGGGGAATAGCCAAGGAGCTGGGCATCACGCCCGGAGAGGAGTAGACATGCGATTCGAGATAACCGAGGTCCACGTGGTGGACATCCCCGACAGCGAGGTCGAGGAGATGGAGAACCCGCTGGAGGAGATCAAGGACGACGCGCACTGGTTCATCGATACCTACGAGCGCGAGGCATGGTGCGAGGAGGTGACCCGCCTTGGCCGCCAGCTGTGAGCCGGGTTACAACCTCCCGGACGGGTGCACCGACGCGGCCATCGACAGGCACTTCGGCGAGGGCAAGCCAACGTGCGCCGAGTGCAAGCGCATGGTCGAGTGCTGCTGCGACTACGGCATCTGCGAGGTCGAGTTCGACCGGGCGCACGCCGAGGAGTTCGGCACCGGCGACGCCGAGAACTCCAGCTTCGGGGCGATGTGGGCGCTCGAGTGGATACCGAACCACATGAGGGACATGCAGGAGGCGGCGTGCGAGACCTTCGAGAGCTACTAGCGCTGGCCCTTTTGGCGGCGGCCCTGCTGGCGGCATGGGCGTGGACGGTCCGCGCCCTCGCCGCAGGGCTCCTCCTGCTCGCATTCATGGCACTATAGGAGGGACACATGATCGACTGGAAGAGGACGGGCGGATGCCTGCTCATCATCGCGGCCTGCCTCGCAATAGACGCGGCGGCGGTGGCCGTGATGTTCAAGATGCTGCTGGCGCTGTCGGCGGCGATTGGAGTGGGATAGATGGACAACTGTCTCTTATACACATCTGACGCTGCCGACGACGGAGAGAGTGTAGATCT
>ENA-UAOK01001232-UAOK01001232.1-human-gut-metagenome-genome-assembly--contig:-NODE-1232-length-12028-cov-12.261254_pt1 | contig 12028 bp, 9 predicted proteins | sample MGYA00243467_ERZ654553 | MGnify/ENA primary metagenome ERZ654553 (study PRJEB26926, sample SAMN06164886) | human gut metagenome | biome: ENVO:00009003; feature: ENVO:2100002; material: ENVO:00002003...
GCCATATTCATGGCAAAACACCTCGCGGGATATTACCTGTGAACAGTTACAATTAATGGTACAACTAATTCAGAAACGCAAATGGTTCCTCATCATTGAGAAAGTGCATCAACATGTAAGCACACATGATGGCAACATTTTCTTCTTTAAGAATTCTTCTGACCTCATCACGGTCTGCAAGAACAACCTCGATTTCTTCCGTATCTTCCTGTGCATCCTTACTGATCTTACCGCTGGCATATCCATAGACAGTGGCACAGGATTCATCGGTCATACCGATTGTGGTGAAGTATGGCTTCTCATATGCCGGATCCACCTTCAGAGGTTCCAGCTTAAGTCCAGTCTCCTCATGCATCTCACGGACAGCTCCCTCATGGAAATCTTCATTTGGCTCTACAAGACCTGCCGGGAATTCATAGATATATCCACCCAGTGCATAACGGTACTGACGGATCAGCACAACCCTGTCCTTCTTCTCTCCGTAAATACTGTAGATGATCACGCCATCCGGATCATTGCGTCCTGTCCTGAGCTTGAGGGACGGGATGTCCTTCGCCCTGGAAGCCACATAGTAGGATACCGGGGTGTTGTGTACACTGGTTGCATCTACATGATAAAGATTGACAAAACGGTTGTCTGTAAGTTTTTGTACATCATGAATTTTTCCCATTGAGAGAACCTTCTTTCCCGCACGAGATCACCGTGCAATATATTTGTGTGCTCTCTGGTTCAGTTTCTGTTATCCGAGAAGTCAGAATCAGTCACCTTTGAGAACTACACGGATTCGTTTGTAAATAAAGAATACGATCACAGATACCAGAATGTATTTGAATAAGTTAAACGGTACAATGATCAGTGCCACAAATCCCAGAAGACTGTTGACAGAATGGTTAACTGCTGCACCCATTTCAATAAATGCTTCGATCGGCATTCCAAAAGCCTTGCCATATGCCGGAAGCAGAACGAAAGCATTCATCAGACACGCTGCTATTGTTGTCAGAACCGTACCAACTGCCATACCCACAACTGCATGCTTACGGCTCTTTACATTGTGAAGTCTGTAAATAATGCCTGCCGGTATTACGAAGGTGCATCCGAAAATAAAGTTTGCCAGATCACCAACACCTGCGGTCATGGTTCCTTTTGTTACAAGATGTACCAGGATCTTGACCAGTTCGATCACTGCACCCGCCACAGGTCCCATCGCAAAAGCTCCTACCAGCACCGGAATCTCAGAGAAGTCCAGCTGATAGAAGGATGGTGCCAGGAATGGGAGCGGAAATTCAAAGTTCATCAGTACACCTGCAACCGCACCCAGCATTGCAATCTGTGTAATCGTCCTGGTACGGCTTCGTTCCATTACATTTCCATTTCTTAAAACCTGTTCACTCATACTTGTCTCTCCTTTTGAATGTTCTTTTATTTTAAAAGAAAATTCCGCGTAAAAATCCCCCGAAAGATTCCTTCCGGGGGTAATGAGCACGTATGAATTAATCGTGTTCTTCTCTCATCCAGACTTTACTGTCGGTTCTGGAATTCCGATGTATCGGTCACCAGATCAGCCGCATTACGCGGGTCGCGGACTATACCGCCGGTAGGGAATTCTGACTTCTTATGAAGTTCCAGTCACCCTGCCCCGAAGAATTTTCTTTTATCTGAAAACTATTATACAACCAATTTACCTTCAACGCAATATAAAAATTATATGGCATAAAACCGGGTATCTCACGGGTTATTACCTGTGAACCGTTATCTTTCTTCTCTGAAGTACGGCACTCCCAGCGCGGCCGGCGGCTGGTGCTCCTTCTTCTTTCGGAAACTGGTGAACACAAGCACAATGATCGTTACAACATACGGCAGAGCCTTAAATACCTCCTGCATGCTTCTTCCAAGTCCCGGAATATACAGATACAGGATATAAAGTGCTCCGAAGAGAAATGCTCCCCAGATTGCATTCAGTGGTTTCCACAGTGCAAAAATAACCAGTGCCACTGCAAGCCATCCACGGTCTCCAAATCCATTGTCTGTCCAGGTTCCGCCTGAATATTCCATTACGAAATACAGACCACCCAGTCCTGCAAGACCTGCTCCGATGCAGGTGGAGAGATATTTGTATTTGATGACATTGATACCTGCTGCATCTGCTGTTCCCGGATTCTCTCCGATCGCACGAAGGTTCAGTCCCATTCTTGTCTTAAACAGGAAAAAAGAAAGAACTACGGCAACGATAATGCAGAGATAAGTCATAAATCCATAATTAAAGAGCATCGGTCCGATCACCGGAATTTGGGAAAGTCCCGGAATCTTTGCCGTATAGCCGCTTCCTGTAACCTTAACGGAAATCTGGCCTACACCACCTGCAAGTTTGGAGATGGAACCTCCAAAGAAGTTACCAAATCCGGTACCAAAGATTGTCAGTGCAAGACCTGTAACATTCTGGTTTACTCGAAGTGTGATCGTCAGGATACTGTAGATCAGACCACCAAGCATAGCACAGGCAAAAGCACAGACAAAAGAAATCAGCACTCCTATAAAGACATTCGGATCCGGATTGTCTTTCTCATAGAGAAAAGCACCCATAAGTCCGGAAATACCACCCATATACATGATTCCAGGAATACCAAGGTTCAGGTTTCCTGTCTTCTCTGTCATAATCTCACCAAGCGCACCATACAGAATACAGATGCCCTGGACAATTGCTTTCTGGATAAAAATAATCAGTACACTCATCGCATCTTCCTCCTATCTCTTTGTACGCTTTACTTTGTAATTAATGAAGAATTCTGCTCCGATCAGGAAAAACAGAATAATTCCAAGAAGTACATCAGAAGCATTTTCATTCAATCCATACTGTGTTGCGATCTGAACGGCTCCCTGCTGCATCAGTACAATACCAAAAGATACTGCGATCATAATAAACGTATTGAATTTGGAAAGCCATGCAACAATAATTGCCGTAAACCCACGTCCTCCTGCTGTTGCAGTGGAAATTGTATGGCTCGCACCACTTACAATAACAAATCCTGCAATACCACAGATCGCACCTGAAATTGCCATGGTACGGATAATAACTCTCTTGACATGAATTCCCGCATATCGTGCAGTATTCTCACTTTCACCGACAACCGCGATCTCAAATCCCTGCTTGCAGTATTTGAGATAGATAAACATTCCTACTGTAAGAATCAGTACAATCACAACATTCCATCCATATTTCTGCCCAAACAGCTGCGGAAGCCATCCTGTCTGGGTTGCCTGATTGATAATACCAACGGTATTGGATCCTTTCGGATTCTCCCAGAATACGATACAGTATGTAACAACCTGCATTGCCACATAATTGAGCATCAGAGTGAACAGAGTTTCATTTGTGTTCCAGTATGCCTTGAATACTGACGGGATCATTCCCCAGATCATACCACCCAGTATACTTGCAATAAGCATTACAATAAGAAGAAGTATCGGTGACATCTTGTCCCCTGCATAGATCATGACAGCAGCAGAACATGCACCTCCGATCAGGATCTGACCTTCTGCACCGATGTTCCAGAATTTCATCTTAAATGCCGGAGCAAGTCCAATTGCTATGCACAGAAGCACCATTGTATCACGGATCGTCATCCACATACGGCGTTCTGTTCCCATTGCACCATCCCAGATTGCTCTGTATACATCAACAGGATTCATTTTGACAAGTGCAACGATCACCGCTCCGCATACGATCAGTGACAATATCAGTGCGATAAAGCGGACACCAAGTCTTTCCTGCCATTTCATTCCGTTTCTTCTCTTGGATATCTGTAAGAAAGGTTCTTTACTCATTTACAGCCCCTCCTTTTTCGTGTTTCGTCATAAGAAGTCCGATTCCTTCCTTGGTGGCAGATCTTCCATCAACCACACCGCTGACTTTGCCGCCGCAGAGGACTGCAATCCTGTCACAGAGTTCCAGAACAACGTCCAGATCCTCAATAACACAGACAACTGCCACCCCTTTTTGTTTCTGTTCATTCAGAAGCCCGTAGATAACATGTGAGGTATTTACATCGACACCTCGTGTCGGAAATGCTACCAGAAGCACCTTAGGACTCTGTGCGATTTCTCTTCCTACCAGAACTTTCTGTACATTACCACCGGACATCTGACGTACCGGAGCAGAAATGCTTGGTGTCATGACTTCAAGCTTTTCTTTGATCTTCTGTGCCAGTTCTCTTGGCTTCTTGCGCTCCAGGAAAGGTCCCTTTCCACTGCGGTAACTCCGGATCATCATGTTGTCTGTCATGTCCATATCGCCTACAAGCCCCATACCGATACGATCCTCCGGGACAAATGCAAGGCTGATACCTGCCTCATTGATTGCAATAGAATCCATTTCAGACAGTTCCATATCCTTTCCTTCATCCAGAAGAAGTCTGATCGATCCACTCTGTACGCCCTGAAGACCAGCGATCGCTTCAAGGAGTTCTTTCTGACCGCTTCCGGAAATACCTGCAATACCAAGAATTTCCCCTGTATTTACAGTCAGATCCACATCGTCAAGTGTCTTGACTCCGTCTTTGTCGACACAGTTTACACCCTGGATCACCAGACGTTTCTTAACATTTTCCGGCTTCGGACGTTCGATATTGAGATCTACCTTGGCACCTACCATCATCTCAGAAAGACTCTGTACATTGGCAGATGCAGTTTCTACAGTATCAATATATCTGCCCTTACGCAGTATTGCTACACGGTCAGAAAGAGAAAGAACCTCCTGTAATTTATGAGTGATGATGATAATGGAACATCCGTCATCTCTCATATTTCTCAGAATGTCAAATAAACGGTCTGCCTCCTGTGGTGTCAGAACTGCTGTAGGCTCATCCAGAATCAGGATCCGTGCGCCGCGGTACAGCATTTTGATGATCTCCACTGTCTGCTTCTGAGAAACAGACATCTCATAAATTTTCTGGTTCAGATCAAGATCAAAGCCATATTTATTGACAAGCTTCTGAATATCGGCTGTGATCTGCTTCATATTCAGCTTTGCCTTACCCGGAAGTCCAAGAACAATATTCTCTGCTGCTGTCAGAACATCAACCAGTTTAAAATGCTGATGCACCATACCGATTCCAAGATTAAAGGAATCCTTTGGTGAACGTATCTTTACTTCCTTACCATCCACAAAAATATGGCCTTCGTCCGGATAATAAATTCCATATATCATATTCATCAGAGTTGTCTTGCCACTTCCGTTCTCTCCAAGGATCGCCAGAATCTCTGATTTTCTCAGTGTGAGATTTACCTGATCATTCGCTTTGACAGAGCCAAAGCTTTTGGATATATCTCTGAGTTCAAGTGCGTAATTTTCTCCCACTTTCCTCCCCCTCCTTTTATCTAAACATAGGAATTTCTTTATGCTTGTGGATTATGGAATCTGCAATCATTCCATAATACAGCAAAAGAAACCTGCCACTGCAGACTTCCTTTGCGCACATAATGAAAGAAAAAGCAGAGCTGCTGACAGGCAGCTCTGCCTGATTATTTACAATTACTGTGTAATAGATGTGATTCCATCAATTGCAATGTCAAATGCCGGTGCAGAACCGTATTCGGATTCATGGAAATATCCATCAGAAATGTACTCTGTATCACTGCCATCTTTCTTATAGGTAGTAAGCTCTTTGCCATCTACTGTAAATGTGGAAGTATCAAACACATGGAGAGAACCATCAATGAGAGCATCTTCTACTTCTTTAACCTTTTCTTCAGTTCCCTCTGCTACAACCTTGTCATTGAGTGGTGTGATCTTGTCTGCGCCGTCTGCAAATCCCTTGCACCAGTCTGTATCGATTGCTGTACCGTCAAGGATGCACTGTACTGCATATTTGTAATATACACCCCAGTCCATAGATGCAGAAGTAAGTGCTGCATCCGGTGCTACAGAAGTCATATCAATATTGTATCCGACACAAGGAACACCTGCTGTCTCACATGCTGTGGGAGCACCTGTTGTATCTGCATGCTGGCTGATCAGTACACATCCGTCAGAGATCAGAGCATCTGCGCATTCTTTTTCGAGGTCAAAGCTTGCCCAGCTGTTAGTATATTTTACTTCCATTGTCACGGACGGGCATACGCTCTTAGCGCCAAGATAGAAGGAAGTATATCCGGAAATAACCTCTGCGTATGGGAACGCACCAACATATCCCATCTTAGCTGCGTCTTCTTTGATTGTTCCGTCTTCGATCATCTCATTGAGTTTCAGACCAGCCACAACACCGGATACATAACGTGCTTCATAAATATTTGTGAAATAGTTATGCATATTGGAAAGTCCGCTGGATGCTGCCTGAGTTCCTGTTGCGTGACAGAACTGAACCTCCGGATACTCTCCTGCTGCTTCCAGAATATAAGTTTCATGGCCAAAGCTGTTTGCGAATACAATCTGACATCCCTGGTCTGCCAGGTCTGCTGCTGCATCGTAACATCCCTCGTCTTCACCGATCAGAGTCTTCTCAATGATCTGAGAATCATCAAGACCAAGCTCTTCCTGCATCTCATCGATACCCTTCATATGAGCGGCTGTATAGCCTTCATTTTCATCGCCGATGTAAATAATGCCAACCTTAAGATCTTCCTTTGCAACTCCTGCTCCGCCTTCTTCGCCTGCGTATACAGAGGCAGACATAGAAACTGTCATTGCTGCTGCAAGACCAATTGCCAATGCTTTTTTCATTCTTCTTTCCTCCATTTCTTCTCATGCTGTTTCCAACTACCGAACAAAAGAGGCACAACATAATTGTTACGCCCCCTTGCAAGTACCTTTAATATACAATAAGATATTTCAAATTGTCAATAAATTTGGGCTAAATCAAATTTTCTTTTCGACAAACTGATTTTTTTTGCAAAAAATGTATGATTTCCTTATTAAATATCGCCCCGATGTTCTGCAGAATTCTTTTTTACTTCTTGACTTTTACGCGTTGAAGCGTTATACTCTTAAAAAAGTGATTCGATATCATGTATTTCAGGAGGAAGTAAAATGAAAAAGCAGATTTTAGCAGTTGTTCTTTCCGCTGCAATGACAGCTGGCATGGGCAGTGTCAGCGTGCTTGCTGCAGATGATAAAGCAGACGACAAAACTTACAATATCGGTATCTGTCAGCTTGTACAGCACGAAGCACTGGATGCAGCAACTCAGGGATTTAAGGATGCCATCACAGAAGAACTTGGCGACAAAGTAACTTTTGACGAGCAGAATGCTCAGGGCGATTCCAACACCTGTTCTACTATCGTTACAGCCTTTGTTTCTGACAATGTAGACCTGATTCTTGCAAATGCAACTCCTGCTCTTCAGGCAGCAGCTGCCGGCACAACAGACATCCCGATCCTCGGTACAGCTGTTACAGAATACGGTGTTGCACTGGATATTGATGATTTTGACGGAACTGTAGGCGGAAATATTTCCGGTACCTCTGACCTCGCTCCACTGGAAGATCAGGCAGCAATGCTCAATGAGCTGTTCCCGGATGCCAAGAACGTAGGACTTATCTACTGCTCTGCTGAGGCAAACTCACAGTATCAGGTAGATACCGTTAAGGCTGCTCTTGAGAAATTGGGATACACCTGCACCTACTATGCATTCTCTGATTCCAATGATCTCTCTTCCGTAGCTACAACAGCAGCCTCCGAGAGTGATGTGATCTATGTACCTACAGACAACACAGTTGCTTCCAACACAGAGATCATCAACAATATCTGCCTTCCGGAGAAGGTGCCGGTAATTGCCGGTGAGGAAGGTATCTGCGAAGGATGTGGTGTTGCTACTCTTTCCATCAACTACTATGACCTTGGTGTTGCTACCGGTAAAATGGCTCTGAAAGTCCTTGTTGACGGAGAAGACATTTCCACAATGCCGATCGAATATGCACCTCAGTTCACCAAAGAATACAATCCTGAGATCTGTGAAGAGCTCGGAATCACCGTTCCGGATGATTATGTAGCAATCGGTGCAGAGGATGACGCTGCTGAAGAAACAACAGAAGAAGCTGCTGATGATACAGCAGCTGACGAGGCCGATGCAGATTCTGCCGACGACACAACAACTGAAGAAGCCGAATAAGTCTGACAATTAATAATAACAACAAATTTATACAGACAGCGGGAAAGGATTATCCTTTCTCGCTTTCTGTGTTCATCAGGAGGAACAAAGAAAATGAACATTATGAGCTTAATCAATGCACTTCCAGGTGCTGCTGCCCAGGGTCTGATATGGGGAATCATGGCAATCGGTGTTTACCTTACTTTCCGTATTCTCGATGTCGCAGACCTTACCGTCGATGGTACTATGTGTACCGGAGGTGCTGTCTGTGTTATGATGCTGATGAGCGGTCATAACATCTGGGTATCCATGCTTGCCGCAACAGGTGCCGGAATGCTTGCCGGCCTTGCAACAGGAATCTTCCACACATTTATGGGAATCCCGGCCATCCTCGCCGGAATCCTTACACAGCTTGGTCTCTACTCAGCCAACCTCAAGATCATGGGCAAGGCCAATCAGGCTGTCAACGGAAACAAATACGATCTTCTGGTTTCCCTTCGAAATGTAAAAAACGTTCCGATCTACCAGAACACGATCCTTATTGTAGCTGTTTTTATTGTTGTTCTGATCGCGATTCTTTACTGGTTCTTCGGAACAGAACTTGGATGCTCTCTGCGTGCTACCGGATGTAATCCAAATATGTCCCGTGCACAGGGCATCAACACAGATGTATGTAAAGTACTCGGACTGATGCTCTCTAACGGACTGGTTGCACTTTCCAGTGCACTCCTTGCCCAGTATCAGGGATTTGCTGATGTCAATATGGGGCGTGGTGCGATCGTTATCGGTCTTGCCGCTGTTATCATCGGTGAGGCGATCTTTGGAAAAATTTTCCGCAACTTTGCACTTCGTCTTCTGAGTGTTGCTTTTGGTTCCATCCTTTATTATCTGGTACTTCAGACTGTTATCTGGCTTGGAATCGACACTGACCTTCTGAAGATGCTGTCTGCACTTGTCGTAGCAGTCTTCCTTGCAGTTCCTTACTGGAAAGCAAAATATTTCGCAAAACCTACAAAACGTGGAGGTAACAACTGATGCTTGAGCTGAAAAACATTTACAAAACCTTTAATCCGGGAACTATCAATGAAAAGGTAGCTCTGAACGGTCTGAACCTCACTTTGAATGAAGGTGATTTTGTTACCGTCATCGGCGGAAACGGTGCCGGTAAATCCACCATGTTAAATGCAGTCGCAGGTACCTGGATGGTCGATGAAGGCCAGATCCTTATTGACGGAATCGATGTCACCAAATTATCTGAACATAAACGTGCCACCTATCTTGGACGTGTTTTCCAGGATCCTATGACTGGCACCGCTGCTACTATGGGTATCGAAGAAAACCTTGCACTCGCAAAGCGCCGTGGCAAAACCCGTCTTCTGAAACCGGGTATCACCAAGGCAGAACGCCAGGAATACAAAGAACTGCTTAAGATTCTTGGTCTTGGACTTGAGGATCGCCTCACCTCCAAGGTCGGACTTCTTTCCGGTGGACAAAGACAGGCTCTGACACTTCTGATGGCTACGCTCCAGAAACCAAAGCTTCTGCTTCTGGATGAACATACCGCTGCTCTTGATCCTAAGACTGCAGCCAAGGTTCTTGAAATCACAGAAATGATCGTAAACAGAGATCACCTGACGACCATGATGATCACACACAATATGCAGGATGCGATCATTCATGGAAATCGTCTGATCATGATGATGGAAGGCAGAATCATCCTCGACATTCAGGGTGAAGAAAAGAAAAAACTGACCGTAAGAGACCTCCTCGATCAGTTTGAAAAGGTCAGCGGCCAGGAATTCAGCAATGACTCTGCTCTGCTGAGTTGATAAAATTGAACAAAAACGCTGCAGGGATACAATCCCTGCAGCGTTTTTGTTTTCTCAACCACCATATACCATCTTCTACTTTGTTCCCTTCATAGAAAGACTGATTCTTTTTTTTCTGAGGTCTACGCCGAGCACGCGCACATCCACAACATCTCCAACAGACACTGCTTCAAGCGGATGTTTGATATATTTCTCGCTCATCTCTGAGATATGCACCAGACCGTCCTGATGCACTCCGATATCCACAAATGCTCCAAAGTCAATGACATTACGGACTGTTCCCTTAAGGATCATTCCTTCCTTCAGATCCTTCATGTCAAGGACATCTGTACGAAGAACCGGCTTCGGCATTTCATCTCGCGGATCACGTGCCGGTTTTTCCAGTTCTTTTACAATATCACGAAGTGTAGGCTCTCCTACACCAAGTTCCTCTGCCAGCTTCTTGTAATTCCTGATCTGCTTTGAAACACCACTGAGTTTGCCTCCTGCGATATCCTCCGGTGCATAGCCCAGCTTCTCCAGAAGCTTCTGTGCCGCTTCATAGCTCTCCGGATGTACACTCGTTGCATCCAGCGGATTTTTGCCGCCTGTGATACGTGCAAATCCCGCACACTGTTCAAATGCTTTCGGTCCGAGCTTGGCAACCTTCAGAAGCTCACGACGACTTTCAAATCTGCCGTTCTCCTCACGATACGCAACGATATTCTTTGCAATCGCCTTGCTGATACCGGAAATATACTCAAGCAGAGATGCAGACGCTGTATTTAAGTCCACTCCGACCTTATTCACACAATCTTCAACGACTCCACTCAATGCTTCACCAAGCTTTTTCTGGTTCATATCGTGCTGGTACTGACCAACACCGATAGACTGCGGTGTAATCTTGACAAGCTCTGCAAGAGGATCCTGAAGACGTCTTGCGATAGAAGCCGCACTTCTCTGTCCAACATCAAAATTCGGAAATTCCTCTGTCGCCAGTTTGCTTGCGGAATATACAGATGCACCGGCCTCATTGGTGATCACATACTGTACCTTTTCCGGAATTTCCTTCAGAAGTTCCACGATAATCTGTTCAGACTCTCTGGAGGCTGTTCCATTTCCAAGAGAAATCAGAGAAATTCCATATTTGCGGATCAGCATTTTGAGTGTGTCTTTTGCTGCCTGGATCTTCTTCTCGTTGGTTGGTGCGGTCGGATAGATCACTGTCGTATCCAGCACCTTTCCTGTTGCATCTACAACAGCCAGCTTGCAGCCTGTACGGAATGCCGGATCCCATCCCAGAACAACTTTACCTACAATTGGAGGCTGCATCAGAAGCTGCTCAAGGTTTTTGCCAAAGACATGAATTGCTCCATCCTCTGCATTTTCTGTCAGACTGCTTCGGATTTCCCTCTCAATCGCCGGTGCGATCAGACGCTTGTAGCTGTCCTCCACCACTTCTCGAAGAACCGGTGTTGTGACCGGATTTTCTCTTACAAGCACCTGCCTCTGGATCCATCCAAGAATCTCTTCTTCCGGTGCATTCACCTTTACTGTGAGGATTTTTTCCTTCTCACCACGGTTCAGTGCAAGGACACGATGTCCCGCAAGCTTCTTGATCGGCTCCTCGAATTCATAATACATCTCATATACAGAAGATTCCTCCGGCTTCTTTGCCGCAGATGCAACAGAACCCTTTTTCATAGTGAGGTCACGAATGTAGATTCGGTAATCTGCCTCATCTGAAATTGTTTCTGCCAGGATATCCTTTGCACCGTTCAGTGCATCTTCCACTGTTTCCACACCCTTTTCAGCAGAAACAAAAGCCTGTGCTTCCTCCTCCAGCGGTTTCTTTGTCATCTGAAGCATGATGATATTTGCCAACGGCTCCAGTCCTTTTTCCTTCGCAATAATTGCTCTTGTACGTCTCTTCGGACGATACGGACGGTAAAGATCCTCTACTACTACAAGAGTCTTTGCATCCAGAATCTGTTTTTTCAGCTCCGGTGTCAGTTTGCCCTGTTCTTCAATACTTGTAAGAACCTGTTTCTTTTTGTCTTCCAGATTTCTCAGGTAAAGAAGTCTTTCATGCAGTGAACGAAGCTGTTCATCATTCAGAGAACCTGTTGCTTCCTTTCGA
>ENA-UAOK01001233-UAOK01001233.1-human-gut-metagenome-genome-assembly--contig:-NODE-1233-length-12025-cov-7.567335_pt1 | contig 12025 bp, 2 predicted proteins | sample MGYA00243467_ERZ654553 | MGnify/ENA primary metagenome ERZ654553 (study PRJEB26926, sample SAMN06164886) | human gut metagenome | biome: ENVO:00009003; feature: ENVO:2100002; material: ENVO:00002003...
GTGGGTTCCCTTTTAAGGGGGAACGGCGGTAGGGGAAACACGTGAGGAAGGGGGACATTGCAATAATAGTGCTTTCCCATCACTTTTGCAGAGGAAGAACAAAACGCCTCTGACAAAGTTAGGCGCGCTTTGGCGCACTCTTATTCTATCAAGTTGTCGTAAATGAGAGAGTACGTCGTCGAAGCCTTGTCCACCCAGCTTTTGTAAAGATACTTTGCGAGTTGGCGGTTGGCGACGACGAGTTTGAGTTCCATAAGGGTGGTGATGTCGTTGTTGATGCGCATAATCACGGTGTAAGTTCCGTCCGCGTTTTTGGAATAGTCGCAGAAATATGATTGGCGTTTTTTGAAGCGCATGCGGTTTTCGCGAGCGTACTCCACGATTTCGTCGCGAATGGAGGAGGGAATTTTTGTGAAGAACAGCGACAAACAGCTTACGCCGTCTTGCGTGATGCCCAGCATATCGCTCTTTGGCACGCGGTAGACGAGGTTGGTGTCCAAAAGTTCCGCCAAATACTGCTTGCACTCCATGTACGAAAGCCAGTTGTTGTCGGATGAACAGATGTCCAAAAGGGTGGTTTCGGCAAGGGGGATTGCCATTTTGTCGAATACGAAAAGAATGACAAGTTTTTGCACCTTGCTGTCAAGAGATTGATTTGAACCGAAACCGTCTTGAGTGTATTCCATAATCCCTCAAAAAATCGCAAAATTCACTTTTGCGCCCTACTTGTATATCCGATGCGGATGCGATACACAATATTACATTGAAAACGCTGCGATTTCAAGCGCAAAAGCAAAAATTTTGTCGAAATACAATTTGTTGTAGTCGGAGCACGGCCGTGACACTATGCGGAATTGCATTCTTCCTTTTGTCATTCCGAGCAACGCCGAGGAATCTAGGCGCAAGCCGCATTTCGCTCCGCTAGATTGCCACGTCGCACATTCGTTGCTCCTCGCAATGACAAAAGGAAGATTTGGAATATTCCACTTGCGTGCAGAGCACGCCAACACCAAGCAGACAATCATGCGAAATTGTGGCAGGAGATTTTGTCCCTGCTCGAACTGATAGCAAAGATTTTCTGCGCGGTAGTGATTGTGAGAACAAGCGAGGCTCTCGGCAATACGCAACCGCGTGTTGTCGTTGCCTCAGCGCCGTTTGAACAATAGGTATTGACAATATTTTCGAATTCGTGTAATATGTTAGTTGTATAAAAATTTGCGTGCGTATACGCGCGATGAGAGCGTACACACACATAACACCAAACCCGAGGTGGATATTATGAGAAATGGCAACCAATCAAGACAATTACTCTCGCTTGCAAGAATCTTTGTTCTTGCGCTTTGCTTCACGCTGGTCTTTGCCGTGGCAATTTCGGTTACGCCCGACGGATATTTTAATTCTGCTAAGGCTTTGAATCCTGATGGCGACACCAGCGGCCTTGTAAGAGTTTATCAAAATGATGCATATCTAAACACATCTACTTTTGTAAATCCTGACGATTATGCGCTTTCTGCATTTAAGACGGATTTCGAAAGTATAATGGGATACGGCAAAAATGCAAACAATTCCAAAACAGAATGGAGCATTGGAGATGTGACTTTTGCGAAGTATGTGTTTGCAATGAAAAATATCACTTATAACTCGGAAAAGGGGCGTGTGCATAGCGGATCGGGAGAAGATTTTGTGAACTTGCTTGCTATAAATCCATTGCCTGCTGCAGACGGTGGTGGTGCTATAATGTCGTTCCCAGTTCAAGGAAAATTGCCTACAGATGCCGATTCTGTTTCCGCCGTGTTCAACTTGGTACTTCCTCAATACTTGACGTCACTACTGCGAAACGATGAGTTTAAGATGACGTTTGACGCACAAATCGATGTATCAAAGGGCGAGTCGCATCAAGGTTACCTATGGCAAAAAGCATGTGCAAAAATTGCAACGTCTTCGGAGCCGCTTAGTGCAACAAATGAAAAACACCTTCCTCTTACCGGTGCAAATCAGGCCGGTGGAAAGAAGGGTGAATATGGATACAAATATAATAATACCGAAAAGGGATCGTGGAGTGACAGCACCCTTTCATTTAGCGGTCTAACGCTGAATAGAGAAAATACAAATATCTATGTTTGTATAGGTATTGGTGAAACGGTAGGTATTGGTGGAACGAAGGGAGATTGTACTGTATCGTTTAGAAATCTAAAACTGACAAACATAAAAATTGTGAGAGAGGTTAAAGCTGATTCTGATACTATCGAACGTGTTGACGGCGCTTCGCCTGTCAACAAAGCACAATACGACAATACCGTTCAAGATAGTTTTTATCCTTATAATACAAATGCTTCAACTGCGGGTGGTTGGGCTGTTTGGCATGACAATATTACAAGTCAACTCTCAAAAAAAATAGATAACGTGACATATGGCAACGGAAAGTTGCAGTCATATACAAATTCTCCAATTGCAACAATCGGAGGACAAAATTATTACAAAACATCTACGGTAACATACCATGATACCTACAATTATTTGCCGGGTTTGATGGGATATATTGACAGTGGCGATATATCGCAAGGATTTACAACAGAAACTTTGAAATATGTCTGCGAGTGCGGGTATGTTTATACGGGTACAAATTTTGATTCGTTAGAGAACAGCTATACATGTCCAAATTGCGGAAAAAGCAAAAGTGCATTTACCAAAACAATCAATGTGCCTTCCAAAATGGCGCAAGATATCGATATCAATTATGCGTCGGGTATAAGGCAGGTTATTGTGGGAAGCAAATATCGAGAGGAAGATGCCGATGACACAACCGGCGGAACTCTTGCTGCGGTTTTTAATCTTTATGATGCAAATTCATATGGCGAAAACCATGGAAAAGGCATTTATGTCGAAGGGCAACTTGTTGGCTGGGCGGTTGTTACAAAAACGAATCGTGCAGAGGTTGTCGTCAAGACATATATGTATACAAATGCCAGAGTTGCAACTCAAGTAACGGACTATGGCTTTTCATCAAATAGGTGGAATATCGAATATAGCGGTATCGACACAACAGCTCCCGATGACAACGTAAATAGCGGTACAAACGTATCTCTTGACAAATTTGTAGGGACAAACGCGCAAGATCTGGCATGGTTCCGTCAAAACAAAATTGTTGCAGACGGAAGCATCAACATCAACGAGGACGATACGGCGGCGGGTTATTCTCCGTACATTTGGTTCTATACGGTCAACAGAGAGGACAGTCTTGCCGAGCTCAACAACATCGCAATCACTCAATTTGCAGACTATGCGGCAGTGAAGGCGGCAGGCATCAATCCGATTGCCTATGGTGAAATCAGTTCGTTCACATACGACTTTGCCAACGGCGTCGCAAAGGCGTACGGAGGCGGTGAGCAGGGCAACCCTGCAAGCATAACCGACAACGTGACGGGACACGGATATTATAGATTTACTTTCTATATCTTCGATCTTGCAGGCAACAAGGGCGGCGTCAAGTCCTTCTACACAAAGGTGGACTACGACAGACCTGAATATACCGTCGATTACTCCTTTGACAAAAACGGCGTCCAAACCACCATACTTGCAAGCGAAAACGGCAAGTGGGCAACGGGTGACGTAACTCTCAAATTTACGCTCACCGCAGGCGGTTTCTCCGGCTACACGTTCAGATTCGAGGACGCAAACGGCGCAATGCACGCAATCGTGGTCAACGGCATGGGTGACTACGAGGGCGACAGCTACGTTGCGGGCATAGCGAACTATATCACATCGGCAAGCGGTGCGGCTACGACGGCGGTCGGCAACGATATTACGATCAATATCAACGGCGTAGACGTCAACGTCGCATATGCTGTCGACGAAGGCGGCAACGGCACGTTTACGTTTACTATACCCACTCCCGCGACGGCGTTTTTCGAGTGGATATCGACGTTCTCGATGTTCTGCGGACAATATGCTTCGATAAATGCGATTGACATAGACGAGCAATCCGTGGAATATATCAACAACGATTGGAAGGGCGGCATAAAAGTTCTCATCGACGGCATCGCACCGACGGTTCCTTTGTTTGAAGACGAAGAGGGCTATTTGTCCACGTTTGAAAACTACGAGCTTCCGTCTTCGAGAAACTGGTTTACAACCTCTTACAACTTGCCGGTTATGCTCGCTTTCAACGACGCTATCACGGCAACCGACTACGCAAGCGGACTCAAGATTCACTACGGCATCAAAGCGGTGAAGAACTTGACGGAACTTTTGGCGTATAGGGATATAAACGTCGAAAATAACTATAAGAGTGCAATCGACATTCAAAAAGAACTCGGTTTCGACAGATACATCATGGCTACGGGCGACGCTTTGGACGGCGACGCAACAGATTTTACTCTCCAACTCTTGCAAAATCTGAACGCAGGTATGCGTCTTGTCTACGTCTGGGCGGAAGACCAGGCGGGCAACGTGTCCGAACTCAGCAGATATTTTGTGCTTGTGGACGCAAACAATTACAGCGTTTCGGCAAGTGTCAAAAGCAATGCAAAACTTGAAAGCGGCTTTGCAAACCTCACCTTTACCAATGCGGAAGGCGTCGCGGTAACCACAATCAAACGTGGCGAAACCTTGCTCTTCAACGTCGGTCTTGCAAATTCCTACGTGCCTTTCAAGTTCACGCAAAACGGCAACGTCTTGTTTGAAAACTACACGCAAAATCAAGTTTGGAGCGGCATAAGCAACGAAAACGCGCAATATATCACCGCAAGCGGCTACGAAACGCTTCGAGTGACGCTTGACGATTTCAACAACCTCACCGATCTCGAAAAGAGCAACAGATTCGAGCTTTCGGCAAGAAAAGTCGTCACCTACAACTACATCAACAGCAGCGTAGGTTACACCGCGGCTCCCACCGACGTATCTTCCGTGGTTATCTCGGGATACGAGGGCGCAAAGAGCTCGTTCGTGTACCGCTTCGTTGATAGCGACAACAATTTGCTCTACGAAAACAACGAGGGCGGTACGACAACGGATCCGAGCGAGGCAAAACTCGACTCGGACGGCAGCCCCGTGTTCTTCGTTCCCACGAAAGTCGGCAGTTACAGAGTGAGAATTTACATCCCCAAGGATGACGAAAGCTTTGTTACGAGCGACTTCGAAACGAACGATGCGGGCGAGCAAGTGTTCGCGCCCGTTCGCTACGACGTCATCAAGGGTAAAGCGGTCATCACCGTCAAATCCTCCACAAGCAAATTCGGCGAGCCTGCGTCAAGCGTGCTCGGAATGCTTGACTTCGACGTTACGGGCATCGACAAAGCGCAAATGGCAAGCGAGAACATCTTTGTAAACCTTGTGCTTAAAGACGTTACTCTTGCAAGCGGCGAAACATACAGAGTCGGCAACTACGCAATCGTCAACCAAAGCAGCGACTACTCTGCGGCAACCAACTACGACGTGACGTTCAACAGTGCAATTCACACCGTCACAAGACGTCAGGTCACCATCGACGCATGGAGCGCAAGCAAAGCATTCGGCGACAGCGATCCGGAATTCAGATTCGGCGTCGAACTCGCTCAATTTGCAGGTCTTTTCAAGAGCGCAAACGAAATCGTCGCCGACGTTTTCAGCGCATATAAACCCGTAACCGATACCACGGCAGACGGCTACGCGCTCTTCTATGCAGGCGGCAGCATCTCTCGTGAGTCGGCAGAGGGCGTAGGTCAATACGACTTTGCGTCCGACGCGTCCTTGTTCGACATAGACAGCAACTATTCCATCGTCGTTCAAACGACAAAATACAAATTCACAATCGAAAAACGTATCGTCAAACTCGACGTGAGCGGTCAATCAAGCGTGTTCCCGTTCGGGACGACGGTTGAAAGCGAAATAAGCAAAATCGCTCCGACATACAAGATTGCGGCAAAGGATATGGTTGTCGCAAGCCAAATCGAAGCGTTGTTTGCAAACGGTGCAAAACTTTCTCTCGGCGCAAAAATCGCAGAGCTTACCGAAGAAGATTATTCTGCGGTGTATAAGTACGCAATCGTGCTCGGCGGCACGCTCGACGACGGCAACGTCGTTATCGAGCTCGACGCAAGCGGAGCGGAATATATCGTGTACGTTACAAAACAAAACGCAATCGTCGTCAAAGTCAAAGACGGCGTAAACTTCGAGTTTGTTTACGGATTCGTTTGGGACGAAAACACCCTCGTTTTCGATTCCGAAAAATTTGAATTGCAAGGCACTCCCAGCGGCGAATATACCTCTGTTAAGTGGTCCGTGGACGTCGCAAACGGCACGATTCTCGACGCAGGGAAGCGCATTTTGAGCATAAGCGGAGCAAAACTCTACAACGGTGAAACCGCACTCGAAGACGCAGTGTTCGTCGAGCCGGTTACGGTTACCATCAATCCTGCGACAATCGTCGTCAAACCCACCGCGCAAAACCTCTCCAAAGTGTACGGAGAAGAGGACGGTGTTTACGTCATCGGCTTTGACGTGGCATCCGTCGGCGGACAAGCAATCGCAAAAGACGGCAGCTATGCAAACGTTGCATACAACGATATTCTTGCGCAAATCAACGGCGTGTTCGTAAGAGCAATCTTCGACAAGAACGGCAATCGTTTGAGCTTTGCAAGCAGATACGACGGCGCAACCGACGCAAGCGGCACTGTCTACGGCACGGACGGCAGATATTACGGCTTTGCGGTCGGCACTCCGTTCAGCACTCAAAACTCCAACTTCAAGGTTGAAGCGGCTGTCGATTCAACTCAAAAACTTGCAATCGAGCAAAAGAGCATCGACCTTTCAACCAAGTATTTCGTCGGTATCGGCAAAGCATACGACGGAAAGACCGACGTGTTCTACAACGGCACGAACCTTTACGATTTGTCCTCGTATCTTGTGCTTGCAACCGATGACGTAACTCTCGTTGCAAACGCAAACTACGACAGCCCCGAAAAGGGCATTAGAAGCATCGTTTTCGACACGTTCTCGCTCTCCGGTGCGCAAGCTCTCAACTACCGCATCGCAAATTTCGTCAACGACGGCAACTCGACGCAAGTCAACGGCTCTGCGGCAAAGGATACCGTCGCAATAGACGATAGCACGTTCGTTACGATCATCTATATCGACAATATCGACGGCAAAGGTAACATCATCATTTCGGCAGGCATCATTGCGCTTCTCAAGAGCGACGTGACGATATCCAAACAATACGACAACACCAAAGACCTCGGCGTAAGCAGCGTTTCGTTTGCATCGGGCGAGGGTACGAAGTCGCTTATCACCGCGGACAAGTTCCTCATCACCGAGGAAAGCGATTCGTTTACGGGTACGGAAGTCAACTCCAACTACGTCGTCAACGTCGCGTTGTTCTTCGTCATCGACAAACCCGAAGAGTTTGACATCAAGCGCGACGGCATTTACGAAAACTCCGATATCGTCATCGACGAAAACGCGATGTACAACAATCGCAAAGGCATCAAAATCGTGCTCAAAAATATGCCTGCGTCCATCAAGCAACGCGTGCTCGGAACAAGCAGTTTCCAAACTCTCGACGCGGTGGATCGCGACTACAACAAGAAAACGGACGTCGATATGACTTACACGTTCGCACAAGGCGCGCTTGCAGAAGGCGACACCGCTCAAACCATAGGTTTGGAACTTGCAGGTAAAGCCGCAAACGCAAATGCCGGCACGCACTCCGTAAGAGTTTCGGGTTACAGCGTTCTTGACAAAAACTACTACGTGGACGTCGATGCGCTCAACACCGCATACACAGACATCGGCGTCGTCATCTCCAAGGCAAGACTCGTGCCCAACGTGAAGTTTGCCGACAAGACATACGACGGCACTTCAAACGTGGTTGTGGACAGCGTCAACGGCACGTTTACGTCCGTGCAATACGCAACCAACCTCGAAGAAGAACTCAAAAAGTTCTCCTACGACGCAAACAAAGTTTCCTTCATGCTCTCGTTGAACGGCGCAGAGGATGAAAACGTCGGCGCAAACGGCAAACACAACGTCCTTGTCAGCGGGCTCGAAGTCAAATTCGACGGCACGGATACCGACATCCTCAAAAACTACGTTCTCGAAGGTGCGAGATACAGCAAAGTCGACGACAAGTACAACAAGATCAACTCCTTGCAAGTGGGCGCAATCGACGATTTCGAACTTATCGACGCCGTGAACATGAGCAAAAAGCAAATCCAACTCATCGTCAACGACTTCGACATCAAGGATAAGATTTACGACGGCACGACAAGCGCAAGCATAACCATCAACATCACCGACGGCAGAATTGTCGCAGGGCACTCCGATTTGCTCGAAGTGGTTGCAAGCGGCAACTTTGCAAGAAAGCAAACGGGCAAAAACATCGCAATCGACGTTTCGGTAGCAACTCTTCAAATTAAAAATTCGCTTTCGCAAGAACAATACGATCTTGCTCTCGAAGCGATCGACAACTACGAGCTCGTTCAATACAAAGGCACGATTACAGGCAACATCGAGGCTCGCCCCGTGCTTGTGAGCGCAGATCTCGGCACGAGAGAGTACAACGGCGACGAAGCGGTCGTAAAGAGCAATATTTCCTATACGTTCAAAAACATGATCGACGCCGACAAGAAGTTCTACGCGATTCAAACCAAGAACGGCGCATACTTCATCGACAAGAACGTCGCTATCGACAAAGACGGCAACGTGATTGCGAAAGACGGCACGGCATACGGCTTGCTCTTGCAAAATATTAAGGAAAAATATGATAACTATACATTAGTATATAGTAATAATAGCGAAATCGCAGGTAAGAAGGCGTTGGCGTTCGTCATGGCCGACGACACGATCGTCTACGAAAAACCTGCCGAGGCTGAAATTGCGGAGTACTGGTACGCACTCGAAACAACCGACAAATACATCCTCAAAAACGATACGGCAAGCGTTGAAGAAGCGCAAAACGCAAACAAAATCGTCGGTTTCTATAAGGTTGACGGTGTCGACGCATACTTGATTGCAAGCGATTATGCCGGCGAAACGAGCAAACTCGTCGACGCAATCAACTATTTGCCCGCACAAGGCAAAATCACTCAACGCACCGCATCCATCAGAGCAAGCGGCATCGAAAGAGCAACCGACACCGACGCATTTGAAAAGACCTACGACGGCACGGATATCTTCTTCGGTCAAGTCGGCGTCGATTTCAACTTCTCAACGAGTGCGGTTTCAAACGTCATCATCGGTGACGACGTGACGATCGCAAACGTTTCGGCAAAATTCGACAGCGCGTACGCAACCGCAAAGTACGTCGTGTTCACGGCAAGCGGTATCGCCGGCGCGGATGCTTACAACTACACCATAGCGGGTGAAAAGACAAGCGTCGAAGTCAAGCTCTCCGGCAGAATCAAAGCAAGAAGCATCAACGCGTATCTTGCCGACGACGAGGCCGAATACGGTGTTTCCACCGGCAAATTCACCGGCAAAGTGACCTACAAACTCGTGGGCAACGACGGCGTTGAATACGCACTTGACAATCAATTTGCAAACGATACGGCATTCTATATCTCGATGTCCGACTTCCTTGCGGCAACGGGACTCGACGCAAGCAATGCAACGCTTCTTGCAGGCGTTTCTTATGACCTTGCAGACGGCAAATACGTCAAGGCGGCGGAAGGCGCAATCGGCGGATACGTTCGTATGGGCGAGGGTGCAAACGACAAAATTTCCACCTTGCCGCAAGCATACGTATCATTTGCCGCAACCACTCCCGAAGCGGGCACGACGTCCACGTCCTACGTCTTGAAGGGCGGCAGGGCAAAGAACTACGACTTTAAGCCTGTCTACACCGACAAGGGCAGCGTTTCGGAAGCAAACGGCACAACGAGCAAAGTTTCCGTCGTCAAGAAAAACCTGTACGTCCTCACCGTTTCAAACGCATACAGCGCAAATTACGGCGATGTTATGAGTGCGGACGGCAAACTTCTCTTCAACGTCGGATTGAGATATCTCGACAAGAACGGCAACGACGGCATCATCGGCGGTCAATCGGTCAACACCTTGTTCGCAAAGGACAGAACAAACTTCTTCCCGACGGTCAGACTCGGCGTTTACAACGAAAACACCGGTGTAACCACGCCTGCAACCCAACTTGCAAAGATTTCCGACAAACTCGAATCTTACGAGCATTACGTGCTCTACGTGGTGTCCGATTACGATTACGACGCCGTCGATACGATTGTGAGAAACTACAACGTCGTTTTGGCAGGCATCGACACGATCTCCTCAAGAGATAACGACGGACAAATCAGAACGATATTCGATATCGCCGGCACAAATGCGAAATTCGACACGGCAACGCTCGAAATCGTTCTTCCCAAACTCACCGGCGTGAGCGTGGGTAACGACACTCAAAACGAGTTTAGCTATTCTTACGCAATCGACAAGACGGGCAACGGTATCAATCGTTTGCACGAAGTCGTTCAAGGCGAACTCGAAACCGACGAAGTTATATTCGTGGACGACGAGGGCAACGAACTCTATCCTATAAACGTCGGTACGTATAGCGGTATCGTCAAAGTCAGACGTTATATCAACGCAAACGGTCAATTCGTCGCGCGCAAAGATGTAGACGCAAACGGCTACTATATCGAGTGGAACAGCGGTTCGGTGAAGAAGAGCATCGTCATCGACAAGGCGGACGTCGGACTTCGTGCTCAAAACGTCAGCGAATACTACAACGGCGCAAAGCACGAGTACGCAACCGCAGGCGGCGCAAACAGAATCAGCTACAACAACCTTACAAACGGTTACAACCTTGTCAAGAACGCGGACTTCACGCTGACCTATCAAGTGCTCAAAGACGGCAAATACGTTACGATTTCCGCAAACGAAGTCGTCAATGCGGGCAAGTACAGAGTGATCGTTGCGCTCACCGACAAATTCCTTGCAAGCGAATGTGGCAAAAACTACAATGCGGCAAGCACTGTTGCAGAACTTCAAGTGCTCAGGGCAATCGTAAACGTCACGCTCAGCTCGGACGGCTACGCAATGAGCGAAGAAATGATAGACGGTTCGACGGTTATGAAACTCACAGGCGATTTCGTTGAGGGCAAAAACTATTCCGTCGGTTACGAAGTGGCAATGGCAAGCGCAAGCAACGCTCCTGCAATCGCAATCGACAAGAGTCAAACCAAGCTTGTCGGTCTCGAAGGCATCAAGAGTGCGGGCAAATATTCGTTTGCGGTCGTGCTTTCGGACGATACGCTCAGCCAAGACAACTACGTCTTTATGAGCAGCACCGGCGTGCTCGAACTCACCGCAAAGAGCCTTGCTTCCTCCGACGGTTCGTCAATCAACATCACCGAGGGCAAAGGCGTTGTCGCAAACAGACTCGAAGTGAAGGAAATCAAGACGAACAACGCTCTTGCAAGCGATATGTCCTATCTGAAAGCGGTTGAGCAATACGTTGCGGCAATGAGCCAAAAGGCAGGCGTCAAAGACGCAAGCGTGGCGGCGGTGCTCAGAGTCAACCTCTATCTTGACGATCAACTCGTTCTGCTTTCAAACACGCCCACGACGGTTACGGTTGCGCTCCCCGAAAGCGTCAAGAACCTGAACGGAATTGCAATCTACTATGTCAACGAAAACGGCGGACTTACCAAACTCACCGATTATGTGGTCAACGACGGCAAATTGACGTATTCGGCAAACTATGTCAACGGCATCGTGTTTGTGGACGTCAACCATCAATCACTCGACGCATGGAAGATTTACGTTATAGTGGCGGCAGTCGTGATCGTAACGCTCATTGTGGTTGCAACGGTCGTGACGATTGTCGTCAAGAAATCAAAACTTAAAAAGCTGGCATAACGCCACAATTTAACTACACAAAAAAAGGCGCGGCAACGCGTCTTTTTTTTGTGTGTTTTACAAATGGTACGATATGCCTCAATCGGCAAATTTTCCGACCGTTTCTCTTATATATTAAATGAGTTTTTAATAAACTACCTTTTAATTTAAGACTTGTAAATTGAATATTCAAGTGGTATAATAA
>ENA-UAOK01001252-UAOK01001252.1-human-gut-metagenome-genome-assembly--contig:-NODE-1252-length-11881-cov-7.752664_pt1 | contig 11881 bp, 7 predicted proteins | sample MGYA00243467_ERZ654553 | MGnify/ENA primary metagenome ERZ654553 (study PRJEB26926, sample SAMN06164886) | human gut metagenome | biome: ENVO:00009003; feature: ENVO:2100002; material: ENVO:00002003...
TGAGGGAAGTGAACGAACATGAGCAAGAAGGGCGATAGCCCGGAATGCGAATGGGAGTACCCATAGGAGGTTGGCGTGACTGCTTGCAGGCAAAGCAAACCTCCTATGAGGGAAGTGAACGAACATGAGCAAGAAGGGCGATAGCCCGGAATGCGAATGGGCGATATAGGAGGATACGAAGCAATGAAATATCCGAAACATATACAGCGGGGAGGGACCATTGGATTTGTGGCCCCTTCTTTTGGCTGTCAGATAGAACCTTATTACACTGCCTTTGGCAATGCCCAGAAGAAATTCCGGGAAATGGGCTATCAGTTACAATTAGGCCCCAACTGTTATGCCGGAGAGGGCATCGGTATCAGTAACACCCCTGAAAAATGCGGGCAGGAGCTGACGGATTACTATTGCAGCCCGGAAAATGACTGTCTGATCTCCTGCGGTGGCGGAGAACTGATGTGCGAGACCATGAGCCATGTGGATTTTGAGCGTCTGCAGGCAGCAGAGCCCAAGTGGTATCTGGGGTATTCTGACAATACCAACATGACCTATCTGCTGGCAACCATCTGTGATACCGCCTCCGTCTACGGCCCCTGCGCGGCCGCTTTTGGCATGGAGCCCTGGCATGCATCCCTGAAAGATGCCTTCGGAATATTGACCGGAGAGACCAAAGAGGTGCATGGATATGACAAGTGGGAAAAGGAGTCTCTGAAAAATGAAGAACAGCCTCTGTTGCCCTATAACACCACGGAATCCAGAGTGCTGAAAAAGTATCTTGGCAGACAGACAGCAGAAGAGGAACCGGAGATCCGCTTTTCAGGTCGGTTGCTGGGCGGCTGTATGGATTGTCTGGTGAATCTACTGGGAACCCGGTTTGATAAAACACAGGATTTTCTGGAAAAGTATAAAGAGGACGGAATCATCTGGTTCCTGGAAGCCTGTGACCTGAATGTTTTTGCCATCCGCAGAGCCATGTGGCAGATGGAGGAAGCCGGATGGTTTCAGTATGTCAAAGGTTTTCTCATCGGAAGACCGTTGTGTTTCGGACAGGAGATGATGGGACTGGATCAGTACCAGGCAGTTCTGGCCGTGGCGGGAGAGAAGAATGTTCCCGTGATCATGGATGTGGATCTGGGACATCTGGCACCCATGATGCCGATTGTCACCGGAAGCTGTGCGGAAGTACAGGTACAGGGCAATGATGTCACCCTCCGTTATGACTATCGGTAAAATGTATAAATTCATAGAAAAAGTGTAGAAATAAGAAAAGGCTCATCCCAAACGGGAGAGCCTTTTCGTGCGTCTATGGAACGCTCTATTCGTCGAAAACGATATTAGCAGCCAAAATTGAAGTAGCCGCAGAATGCATTCAACCACTGAGAACAGTTAATGAATTTGAAACACATACTTTCTTCCTCCTTTTCCTGTTGCCTGGTGTTCGGTTACGTCTGTGTTAGCTAAGCACAAATGAATTGTAACAATTTTGTAACAATTAATCCATAGGAGATGATTGGAAAAAAATTAGAAAAAGCAGGAAATGCGATGTGGTTATAAAAATACAAAAAGAAAGCGCAGAACCGATTTGATTCTGCACTAACTGCCGGCAATGGGACTTGAACCCATACGGTGTTGCCACCAACAGATTTTGAGTCTGCCTCGTCTGCCATTCCGACACGCCGGCATTCAAACACTCACAACAGAGATTATCTTATCATAGATTAAAAAAGTTGACAAGAGTTTTTTTCTGGAATCTTGCTACTATTTTTCTAGTCTTTTTACACAAGATGTTGTATAGTAGAAGTGTATGAGTATATGGGAACGCAATCTGTAGAACTGTTTTGGAATAGGGTGGAAGCATGAATTGCAAAGAATTTGAAAAGAATATTCCTGATTTCATTGCAGGAAAACTGGATTTTCAGACCTTGCAGGAATTCGGGGAGCATATGCGGGAATGCCCGGGCTGCAAGGAGGAATTGGTGATTCAGTTCCTTGTAACGGAAGGTATGCAGCGTCTGGAAGACGGCGATGCTTTTGACCTGCAGAGAGAACTGGAACTGAGACTTGCGGAAGCAAAGCGCAAGGTAAGATTTCATATGGCTTTTCTGAAGACAGGGGCTGTACTGGAAGTGCTGACGGTGATTTTTCTTATGGGATTTCTGGGATGGATCATCTCTTAGCGACACCTGATAGAATCAAGAGGATAGAATTAAGATAGGATAGACAGAGTATGAGTCAGAAACTGGTATTGATCGACGGACACAGTATATTGAACCGGGCATTCTACGGAGTGCCGGATCTGAGTAATGCAGAGGGACTGCACACAAATGCCATTTATGGTTTTTTGAATATTATGTTTAAAATTCTGGAGGAGGAAAAGCCGGAATATCTGGCAGTGGCTTTTGATGTTCATGCACCGACTTTCCGCCACAAGATGTATGAGGCTTACAAGGGAACGAGAAAGCCTATGCCGGAGGAATTGCGGGAGCAGGTGCCCGTCATGAAGGAAATCCTGAAGGCCATGCATATTACCATTATGGAGCAGGCGGGACTGGAAGCAGATGACATTCTTGGAACGCTGGCCAAAAAAGCAGAGCAGGCCGGATTGGAAGTATCACTGGTCTCCGGGGACAGAGATCTGCTGCAGATTGCCACGGATCATATCAAGATCCGGATTCCGAAGACGAAGCAGGGCAGAACGGAGATCGAGGATTATTATGCCGCAGATGTACTGGCTGCCTATCAGGTGACTCCGTTACAGTTTATCGAACTGAAAGCCCTGATGGGAGATACCGCCGATAATATTCCAGGAGTGCCGAAGGTGGGAGAGAAAACCGCACAGGCACTGATGGTGGAGTACGGTTCTCTGGATAATATTTATGCCCATGTGGAAGAAATCTCGAAAAAAAGTATCCGGGAATCCCTGATCGAGCATAAGGATCTGGCAGATCTGAGCAAGACGCTGGCAACGATCAAGACCGACTGCGAATTGCAGTTGGATTACGAACAGGCCAGAGCAGAGGGGTTCTATACCCCGGAAGCCTATACCTTGTGCAAACGTCTGGAATTCAAAAATCTGTTGGGAAGATTTGAAAAAGATGCCGCCGCCAATGACAGCAAGATCGCAGAAAGCTTCCGACAGATTGAAGATAAAAAAGAATTTTTACAATATCTGAAAAAAGCGCAGAAACAGAAGGAGATCGGCCTGTGGCTGATCACGGAACCAGTGGATGCTACTACGAAAAAAGAAGAATTGCTGGGGGTGGCATTGTCTGTGTCCGATGAGGAGACGGTATTTTATGCCCTGACCCATGAAAAGGAACCGGAAGGGCAGTTAAGTCTGTTTGCGGAAGAGGTGGAATCTGTGGATGACACCGCAGAGATCACGGAAGCTCTACAGGAACTTTCCGCAGGTACGGATACACAGATCGCTACCTTTGATGTGAAGCACCAGTATGACTATCTGGACCGCAGCAGTACAGAACAGTATTTTGACGTATTGATCGCGGCGTATCTGCTGAATCCTCTGAAGAATGATTATGACATGGAGGCCATTGCTTCGGAGCATCTGGGAATTCTGATCCCGGGCAGAGCGGAAGTATTCGGCAAGAGAGATTTCCGGACACTGCTTTCCGAGGACACCGGGAAAGCCATGGAGTATGCGTGCTACGGAGCCTATGTCTCCCGGAAAGGCAAAAAAGTCCTGAAGGACAAGCTGGAGGCAGCAGGCATGAAATGTCTCATGGAGGAGATGGAGATGCCTCTTTCACTGGTACTGTATGACATGCAGAAAGAAGGTGTGGCTGTAAAGCGGGAGGAACTGAAGGCTTATGGGGATGCACTGGTGGCCCGCATTGAGGAACTGGAACAGTCCATTCACACACAGGCAGGAACAGAGTTCAATATCAATTCCCCCAAGCAGCTGGGCGAGGTACTGTTTGAGACCATGCAGATCCCCGGCGGCAAGAAGACCAAGACCGGATATTCCACAGCTGCGGATGTGCTGGAAAAGCTGTCGGCGGATTACCCTATTGTAAGAGATATCCTGGAATACAGAGGTCTGACCAAGTTAAAGTCCACCTATGCAGACGGACTGGCAGCTTTTATTGAAGAGGACGGCAGGATCCATACGAATTTCAATCAGACCATTACTGCCACGGGGCGTATCAGCTCTACAGAGCCGAATCTGCAGAACATTCCCATGCGTATGGAACTGGGCAGACAGATCCGCAAGGTATTTATCCCCAGAGAAGGCTATGAATTCATGGATGCGGACTATTCCCAGATCGAACTGCGAGTGCTGGCTCATATGTCCGGAGACGAACAGCTGATTGATGCTTACAGACAGGAAGAGGATATTCACCGGATCACGGCATCCAAGGTATTCCATACTCCTTTCGAGAAAGTCACGGATCTGCAGCGCCGGAATGCCAAGGCAGTCAATTTCGGTATCGTCTACGGTATCAGTTCCTTTGGACTGAGTCAGGATCTGAGTATCAGCAAAAAGGAAGCGGCACAGTACATTGAACAGTATTTTGCTACTTACCCGAAGGTGAAGGAATTCATCGACAAACTGGTGGCGGATGCAAAGGAAAAGGGCTATACGGAGACCATGTTTGGCAGAAGACGCCCTATCCCGGAACTGTCATCCTCCAATTTCATGCAACGGTCCTTCGGCGAGCGAGTGGCCATGAATGCCCCTATTCAGGGAACGGCGGCGGATATTATCAAGATCGCCATGATCAAGGTATGGAAAGCATTGAAAGAGGAAGGGTTAAAATCCCGTCTGATCCTGCAGGTGCATGACGAACTGTTGGTCGAGACCGCACAGGAGGAAGAGGCAAGAGTCCGTGAGATCCTTACGGAAAATATGAAGTCCGCGGCAGATCTGGCGGTGACGCTGGAAATCGATCTGCACACGGGCAATAACTGGTATGAGGCGAAATAAATGCGTTTTATAGGTATTACCGGCGGTGTGGGTGCCGGGAAAACAGAGATTTTAAAATATATCGGACAGCATTATAAATGTGAGATCTATCTGGCGGATGAGATCGGGCATAAAGTCAAGGAACCGGGAACCGAAGGCTATCATGCGCTGGTAGCGCTGATGGGAGACGGAATCCTTGCGCCGGACGGACAGATCGATAAGCCGGCAATGGCGGCAAAGATTTTTGCAGATCCGACACTGTTGGAACAGGTGAATGCCATCATTCATCCTGCGGTTAAAAAATATCTGGCGGATCGTCTGGCAGAGGCAAAGAATAAGGGCGATGTGGAACTGTTTTTTGTGGAAGCGGCACTTTTGATCGAGAGCGGGTATGAACATATAGTGGATGAAATGTGGTATATCTACGCCAGAGAAGATGTACGCAGAAGAAGACTTTCGGAAAGCCGCAATTACACACCGGAGAAGATAGAAAAGATCATAGCATCACAGCTTTCGGAGGAAGAATTCCGGCAGCATTGTGATTTTGTCATTGATAACAGTGACAGTCTGGAAGACAGCTACAGACAGATCAGACAGAAACTGGAGGCATATTCATGGAAGGAGTAAAAGAAAAACAGGGACAGCTGGTATTCGGACTGGATATCGGTACGAGAAGCATCGTAGGTACGGTAGGATACTTAAATGGCGGGAAGTTCCATGTGCTGGCACAGCGCTCCAAGGAGCATGAGACCAGAGCCATGCTGGACGGACAGATCCATGACATCGGCAAGGTGGGAGAGACTATTTCCCAGGTAAAGGAACAGCTGGAAGCGGATCTGGGCAGAGAACTTACGGAAGTATGTATCGCAGCTGCAGGCCGTGTGTTGCGTACCGTCACTACCTATGTGGAGCACAGCTTTGAGAGCGACCGGGAGATCACGCAGGAAGATGTGTATTCCCTGTGTACCATGGGCGTGGAGAAGGCTTACGAGGAATTCCAGAACAGCAATACGGATACAGATATGAAATTCTACTGTGTGGGTTATACGGCCATGCGGTATTACATGAATGGCTACCAGATGGGTAATCTGGAGGGACATAAGGCAAAAAACATTGCAGTGGATCTGATCGCCACGTTTCTGCCGGATGATGTAGTGGACGGTCTGTATAAGGCAGTAGAACTGGCGGGCCTGCATGTGGCGAATCTGACACTGGAGCCTATTGCTGCCATTCAGGTAGCAATTCCGGAGAAGTTCCGTATGTTAAATATGGCATTGGTGGACGTGGGTGCAGGCACCAGTGATATTTCCATTACCAAAGAGGGAACCATCACAGCCTATGGCATGATTCCCGTAGCAGGAGACAGCCTGACGGATATTCTGGTACAGCATTGTCTCGTGGAATTCGAGGTGGCCGAGCAGATCAAGAGAAAATGCAGAACCCAGGAGACTATCGAATACGAAGATATCATGGGACTGCCCCAGACCATCAAAGCCAGCGAAGTGCTGGAACTGCTGGATCAGGAGATCGAACGTATGACCCAGCTGGTATCCGATACCATCAAAGAACTGAACGGGGACAAACCGGTCAGTGCCGTGTTCGTGGTAGGCGGCGGTGGAATGGTGCCCGGTTACACGGAGAAGCTGGCAGAGAAGCTGGGCATCGTGAAGGAACGTGTGGCAATCCGGGGACAGGAAGTCATGCAGACCATTACATTTGAACTGGAAAATGCCAGAAAGGATGCCATGATGGTAACACCTATCGGTATCTGTTTAAGCTATTATGTACAGAGCAATAATTTTATTTTCGTGGAATTCAACGGAGAGCGGGTAAAGCTCTATGATAACGGCAAATTATCCGTGACAGATGCCGCTATGCAGATGCAGTTCCCCAATGACCAGCTGTTCCCCAGAAAAGGGGAAGCCCTTCTGTTTACTGTCAATGGTAAGACCCGTATGGTGCGGGGCGAACAGGGAGAGGCAGCAGTCATCCGGGTCAACGGAGACGAGGCGGATATGTATACCCAGGTACATAATGGGGACCGCATTGTGGTAACACCTTCCACGGAGGGCGAACCTGCGGTGTTGGAGCTGGGAAAACTCTCTGAACTGGGGGATGCACTGCAGGTCTATGTGAACGGTAAACAGATCAGTCTGCCGAAGACAGCGGAAGTCAACGGTCACAGAGAGAATGAATTCTACCGGATTGGCCAGAACGATGATATTCGGATTCGGAATTCTTATACTGTAAAGGAAATCGCAGAATTTCTGGATGTGCCTCTCGGTGCGGATATCAAGGTCAATGATACAGCGGCGCAGCCGGATACCAGAGTTTATGAGCATTTCACCGTAAGCTGGGATATGAAGAACCCGCTGCCGGAAGGGAGTTATGCAGACCTGCCGGATGCGGACACAGAAGAGGATGCCTATAGAGAAGAGCCTGTGATGCAGAAGGCAGAGGCTGTGGCAGGAGAAGCGGCGATGACACAGGGGACAGAGACTGCGGCAGAAAACGGGACGGCTTCCGTGACAACGCAGGGGACTTCCGGGAAGCAGGACGAAAAGTACGAAAACGTGGAACAGACGGCACAGAGCCAAAGCGTGGCACCACAGGGACCGCATCCATTAACAGTGATCGTGAACCATTCCCCCATCACCATGCAGGGTAAGGCTTCCTATGTATTTGTGGATGTGTTTGATTATATTGATTTTGATCTGGGATCCTCCGCATCCGCAGGCAGATCCATTGTGACGAACTTAAATGGACGCCCGGCACAGTTCATGGAACCTTTGAATGAGGGAGATGTGATCGAGATCTACTGGAAAAGCATGCACTAGTATGCATTAATGCCGAAGATGGAAAACGGCAAAGAGTAAGACAGAAGTAAGATAGAAAAGAGATTAAGAAGTTATGAGATTATGTAGTATTGCCAGCGGCAGCAGCGGCAACTGTATTTATGTGGGATCAGAGGCCACGCATCTGCTGGTGGACGTGGGAATCAGCGGCAAAAAGGCGGAGGCCGGGCTGAACAGTCTGGGACTCACCGGAAGAGATCTGGATGGCATCCTGGTGACCCACGAACATATGGATCATGTGGCGGGACTGGGTGTCATGGCGAGAAAATATGAAGTGCCGATCTATGCCACAACGGGAACCCTGGAAGAAATCCAGAAGATGGGGAATCTGGGCAAGATCGATCCAGCCCTGTTTCGGGAAGTGAAGGAAGATGTGAAACTGACTATCAAGGATCTGACTGTCAATCCCATGAAAATCTCCCATGATGCGGCACAGCCGGTGGGCTATCGTATTGCTTACGGAGATAAAAAGGTAGGAATCTGTACGGATTTAGGAGTCTATAATGATTACACCGTGGAGTGCCTGAAGGGAATGGATGCCTTGCTGCTGGAAGCGAATCATGATGTGAAGATGTTGCAGGTAGGACCTTATCCCTATTATCTCAAACAGAGAATTCTGGGGGACAGAGGACACCTTTCCAATGAAAATTCCGGCAAGCTGCTCTGTCGAATCCTGCATGACAAGCTGCAGGCTATCGTGCTGGGACATCTCAGCAAGGAGAATAATCTTCCGGAGCTGGCCTATGAAGCGGTCCGGATGGAAATCACCATGGGAGAGAACCCTTACCGGGCGGAAGACTTCCGGATGATGGTGGCAGACAGGAGCAATGCATCTCCGGTGATCAATATTGCGTAGCGGATGCGCAGCGCATCAGCCAGCATTATTCGTTGGAGCCGCATCATAGCACGCTTTTGCGTCATTTCATGACTAGCTTTGCTCCATAGTTTGGCGCTCGGTGCCTGAAACATATTCGCTCACAAAATGATGCAAGCATGATTTCTGTGTCTGAATATGTTCATAGGCTGAACTTGAGGTTGCAAATTGTAGTAAAGTGTAGTTTAATAGATAAAAATAATAGCATGATTTCATGCAGAAAATGAGGGCGATTATGAAAAGAACAATTATTACGGTAGTTGGTAAGGACACAGTAGGCATTATCGCAAAGGTATGTACCTATCTTGCGGAAAACGGCATCAATATCCTGGATATTTCGCAGACCATCGTACAGGGATATTTTAACATGATGATGATCGTTGACACCAACCAGATGCAGAAAACTTTTGGTGACATGGCAGATGAACTGGCTGTTCTCGGAGAAGAGATTGGCGTAGTGATCAAGTGCCAGAAGGAAGAGATCTTTGACAAGATGCACCGCATCTGATAAGCCCCACGATTTCGAAATAAATAAGACCCGAAGGGGCAGATAGGAGCCGTAATGATCAATTTATATGAAGTAACAGAGACCAACAAAATGATCGAGGAAGAGAACCTGGACGTGCGTACCATCACACTGGGTATCAGCCTGTTAGACTGTATCGATTCCGATCTGGACAGATTAAATGAGAGGATTTATAACAAAATCTACGAAGCAGCCAAGGATCTGGTGAAGACCGGAGAGGAGATCTCCAGAGAATTTGGCATCCCCATTGTAAATAAGAGAATTTCCGTAACTCCCATTGCACTGATCGGTGGTGCGGCATGTCATACGATAGAAGACTTTGCAAGTATTGCAAAGACATTGGATAAGGTAGCACATGAGGTTGGTGTGAACTTCCTGGGCGGTTATTCCGCATTGGTCAGCAAGGGAATGACCCCGGCGGACGAACTGCTGATCCGTTCCATTCCTCTGGCGTTGTCTACCACAGAGCGTGTGTGCAGCTCTGTGAACCTGGGCTCCACCAAGACCGGTATCAACATGGATGCCGTAAAGCTGATGGGTGAGATGGTCAGGGAGACTGCAGAGTATACCAAGGAAGATGATTCCCTGGGCTGTGCAAAGCTGGTAGTATTCTGTAATGCACCGGATGATAATCCTTTCATGGCAGGTGCCTTTCATGGTGTGACCGAAGCAGACAAGATCATCAATGTCGGTGTCAGCGGCCCCGGCGTTGTAAAGACCGCACTGGAAAAGGTGCGCGGCGAGAACTTCGAGGTTCTCTGTGAGACTATCAAGAAGACTGCTTTTAAGGTAACCCGTGTAGGTCAGCTGGTAGCACAGGAGGCATCCCGGATGTTAAATGTTCCCTTTGGCATCGTGGATCTGTCTCTGGCACCGACCCCGGCCATCGGCGACAGCGTAGCGGATATCCTGTGTGAGATCGGTCTGGAACATGCCGGAGCTCCCGGAACCACTGCAGCCCTGGCGTTGTTGAATGATCAGGTGAAAAAGGGCGGTGTTATGGCATCTTCCTACGTCGGCGGTTTAAGTGGTGCATTCATTCCTGTCAGTGAAGATCAGGGAATGATCGATGCCGTGAATGCCGGAGCCCTCACCATCGAGAAGCTGGAAGCAATGACTTGTGTCTGCTCCGTAGGTCTGGATATGATCGCCATTCCCGGAGACACCAAGGCAACCACCATTTCCGGTATCATTGCGGATGAAATGGCCATCGGTATGGTGAACCAGAAGACCACCGCAGTTAGAATCATCCCCGTAATCGGAAAAGGCGTGGGAGAGACCGTGGAGTTCGGCGGCCTGTTAGGTTACGCGCCCATCATGCCCGTGAATACCTTCTCCTGTGATGCTTTCGTCAACCGCGGCGGCCGCATCCCCGCACCTATTCATAGCTTTAAGAACTAACTGGAAAGTTAGTTTGGTGTAAATAGTCCAAAAACGATGAATTCCGTACAAAAAAAGTTCCTAAATCAGGAATTTTTGTACGGAATTTCTTTATTTTGCTTATGCAGCGAAAATAGAGACTTTTTACATATCAAAATTTCATATTTTTGTATTTTTTTCTCAGAAATTGGCGTTTTAAATACAAACAGAACTCCCGGAGTAGCAGAAGGCCCTCAGGCAGATGTCTGTCGGAGCGTGTTGATATTTTCTTAAGCAGTGGTGAGTCATCAGGGTGGAGCAAACACGATGTTTGCGACAGGCGGCCGGCGACATGGATGTCGCCTAGAGCCGTGCCCGTTCGGATGAGATACACTTTATCCACTGCTTTACAAAATTCACACTCGGAGACCGATATCTGCCTGAGGACCTTCTGCCGCTTCGGGAGTTCGTCTGGTTTGCCAATATTTATTCTCCCTTTTCGGAAAAGTGTTTCTGATATTACTTAGCCCAAGCTATCCTGTTATTTATACATTTTAAGAAGTTAATGCAATTTGAGCTATTGATTTGCTTGGATATAATAAAGATTAGTTTTGCTGACTGGATTGAAATTGAGTTTAGGTTTAAAACATAATAAAAGCTATCCAATCTTTTTGACCGGGTAGCCTTTGTAAAATTTATTCTGCTGGAACTTCTGTGGTTGTGAGTGATATATACTCTGAAAAAATGGCATTTACCACAGCTTTCCTTTCGTCATCCAGTGATAAATAGTTCTGATTTACATTATCGTTGAATGTACCACAATCGGAATGATATTTGTATGTTTCTTCGTTGATTGTAATTTCAATGTTGCTTAAACAATCAGTTGTACCTTCTGTATTCCATGCATCACCACATAATATATTAGATATAGTTCTGATATCCTCATTTTCAGTGATGTTCGCATTTTCTCCTGTGAAAACATTATGAATACTTATTACTGCAACTGGGTCTATCATAAGTTCACTACTGGCCAGGACTTTTTCTGTTGCAAAAACCCACCATTTTTCATTCATATTAATCTCGATTATGCCTTCTTGTGAACCATATTGATATCCATAGCCTGTACCAAAGTTAGATTGATTGTCTTTTGTTGGCTTTTCACTTCCGTCTACTTCTGACGTAATCTCTCCATCCATAACACCACAACGGGCTTCTACTGTACTTTCATGACCTGTGTCAATATATAACTCGCCATTTACCATGACCATAGGAATTAAATCCCATTGTTCTGCTTGTATGATAATTAGGAAGTTAATTATCACATATTTCCTTTCTTTTAATATCGT
>ENA-UAOK01001257-UAOK01001257.1-human-gut-metagenome-genome-assembly--contig:-NODE-1257-length-11775-cov-4.513908_pt1 | contig 11775 bp, 8 predicted proteins | sample MGYA00243467_ERZ654553 | MGnify/ENA primary metagenome ERZ654553 (study PRJEB26926, sample SAMN06164886) | human gut metagenome | biome: ENVO:00009003; feature: ENVO:2100002; material: ENVO:00002003...
CCTCTTCCACGGCGGATTGCAGGCCCAGGGAGATCCGGTTGACGCCCGCCTTTGCCAGCACTTCAAACAAATTCCCATCCGCATCGGAGGGGTTGCACTCCACCGTGATCTCCGCGCCACGCAGGCCATAGCAACCCCGCGCGGTTTGCACCAGCGCCGCAATACGGGCTCCACCCAGCAGGGAGGGCGTTCCGCCGCCAAGGTAGAGGGTATCCGCCGCTCGGCCAGTGCGATTCGCCCATTGCTCCAAGGATTTTTGCAAAGCCTGGGTATATGTATCCATGCACGCCGCATCCGCGCGCATCGAATAAAAATCACAATAGGGGCACTTCCCACGGCAGAACGGAATGTGAAGATATAGCCCGATCGGGTTCGCCATAACCGCCTTCCTTTCTCCACAAACAGCGTTTGTATAACACCGTAATTCACGCAACGCGAAGAGCATCCAAACGTGCCGCAAAATGCGGGCCAAAAGGAATGACCCGCAAGCGGCTTTCCTCAAAAGAACCGTTACAAATTCATAATTTTGCGGCAGCGTGTTCCCTTCCGCACTCTGAATTTCTTTGTCACAAGCATATCACATCGACTGCGAAAAGGGAATACGCCCATTTAAACGGAAAACTGCATCGGCCAGGTGAGATATTCGTTATACGGCATTTTTTCCACCGTGTAAAAGCCCGAGGGCGCTTTTAACAGCCATGGAATACGGTTGACCACCGTCGCGCAGGTGTGCTCTACCGTTGCCGGGTGCCGAACTGAACAGTCCACATTCGGCTCGCCGAAAATCTTCCAGTCGTTGAGGTCGCTCTCCTCCGGCGCATACACCTTGCCGACGCATTGGGTCACAATCGTCACGCCCTGCATCGTCTCCGTCGTCACCACGGCGGACATACCTGTGCAATCGCCCTTGGGGATGGTTCGACCGAGCGTTTTGGAATAGATATCGTCCCTGTGGAAGGTGGGAATGCATTTCTGCGATATGCTTCGGATCGTCCAACCCATTTTAGAGCAGAGCGCTTCGTTGGAATTCCAAACGTAAGCGGGCAGGCTGTCCGCGCTCGCAATTGTCTCCTCGAAATCCTCTTTGGTGAAACCCGCGCCATGCGCCTCGGCGAGCGCAAGCCCATAATCCTCCACGTTATAGCTCGTGATGCCCTCAACGCGCTCAATGTGGTGGCAGCCGCCGGCAAGCACGCTGATGAGGTTACACCAGAAGATATCCTGCATTCCAGTGCCCGCAAGCGTGCAGCCGTGGTGCTTTGCCAGCCGGTCCAACCGGTTTGTGATCTCCGGCGCGGTCGTCCAAGGGTAAAACGCCTCCTCACAGGTGGTGATCGCATTGATGCCACGCCGCGCGCATTTTTCAAAAAACGGCTCCATATCCGTCATAAAGCTGAACAGCGTCAGGATCGCCACTTCCGCGTCGCAGCTGTCAAGCACCTTGTCGGCATCATCGCTGATGACAACGCCGGTCCGGCGCCCAAGGCCCGCGAAATCGCCGATATCCATGCCCACAACCTCTGGATTCGTATCAATTGCGCCAACGATCTCCGCACCCTTCTCCGTCAAATAGCGGATCAGCACCTTCGCCATTTTTCCGCACCCATATTGAATCACGCGAATTTTTTCCGGGAATGCGCCCATTGCGCAGGAACTCATAGGAAACACTCCTTTTCACCCGGCGAGCCGGGTTTTCTTTGCGCACTCCTTCCAGCAGAAAAAGTGCCGCCGGGATTATTGTATCCGGCGGCTTTTTCAATATACCAGCGAATGGAAAACGGCTTAGACTTCGCAAAGCGCCCGTATGACCTCCCCGGCGAGCAAAAGGCCCGCGGCAGGCGGCACAAAAGAGACGCTGCCAGGCACCGCGCGCTTTTCCCTCTCCTCACCGCAGGGCGCGGGCGACAGAGGCTCCTCCCGGGAATAAACCACTCGCAGCGCTTTTACGCCCCTTTTTTTCAGCTCTCTGCGCATCACACGGCACAAGGGGCACACCTGTGTTTCATAAAGATCGGCTACCTCAAACCGGGAGGGGTCGAGCTTGTTGCCCGTACCCATGCTCGCGATAATCGGGGTCTCCATCTCCCGCGCGCGGCAGGCAAGGTCAATTTTCGCGCTAACGGTGTCAATCGCGTCCACGATGTAGCTGTAGCGTACGCCCCAAAACTGCTGTGCATGCTCAGGCAAGTAAAATTCCTGAATCATATGCACCCTGCAATCCGGGTTGATGTCCCGCACCCGCTCGCAGGCAACTTCCACTTTCCTCCTGCCCAATGTGGAGTGCAGGGCATAGAGCTGGCGGTTGAGGTTCGTTATAGATATCGTATCATGGTCAACCAGCGTCAGCTCCCCAACTCCGGCGCGGGCAAGCGCCTCCACCGCAAAGGAGCCCACGCCGCCTAGGCCAAACACGATCACATGGCTATTTTGCAGCCGTTGAACAGCCGCCTCCCCAAGGAGCATCCGCTCGCGCGAAAAGGCATCCGGCATATCCATCCTCCTCCAGGTTTCAATTATCGTTTTATTTTAGCATAAGATCCCGATCTTTCCAAATCTTTTTGCAGTCCGTTGCAAATTTGTAAGAAAAATAGCTGCCCATGTGTAAAAAACGGCTTTTATAATTTAGAGCAGAGCATCAGTGCGCAAGGGTGCACATTGATGCACCCATATGCGCTGCTATACCGCGCAAATCTTTGAACTATATGGAGGAATTCTGATGGCAATCGTAACCGCCGAAAACCTAACAAAACACTATGGCGCCGGGACGAACCTGACCAAGGCGCTCGACGGCGTTTCCCTCACTATCGCAGAAGGGGAATTCGCCGCCATCGCAGGCGCATCCGGCAGCGGGAAATCCACCTTGCTGCATCTGCTTGGCGGTCTTGACCGGCCGACTTCCGGCAGGGTCCAAATCCGCGGCAAGGATTTATATGCAATGAAAGAGGAGGAATTGACCGTATTTCGCCGCCGGGAAATCGGCTTTGTTTTTCAAAACTACAATCTGGTGCCCGTGCTCAATGTGCTGGAAAACATTGTGCTTCCGGCTGAGCTGGACGGGAAAGATCCGGATAAAACTTATATCGCGCAAATCGTCGATGCGCTCGGTCTGACAGAAAAGCTTTCCAACATGCCGAACACCCTCTCCGGCGGCCAGCAACAGCGCGTGGCGGTTGCCCGTGCCCTTGCATCCAAACCCGCGCTGATCTTGGCCGACGAGCCCACCGGCAACCTTGACAGCCGCACAGGGCATGAAGTGATTTCCCTCCTACTAGAAACCAGCCGCACATTCCATCAAACAATTGTCATGATTACGCACAATGAAGAAATCGCCCGCATGGCGGATCGGGTGATCCGCATGGAAGACGGACAGATTACAGAGGGGGATGCCGAATGAAAATTAGGCGAAAAGACGCGGCGGTCCGCCGTATCGCCGCGCGCTCAATGCATACAAACCGCACCCGAAATCTCTTTGCCGCGCTCGCCATCCTGCTCACCACCTTCATGATTTCTACCGTATTCAGCATCGGCCTGAGCTTCGCGGAAAATTACCAGGCCACGCAGGTGCGGCTCAACGGCACCACAGCCAGCATTTTCTTAAACAATCCCAGCGCCAGTCAGACGCAGCAAATCGCGGCCTCTGACCAGCTCGAGGCTGTTGGCACCCAAATTTCCGTGGGGAGCACCACACAGAAAACCAGGGATGGAAAGCCTACGAACATCGCTCTTTTATCCTACGATCAAACGGAATGGGAGCGGCATATCACGCCTGCTGTTGGAGAGATCCATGGCAACTATCCGGACGCATCGGATGAAATCATGCTCTCCACCCGGGCGCTTGAGCAATTGGGGATCGAATTGCCCAGAGAGGGCATGGCTGTTCCCCTCACTTATCTGCTTCATGGCAAAACCCGCTCTGACACCTTCCGTCTGAGCGGATGGTATACAGAATATAAAATTACCCAATCCGGCGGGGAGGCGTTGGTGAGCAGCTCCTTTTGCAACCAACATGCGCTTACGGCAGAGGGAAACGGCATACTGGCCGTTTCCTGCAAAGCCTCCCGGCAGGAAGCGGTTTTCGAAACACTCGAGCAAAATATTCCATTGCGAGAAGGGCAGTCCTTTCAAGCCTCTTTTAGTGCCGCGCAAGAAAGCGCCTCCGGCACCACAATCACAACTGCCGTGATTGTCATGCTCGCCCTTTTCATCGTCCTGAGCGGCTATTTGCTGATCTCCAACGTAATGTATATCTCCGTAGCCCGCGATATCCGCTTCTATGGGATGCTGAAAACAATCGGCGCATCTTCCCGGCAGATCAAACGGCTCGTGCGCCTGCAAGCACTAAGGCTCTCCCTCATTGGGATTCCGGCCGGGCTTCTCCTAGGGGCCGGAGCATCCTTCGGCATTGTCCCCTTTGCGCTGAATATGTTTGCAAGCTCTATGACCGGCATGGAAGCATCCTCCGGCGTGATTTCCTTTCATCCCCTGATCTTTATCGGCACCGCCTGTTTCTCCCTCCTGACCGTTTTCGTAAGCTGCCGCAAGCCTGCAAAGCTGGCCGCAAGCGTTTCCCCCATCGAGGCGCTGCGCCGCGCCGATCTATCCCCGACGAAAAAACAACAGCTTCGTAAAACCACGCACGGCGGCAAGGCGCGCCGTATGGCATTTTACAATGTATTCCGCGATAAAAAACGCGCCGCACTCGTGATGGCCTCCTTATTCATGGGCACCGTCACGCTCTTAGGCGTAAACAGCTTTATCGGCAGCATGAAAGCAGAAAATTTCGTCAACCGCTACTTCCCCCATGACTTCACCTACCAAAGCACACCTCCGCTGGCCAATCAAAAATTTGACCAAGATTTCCTAGCCGCACTCTCGGGGCTAGACGGCGTCACCCACAGGGAGGTTGTGACGGCGGAGCCCTGCTCCATGCCCTTTGATACCGACATTTCGGGGGCCCTTGCCCGCAAGGATTACGACAACTGGCTGGCTGGGAAGGGCGAAAGCTATGATACCTTTTTGGCAAGCCTACAGAAGAAAGCAAGAGATGGAAAGTACGGCACCTGGGTATTCGCCATTGACGACTCCTATGTAGAAGATTATAACAAAACGCATGACCATGCAATCGACCTAAACGCTTTCCGGCGCGGGGAAATCGTGATCCTTGGCTATGGGGAGGAGGCCGCCTTCCATGAAATGATCGGAAAAAAGATTACGCTGACGGGCGACCGCTCAAACCAGCAAAAGGAAGCTGTTATCGGCGGCATATTCTCTTATCAGGATTGCTCTTTTGCCGCCACCTCCAAAACGCTCGGCGCTCCGGACGGCCTATTTGTCAGCAAGGCCTTCATGGAGCAGTTTAGCCCCAGCCCCATTGTCACCAACATCCAGCTGGATGTTGACCCGCAAATGGAGCCCCAGATTGCCAACCGGCTTTCAGCCCTCAACCAGACCCTGACGGACGATTCCTATCAATTCAGCCGGCGGTCGGAACGTGCGGAAACCTTTGCGTCCGACATGTCCTCCATGAATGTACTGGGCAGTGGGATTTCACTCTTACTACTGCTCATCGGCGTGCTCAATTTTATCAATGTGATGGTTACCGGGGTTTATTCCCGCCGACAGGAGCTCGCCGTGTTGGAAAGCATCGGCATGACCAAGCGTCAGATCTCCGGCATGCTTACATGGGAAGGCTTTTACTATGCCCTATTTACCGCCGGCTGTATGTTAACGCTGGGCAACGGCGTGCTCTACCTGATCTCAAAGGCAGTTGTGCAAATTGCGGATTACACCGTATTCTCCTACCCCTTTGGGCTGGTCGTGTGCCTGATTGCGGTGCTCTTTGCCGTCTGCCTCACCGTACCGGCTATCGTATTCCGCATGACGGCCAAGGAGAGCGTAACACAGCGGCTACACCGGGCGGATTGATCCATGCCCCCAAATCCTTTGGATATTCAAAACAAAATGCTGCGGGCGGCATCTTCCCCCGCAGCATTTTGTTTGTGGCCAAAGCCAAATAGGAGCCTGTGCCGCCTTTCTTTGCTCCGATCAGAATTGCGAATAATCCTTGCATACATCCGCCGCGCCCATGGCTTTGCCCCAAAAAGCGGTTGCGTTTTATCTACAATCATGCTATAGTGACCGGGATAATATAAATGGGGGTTCGACTATGTTCCGAAAGAAACGATTTGCGGCCGGGAAAAAGGCGGCGCTCTCTGTTTCCTACGATACGGCCAATCAAAAAATCAACGTTACCGTTCAAAACGGTTTTCGCGCCGTGCTCAACGGAGTGGATTTTCCACAGATCGTTGGGAAGGATGGAACGGTCCATCCGCCGCTGACAGCGCAGACCGTTCTGCTCTCCTTCCGGCTAACCGGCCCGGATGGGGTGGAGCGCGTCACAGGCGACTATCCTATTCGGATTCCCGGGTTGCACAGCGGAAAGCCCGCTCATCCAAAGCCCTCCGTTATTCCGGAGCTTGCCCAGTGGCACAGTGCAGATAACGGCTGGTTTATCCCTTCCGCGCACTCGTCCATCGTCTTACCCCCCGATGCGGGAGAGGCCCTCCGTGCCGTTGCGGCGGAATTTCAGCAGGATTACCGGGAGATCGCTGGCGCAGAGCTGCCCCTGCGTTATGACGATACGCCGCAGGAGAGCGACTTTTATCTGACGTTGGACGACACGGACGCATTTCTTGGCCGGGAGGGCTACTGCGCATCGTTCGGTGCGGCGGCCCGGCTCTCCTCTTCGCACCCGGACGGCGTCTATTGGGCCACGCGGACCGTGCTGCAAATTCTGCGGCAGGGTGGAGAAAAGCCGTGCCTGCCCCATGGTGAAATCCGAGACTACCCCAAATACCCAGTGCGTGGGTTCATGCTCGATATCGGCCGCAGGCCCTTTTCCCTCGAAACACTGCGCAATGTGGCGAAGAACATGGCCTGGTATAAAATGAACGACCTTCAGCTGCACCTCAACGATAATTACATTTGGCTGGAGGAATACAATTCTCGCGGCGAGGAGACGGACAGCTTCGAAGCCTATGAGGCCATGCGGCTCGAATCCAGCCTTCAAAACGGGCAGGGGGAAACGGCAACCGCCAAAGATTATGCTTACACCAAAATGGAATTTAAAGCGTTCATGGAGGAGTCTGCACAGCGCTACCACGTGCAGATCGTTCCGGAAATCGACGTGCCTGCGCACGCCCTATCCTTTGCAAAGGTGTTTCCGGAGCATATGGTAGCCGGAAAAACCTCTCCCCTGCAAAAGGGCCGCCCACTGACTGATCATTTGGACATCAGCCGCCCGGAAACAACCGAGTTTGTCAAGCGCATTTTTGATGATTATACAAGAGGGGAACACCCGGTTTTCGGGCCGGAGACAACGGTACATATCGGAGCGGACGAATTCCTTTCGGATTACGGCGCCTACCGCCGGTTTGTCAACGAACTCGTGCCGTATCTCAAAAAGACCAATCCTGTTCGGCTCTGGGGCGGATTGACCTGGATTAAGGACGATCCAGAAACCCAGATCCTACCCGAAGCGATCGAAAACGTGCAGATGAACCTCTGGTCCTGCGACTGGGCGGACGGCATGGAGATGTATCGGATGGGTTACCAGCTCATTAATACAATTGACCATTTGCTCTACATGGTGCCAAACGGGAAGGGAAACAAGGGCAGCTATGCCGATCTGCTCAACAAGAGAACGGTTTATCAGAAATTTGATCCGCGAAAAGTCCGCCAGAAAAACAGAAAGTATCAAACGCTGCCCGCGGGGGATCCACAGATGCTCGGCGCGGCTTATGCCCTCTGGAACGACAACATTGATAAAAAAGCCTCCGGTTTGACAGAAACAGATCTCTTCCTCCGCTTTTTTGACGCATTGCCGCTATTTGCCGAAAAAACCTGGGCCAACGGCTGTGAAAAGGGCAGTTCAAAAGCAATTGACCGGCTCGCGGAAAAAACCGCTTTCGCGCCCGGCTCCAATCCTCTGCGCTGCGTAAGCCCCACAAATGGCCTCATTGCCGACTACCGCTTTGACGCTGCACGGCCTCTGGAGGATGCTTCTGGCAACGGCCACGGCCTTGCTGTTCCCGTTCACGCGAAATGCGCCTCCGGCCTTGTGCTGTGCGGCGGCGAAAGTTTTGTGGAAACGCCGCTGCAATCGCTTGAAATGGGCGCCTTCCTGGAATGCCGTATCACCCTTGAGGAAATCAAGCCGGGCCAAATCCTGCTGGAATGCGATCCGCCTTACGGCACTCATGATATCCGGATCACCGCTTCCGGAAAGCTCGGCTTTACGCGGGAGGGCTACGAATACGAATTCCCATGCGAAGTGCCGGTGGGCCAGCCGCTCACCCTGCGCCTTGAAACAAGGCTACAGGAGACGGCGCTCTCCGTCAATGGCCAACCAGCCCGCCCGGCTACCGGTAAATTTATTCACAACGGTACCGTCCGGTGTGAAGGAATCAAAAACGCCTCCTTTCACCTGCCGGCCGCACGCATTGGCTCGCAATCAAATGCCGTGCGCGCAAAAATCGAGTGGATGCGCATTGGGAAGGTGCCGGGCAATCGAGGCAAAAAAGGATTGGCGTAACTCAGTTTTTTATATGTTATAGAACAGAGGCCTATGAATTCCCATAGGCCTCTAAAAGCGTTTGATATGTTCCCTCCCCAACAGCGAGCACTGAACCATGGCGCGGCTGGAAATCCAGGCTGTAATCTCGGCGGCGCAGCTTTTTAAAATGGACCAGATCTTCTGTCTGCTGTAAAAAAAATCTGCCATTTGTATATTCATCCATCATCATCACAAAGGTATCCGTTCCAACGATTCGATAGATAAAGTTCCCCTCCACATGCTTGCGGGAGAGAGAGACTTCATTTTCCTCCGGCTCCCGATATGGCCCTGTCAGACAATCCGCCACCGCATACCGGATGCATTTTTTCGCTTCATCCTTATAATATAGATAAAAAACTCCGTCTTTCTCCACGATATCGCCATCAATCCCATCCTGCCCGTTAGCAGGGCGAAACAACTCGGCAGGCGGCGTGGAGAGCGTTTTCAAATCTCTGGAATATGCATACCAGATAACCGTGTTCGGGTCGCCGCCCTGTGCGTTATGATGGCTCCAATAGATCAGGTATTCCCCTTTTTCCGGGTCGAAAGTTGCCTGCGGAGCCCACACCCGATCCGCGCTCTTCGTCTGAGGAAAGGGCCGAAGATCAATCACGGTTTCATCCGTCCAGTGGATAAGATCGTCCGACCGCCACGAAATCATGCTATGATTGCTGTTCCATCCATCTGCGCTCCTCATATCGGTTGCAAGAATGTAGTAAGCGCCATCTTGCCCTTGAAACAAATAAGGGTCCCGCACAGAACCGGTGCCCTTCGTTTGCGCAATGACAGGATGATTGCCATTGAGCGGCGTAAAATGATAGCCATCCTTGCTGACGGCGAAATGAATCCGTTCCTGCTCCGGTTCGTTCCCCGTAAAATAGCAAAACAGATAGCCTCCCTTCGATGAGGCCGCGGGAGTTGCAACCTCAAACACACCGTTTCGATGCAGCACTAGCAGGCAGCCGGCCGCCGCTGCAACAAGCAGCACACCAGCGCAGGCAGCAATTATTTTCCCTTTTTTCAAAACGCACCCTCCCAGCTATGTTTCAAAGAAAGCCGCCGGAGAGATACCGGCGGCTTTTCGCATTCGTTTTAGCCATTTCGGGCTTGGCTCATCACCAGGGTGACAACGCTTTTTGCCGGAAGCTTTACTTGCCCGCCTGAAACATAGGTTGCAACCGGAACCTGCTCCAGATTATGCGCGCTGTCTGTTAGATGCATTTCCACCGTTTCGTAACCTTGTGCATTCAGCGTAAGCGTTTGCTCCGCGCCGGAGCTGTTGACAAGCACTGTCACCAACCCCCCGTCCACATCGAAGGAAACGGCGTTGAGCTCCTTCCCCTTGAGCTCTGTTTCCACACGTACCGCTCCCGGCTTGATGAACTTTGTAAAATTGCCGTATTCGTACAGCCGTTTGGTGATGGTATAGGTATGTTCCTCTAAATCCACATACATTAACCCATCCCGCCAATTATAACAGGATACCGCCAGCCAATAGCTCCAGTGCACCGCGTCGAGCACGGTCAGATCCGTACAGATCATATCCGCCATCACCACAGCGGAATCCATGCCCTCGTCGCGGCCGAGATCCTCCATCTCTGTCCACTCGGTGCAACTACGCTTGAGATTTGGATAGTTTTTGGCAAGCCAACGCGCCGTGCTTGCCTTTTCGCTAGCAGAGCTGTTGTAGGAATGGGCGTCGATCGTGGTAATCACCTTGCTGAGCGTTTCATCCTCCATGATTGCTTCAAACCATTTTTTGAATTTGCTCCCGCCCCACTGACCGGATTCAAAGAAGCTGAGTGCGACCTCATCCGTCAAGCCGCGTTTCTCCATCTCCGCATAAAACACCTTATAGAGCGCAACCATCTCGTCCGGCTCAAAATGACAGCCCTCCTGACCGCCCTGCCACGTCCATTGCGGCTCATTAATAGGGGAAACCGTTGTAACCGGCACGCCCTGCTTGCGAAAGTGCTCCACTGCGTCCAGCACATAGTCTGCAAAGGCCTGGTAGTTCTCCGGCGCAAGGTTCGTCACCTTTTTCTTCTGCTTATCGCTATGCGGCTTGCCGTTGATGGTCATGGAGTCCGGCGCGCTGTTGCAAAAGAAAACAACCTCCTTCGCGCCCAGCTCCAGCGCCCGGTTCATGCACCAAAGCGCGTTTTCATCGAGGGTATAGTCGATCTCGCCGTTATCCCCGATAAAGCTCTGCCCGGAGCGCCACGGGTCATTGAATTCGCCGGCTTTTTCCCCTGTGCCGGTGCCCGCGCCCAAGTTATACCGGTAAACCTGTAGGCCGAGCCCGGATTTGCCATACAGCAGCTCCATCACCGCCTCGCGCACTGGCACGCCGTTTGCGTCCTTGTCCGTCCAGCCGCCCACATCCTGGCTCCACCATGCGCTGCTTATGCCGAAGCTCTCCAGCGTTTGATGGCGCGCTGCCGGGTCAATCGTCAGCTCAGCCGTGCCCGTGGGGGTGCAGGATGGAAGCGCGGCGGCCAAAAGCACCGCGGTCAGGCCGACGGCAAGAATTTGTTTTGCCAATTTCATATGGAAACCTCCCGATCCATTTTCACGGCTTATTTTAGCATAAAATTTCATCTTAGAAAACAAAAATCCTGAAAATTTATGCAAATCTTCAGGATTTTTATTCTGAATGACGGCCTAAAGATCCAATTCCGCACAAATGCGGGCCTCTCACCCCCCGGCCGGTAATTTATTCAATCACCTTCGCTTCTCGCCCGCCTACCCTGAGCGCCTGGCTGTTTGTCAGCCGAATCTGTGGGTACAAGGCCAAAGGAACCTCTCCGGGCTGCTCCCCCGCACCGCAGTGGACATGCAGTACGCAATTTACAAGCTGTAGCCCGGAACGCATGTTTGACGCTGCTATGATGCTCCCTGCGCTGACGCCGACATATACGCCGCCTTCCTCTGTAAACTGTCGGAGCGGAGCAGCCAAACGCACGCGCCGAATGCGTTTCATCAGGTATTCCGGGCTTCCGCCGCAGAAATAGATTGCATCATAACAGCGCAGCTTTGCAAGCGGCATCGGCTCCTCTAATATACCATAATATTTTCAGCCCGGATTCCTGTGTTAAACAAATCCTCCATGCCTGTCTCTTATACACATCTCCGAGCCCACGAGACAGGCAGAAATCTCG
>ENA-UAOK01001275-UAOK01001275.1-human-gut-metagenome-genome-assembly--contig:-NODE-1275-length-11675-cov-5.079948_pt1 | contig 11675 bp, 9 predicted proteins | sample MGYA00243467_ERZ654553 | MGnify/ENA primary metagenome ERZ654553 (study PRJEB26926, sample SAMN06164886) | human gut metagenome | biome: ENVO:00009003; feature: ENVO:2100002; material: ENVO:00002003...
CCGTCGTCGGCAGCGTCAGATGTGTATAAGAGACAGGTACGTCCCTTTTCATATTCACTTAAGAACGTTTTAAATACGTTATCCCAATATTCTTCAATAAAATCAACACGCTGTAAAGGCAAATCCAAATGATTGGCAACTGCCAGCGCATCTAAATAATCCTGTTCCTGAGGACAAGTATCATCTTTGATTGTAGGATTTCCTGCAATATCATTATTCGCAAAACTATCCCAGTTACGCATAAAACAACAAGTCACATCATATCCTTGTTTCTTTAATAAATAAGCTGCAACAGCAGAATCTACACCACCACTTAATCCAACTAATACTTTCATATGTAATCCTCCAACTATCAAAAATTATATCATATAAAAAGGACCAAGCCCGAAAAACTTGATCCAACAATTCAAAATGGTGCCCAGGGCCGGACTCGAACCGGCACGGTATCGCTACCGGTGGATTTTGAGTCCACTGCGTCTACCAATTTCACCACCCGGGCAAAAAACAAATATTTAATTTTAAAAATGGTGCCCAGGGCCGGACTCGAACCGGCACGGTATCGCTACCGGTGGATTTTGAGTCCACTGCGTCTACCAATTTCACCACCCGGGCATTGCTTGACTATTATATCAAAAGATAGAATGTCATGCAAGGATTTTTTTAAAAAGCCACTAAAAAGTGGTTATTTCATTAAATCTAAAATTTCATTCTCACTCTTAGACAACGACTGATCACTTTTCTTTCTAAAAATATCGTTAGTAATGATTTTAAGGCATCATTGGCCTCTTTACAATCTTCGCCAAAGACATACTTGAAGGCAAAATCATTTAATAAATTAGCGTTACGCATAAGCGCCTCTTTTCTAGTAGGGATTTCCTACATACTCATATACGAAATTTATTAAACTTTTTTAGAAAAAGTGAAAAAAATGCATCCTTAAACAGATGCATTATAATATGTCGCAATATCACTTTCTGAAATATAGCCACACTCAGCCATCGCCTTTAATACGGCATATTGTTTTTGTTTGGCTTGGGCAAAATGATAAACTAATTCATAATTGTTTGGCGATTGGGGAATTCCTGCAAGTAAAGAAGCCTGAGCTATAGTCAGATCTTCTGGATCTGTATCAAAATATCCATAACTTGCTTCATAGATACCTGTATAGTTATTTCCATAATTGATCACATTCACATATAGGGCAATGATTTCATTTTTAGAATAATGCTTCTCCAAATAACGAGCTACAAATAATTCTGTACTTTTACGATCCCACGTACCATCAAACATACCATATAAATTTTTAGCCAATTGCTGCGTAATCGTAGAACCACCACTCTTTAATAGATCATCATCAAATTGGGATACCAGTGCACGCATAAGCCCAATATAATCAACGCCTCCATGATCATAAAAACGACGATCTTCTATTGCCACCGTTGCTCGTACGAGTTCAGGTGATAAATCATCATATCCGACAAAAGTAGATCTAGATGTGACTTCACTTACCACATCATCCACAGATTGAGATTGCGTTAATTCTAAATAACCCCAATATCCTTTACCAAAAAAGATGCCTACAAAGGCAATAATCAAGATTAATAATAATTTAAATATAAACTTAACAAACTTTTTCATACCTAAACATTAACATAACAAAAAGAACTTGTAAAATTACAAGTTCGTAAGATTAATCCTTTAAAGTCACGTGTGAAGCATCTTTAAAGATTGAATTTGCCGCAATCTGACCACGCACACGAGATAGTGGATATACATTTGTGTGTGGACCAATAATCGTTCCTGGACAAAGTACAGAGTTACATCCAACTTCTACATAGTCACCCATAAAGGCACCGATTTTTCTTAATCCTGTTTCAAATTCTTCAACCACATTATAATTTTCATCTTTTCTTCTTAAGATGATATTGTCACGAGCACTCTTTAAATTACTTGTGATACCCCCAGCACCCAAGTGAGAATGATATCCAAGAATACTATCTCCTACATAGTTGTAGTGAGGTGTTTCTACATTGTCAAATAAAATACAGTTCTTTAATTCCACACTATTTCCAACCACGCAGTTTGCGCCCACTAAAGCACTTCCACGCACAAAGGCGCAATGACGAACTTCTGTTTCAGGACCAATGATGCATGGAGCTCCTAGATATGCACTTTCAAAGACATTGGCACTCTTGTGTACCCATACGTGTTCTTTGACTTCCACATAATCTTCTCCTAAGTTTTTACCTAGTTCTAAAATCAAGTCTTTGATTCCCGACAAAGCTTGCCAAGGATATTCAAATTTTGCTAAATAATCCTTTGCCAAAGTATGGTCTAAATCATATAATTCGCTTATTTTGTACATAAAACTTCCCTCTTTCTTACCACTCAGGCTCAAATTTGAATTCAACCTGAACGTCATCTTCATTTATATCTAAAATCGCATAGCTACATGGCTTTCCATCTCTAGAATGCGATAAAGATCCTGGATTTACTAATGTAACACCATCGATACGATCTAAAAAGGATACGTGTGTATGTCCAAAGCATACAATGTCACAATTCAATTCTTTAGCACGATTCACCAATTGTTCACTTCTTAAAAAATATGAGAACCGATGAGAATGTGTTACATAAATTTGATGTTTACCAATCGGTATGATTCTTTCATTTTCAAAACGACCAAAATAATCATTGTTTCCACGCACAATGATATAGCCCGGATAATTCATCGGATCATCCTCTAAATCACCACAATGAATAAACAATTTCGCGTTTGGATGTTTTTCCTGGATCGTTTTTAATATATCGTTTCTTCCATGAGAATCACTCACAACAACTATTTTCATAAAGCCTTTTACTCCAATTCATCCGGAAATGACATTTGTTCCATGCCCTTACCACTATCATGCATGATTTTTGCGGTTTTTACACCTACATAACGAAGCATAAAAGGCTGATACCAATGTCCCGTCTTCTTTTCTTGTTCTTGTTGGTAACGAACTACAAAACCATAGCGATACGCATTTTCTTCAATCCATTCCATACGCTTTTTACTTTCTTCAGACAATTCTTCTTCGACTTTTGAATAATCATATTCATCATCGACATATTGCCTACATAGATTGATCCATTCATCCTGACCCTCTAATACGATCGTATATCCGAGTTGCTGCTCATTTTTACCGGCACTAAACATATAGTGGTCAACACCCTCATATTCTTTGGATGCGTTGACATATTGATCTAGAATTTGTTCATAATTCAAATAACCACTGACCAAATTCAAATGATCCTGCCCATCCATAACAGACGCATACGAATCTAACATATTCGTTAGATCTTCGACCATACATGTTTGAACTAAGATCGTATTAAATGTCGTAATCTTTTCTGGTATATACTTATATACCGTATTCTCCTGATTTAATACGACATACGGATTGGTTGGATCGGCAATCAATCTTAAATCTGAATATAATACAGCTTCGTTTTCATAGAACGTCGTTAAATCAATATATGAATAGTGCATCAACAATTGTTTTAAAGAATCATACGAAAAATTCTTTCGAAAACGATTCACAAAATTGACGATATATTCATTATCTGCATCCTGCGTTTCCTTGGCTTCTTTATAATATAACGTATTTTTTAAATTGAAATCTTTCAACTCTATAAAATCCATAAATTTATCCGGTGAAATATGTTGATTTACCAAATAATCAATATCATCACTATCTAGATATTTTAATAAAACATCACGATTCTCATCGGTTGTATAAGGATATCGAGCTAAAGGATCATACGATTTATCCATGCTATATAGACAATATAAGCCCACCGCTAGACAAACCACAATCAATAAAATACGTGCTCGCAATTCTTTTTTACTAATCAAAATAAGTACCTCACGCACCCCATTATACTAGACTATTAATTCTCATGCAAACGAGCATATAGAATCTTAGCCACATCTTCTGGAATCACTTCCCTCAATTGTTCTACACTCGCAAGACGCATCTGCTTCATGCTTTTAAAATGCTTCAACAATTCCTTTTTACGCTTAGGCCCAATACCACTCACCGTATCCAATACAGATTTTGTCATAGACTGATCTCGAAGTTTTCTATGATACGAAATCGCAAAGCGATGCACTTCATCCTGCATACGTGTTAATAAGAAGAATAAGCTCGACTTGGAATCAATGGGAATTTCATTTAAATTCACATCCATCAATGCTCTTGTCGCATGCTTATCATCCTTTACAAGTCCGGCTACTCTTAAATCAAGCTGCAACATATCTATAATTTCTTTGGCCGCCGCAATCTGTGCAGCACCACCATCCACCAACAATAAATCTGGCATCGGCAAATGTTCTTTCAACAATCGAAAGTATCTTCGATAAATGACTTCTTTCATACTGTCCACATCACTGCGATACCCATCTAATTTATAATGACGATATGAATTCTTATCGGGTAAGCCATCCTTAAAGACAACCAAACCACTCACATTAAACGTACCTTGAATGTGGGAGTTATCAAACATTTCTACCGTATGAATATCCGCATTGAATATTTTTGACAACATTTCATTGGCCTGACGCAACTCATTATCCTTACGAAATACCAGTTTAAACTTCTGCTCATGTGCTTCCTTGGCATTTTTATAAACCAAATCTATCAGTTTCTTTTTTTCACCACGAACCGGAATATGCACATTCGTATTTAAAGCTTCCTTTAAAACATCCACAGGCGTTCCAGACGGCACCAAAATTTCTTTTGGCACCACATTTTTTTCATAATACTGCATGATAAAGCTAGTAAAGGCATCCATCTCATCTTCATACAACGGTGTAATTGACATATTTCTTTCCAATAACTTTCCTTGACGAATAAAGAAACCTTGAAAAGAAATGTATCCAGAATCCACATAATATCCAAATACATCACGATTTGCACGATCTTTAAAGTCAATCGTCTGTTTTTCAATGACATGCTCTAAGGCTTGGATCGTATTATAGATTTCCTGCGCCTTTTCAAACTGCAAGTTTTCACTGGCCTCCATCATTTTAGCCTGCAAAGAATCCATCACCTCTTTGGTGTCTCCCTGCAAAAACTTCTTAATTTTTTTACGCGTCATTTCGTTTTCCTTAGGATCAATCTCATGAATACAAGGTCCTAGACATTGGTGCATGTGATAGTACAAACACGGAGAATCTGGAATATGACGACATTTACGTACACAAAAGATCTGATTGATCAATCTCACAATTTCATAAGCCGACTGACTACTTGGATACGGGCCAAAATATTCACTCTTTTTATTTTTGATATTTCGTGTTGTACGCACCACAAAATTATTCTCTTTTGTGATCTCAATATATGGATATGTCTTATCATCCATAAACATGATATTGTAAGGTGGCGTATGTTTTTTTATTAAATTGATTTCTAATAATAAAGCCTCTTTTTCACTGCCCGTCACGATAAATTCAAAATCACGAATGTGCGACACTAAACGCGTCGTCTTATTGTTGTGGGTACCATGAAAATAAGAACGCACACGATTCTTTAATACTTTTGCCTTACCCACATACAATATATTCTGATTCTCATCTTTCATGATGTAACAACCAGGAGAATCTGGAAGTAAGGCTAATTTATCTTGTAGATGTTTAGAAACACTCATTTTATCCCCTACTTTAATATAACGATCGTCGCACCAAGTCCACCTTCACTTGGACCGGCACTGTTAAACTTAGAAACATTTGGCTGTTTCTTTAAATCCTTCCATACGGCTGTACGCAAAGCACCCGTACCCATACCATGAATGATACGTACTTGTTTAATGTGTTTAACGACAGCTTGATCTAAATATTTATCTAAAGCAGCAATGCCTTCTTCAACACGCATTCCAATTAGATTCAACTCCAAAGGAAAACGACTAGATACCGATTCTACATGCGCTTTATAAGTTGCTTTCTTGATTTGAGGCTTATGCATAGGCTCCAACTTCGAAATTTTCACCTTCATCTTCATACCATTCGTTAAAACGGTAGCTTCATTTCTTCGAATATCCACAATTTCGCCATGCGAATTCAAGCCTGTGATTTTTACATAATCACCAACCTTAAATTCTTTCTTATCTTCTTCAACTTCTTCAACTTCTTCAACATGCTCATTTAAAAGATCCAGTTCATGCATCTTTTCAATCTGCTTATGCTGCTTACCCGTCTTTTCTTTACGAAGTACAGTTAAGATTTCTTTGGCCTCTGCCTTTTTCTTTTCGAGCATCTCATTCAATTGTTCCTGATACGATGCATCCAATTGGGCCTTACGCTTTTCGATTTCTTTTTCTTTTTCGTAAGCCTCTTTTTGAACGCGGTGCGCATCTTCAATCAATTGATTAAAACGCTCCTTTTGTTTCAAGACATCATTTTGAAGTTTTTCTAATTTCTCTAATTCTTTTTCTGTCTGCTTTTCATTTTCATTCTTTAAAAAATCCGCTCTTTCTAAAATGGACTCTTCTAAATTGTATTCTCTGGCAATATGAAAGGCATAACTTGCTCCAGATACACCAGGAATATATTTATAGGTTGGCTTTAATGTTTCTGGATTAAACTCAACACTCGATACTAATACAGAATCATTCGCTTTTCCATATGTTTTTACTTGCGAATAGTGAGTTGAAGTAATGATCGTACTTCTTTTTGAGATCAAATACTCCAAAATCGCAACCGCAAGACTGGCTCCTTCTAATGGATCGGTACCATTTCCAATTTCATCCAATAAGATGAAACTATTCTCATCACTTTTCTGACAAATATGAGAAAGACGAGAAATATGACTTGAGAAAGTCGATAAGTTATTTTCAATGGACTGATGATCTCCAATATCAAAATACATCGATTGATAGAATGGTAAAATGGCTTTATGACATAATACGGGAAAGGCTGCATGGGCCAAGGCCACAAAGAGTCCCATTGTCTTTAATGTGACAGTCTTACCTCCCATGTTTGGTCCTGAAATCATAAGGCAAGCTTGTTTATCATTTAATTCATATGTGTTACAAACCACTTTCTTTTCATCAATCAAAGGATGTTTGGCATGTTCTAAATACATGGAGTGATCTCTTGATTGTAAAGATGGAATGCATCCATCATAGCGTACTGCCCATTTTGCCTTTGTGAAAGCTACATCGATTACAGTTAATGTTTCTAATGCCGAAGTTAAAGACAACGCATTTTTCTTAACTTGCATCGACAATTCCTTACAAATTCGTTTCTTTTCTTCTTCAATACGAATCATCAAAGAAGAAATCTCATTATTATCAGCTACAAAGCTGGATGGTTCCACATAATAGGCAAGTCCTGAACTGGATTGTCCATGAATCATACCGCCAAAGGCATTCTTGTCTTGGGCACGAACCAAGACAACAACACGTCCAGATACAGTTGTCGTCATATTTTCCATCAATTTTGAACTGTTCTTCTTTAAAAACTGTCTTGATTTTGATTGTAATGCTAAGCGCGTATCTACCAACGCCTTATGCATACTTTTTAATGCGGGAGTCGCATCTTCTTTAACCGATCCTGTTAGATCAATCTTTGAAATGATTGAATCCATCAAACGTGTACATCCATCCATAGATTGAGCTAAATTTGTCAGTTCTGGATAATCCGATGAATCCAAGCTTTGTTTGGCTTGTTTGACAGCCGTTAAAAAATGGTAGATGGAAATCAATTCTTTACTTGTTAGTGTCATCTGTTTCGAAGCTTTTGAGACTGGTAAAGAAATATCATTCGCTCCTGATAAAGAAAGTAAGCCTCCGGCCTGTTCAAACTGAATGGCTTCTTTGGCATAGTTTAATTGTTCTTGTATTTCTAATTTATCAAATACAGGCAACGCATTTAAAATTTTTTCTTTGGCGCAAGAAAAGCTAGAAAACGCAGAAATCTGTGTTAATACACTTGAAAAATCAATGGCCTGGTTTAATTCGTTTCTGAAATTTTGTTCCATAAAATACTCCGTTCTCACCTATTTTAACACAAAATTTATGGTAAACTAAATAAGGTGATTAAAATGGCAACATTGACAAAGAATATGACAAAAGAAGAGATCTTTCAATTAAAAAATCGATTATCTCCTTTTATATTAAAAGAAAGTACACCACAGTATACGTACTATCAAATCAAAACGAAAGAATGTTCGATTACGGCATATACAAGTGGTAAAGTTGTATTTCAGGGAGCCGATCTTTCTTGGTTAGAACCGAAACCAACGCATAGTGAAGCACAAGATCAAGCGGGCAGCGATGAAGTGGGTACTGGTGATTATTTTGGTCCAGTTGTAGTGGCTAGCTGCATTGTCACAAAAGAGGCTCGCAAAAAACTTGCACATCTTGGCATTCAAGATTCAAAGCAGGTGGATGATGTAAAGATTCGTAAGCTTGCACCTATCATTAAAGAAGTGTGTCCACATAGTATTTTGATTGTTCCCAATTCAAAATATAATGACATGCATGATACTTGTAATATGGTGGATATGAAGTGTCGCCTGCATAACCAGGCTTATGTAAATTTGGTACATAAAGGATATACGCTTCCTAAGCAGATCGTTATTGATCAGTTTGTGCAAGAAAAAAGTTACTATCGCTACTTACAAGGCTTTCCTGAAGTCATTCGGGGTATCACATTTGAGACCAAGGCCGAAAACAAATACCTGGCAGTAGCTTGTGCGAGTATTCTGGCAAGAAATGCCTTTCTAGAAACGTGGGATCTTATGGAAGGAAAATATGATTTCAAATTTGAGAAGGGTGCCGGAAGCAAGGTGGATGTGTGTGGCAAGAAATTCGTACAAAAATTTGGAAAAGAAAAGCTTTACCAAGTGGCAAAGCTTCATTTCAAAAACACACAGAAGATTGGAGTTTAATTTCCAATCTTTTTTATCGGCTTCTTCGATCATTTTCAACTAAAGAATAATAACGTTTTTTATCTTCATACATCTTTTGATCGGCTTCTTGTAAAGTTTCAGATAGATTTGAACAAGTTTCTTTCCATACACAACCTGTCGCAACCCTGATTTCTAATTCTTTCATTCGTTTGAGTAATTTTGCATATTGATCAAAGAATAAGAGTTCGGATACATCTTGTTCAATGACGACAAACTCATCTCCACCTACACGATAGGAATTATCTAAGAAGATTTCTTGTAGAGCATATGATGCAGTAATAATGAGTGTATCTCCTGCGATATGTCCCATTTTATCATTGATTTCTTTAAGTCCATTTAAATCTAAGTAAATAACACCTAAAGAATGGAGTTCTTTGTTTCTATTTTGTTCTATATATTCATTAAAGTGATTGCGGTTTTGTGCATAAGTTAAAGAATCTACATAACTTAAATTCTTTAATTTTGTCTTCTCTTTTTCTCTTTCCATAGCCGTTTTAATAAAGAAACATAAAGATTCTAAGAAATCTTTTTGGTAGTAATTCTGTTTTGGATTGTCTACCGCAAAAACACCTTTGATTTGTTTATGATCCATAAACGGTACAACTATAATACTATGAATCTTTTGTTGCATAAAAGTCGCATAAATTGGACTTGTAGAAGGTATTTCATGAGTCACATCTTCTATATAATAAGATTTTTGATTTTCAAAGAATTGATTGATTAAATCTGTATGTTCTAAACATAGTCGAACCATATTTTCAATGTGAATATCATCATGTCGTTTTCCATATTCAAAGATGCCATTTACCTTTTTATTGTCCATATCCAAATCTAATACGTAACACCTTTCAGCTTGATAGAACTCACAAATAATTTGTAGGATTTCATCAATGGTACTTTCTTTATATAAATCATTCGATAATTTTCGAACACATTGAATTAATGTATTGGATACATTTAAATCTTCCGTGAGTTCATTCGATTTTTTAGAAATTCTGCGAACTTTTGTGATATAGAATCCACAATACAATAAGAGAATCAAAATTTCACAGATGACCATGACCATATAATTCTTTTTCAGTGTTAAAGCACTCGCAAAAGCAGCCTCTTCATTTACCGTAACTAACAGTTCCCAGTTGCATACTCCAACTGGTCTATAAACAAGATATTTCTTTTCGCCATTTTTTTCAAAAGCGACAACACCAGATTTTAAAGAATGAATTTGTTTCAAAACATTCTTTTTTGGCGACAATAATTTAAAATCCGTATCTGAAGCAATATTATCAATATTCATATCTTGATTATCCATCACAACCTGTCCATCAGTTGTATCAATAATTAAGTTGTGTGTCTTTCCATTCAATATTTTTGTATAAAACTGATCATCCATTGTGTCACATTGAATTACACCTACTAAATAAGCGACTACCGTTTCATTTTGTAGAATAGGCACGTAATAATTCTCACTTCGTTTATTTGTCAAAGTATCTGTATGAACTAGATCCATATATTCCGCAGCTGAATTTAATACTAAAAATTCATTGGTGTAAATTTGTTGCACCTCATCATGCATTGTATATAACGTATTATTCTTCATCAACAAATCAACACGTTCAAATAAAGATACATCTTCAAAAGTACTCAGTCGAGCTTTATATTCTTCATACGTAGGTAAATGGTCTTCATTTGAGAAATCTTTTCCAATCAAGCGTAAATAATTCAAATCATCATTCACACGATTTTTAATACTTTGAACCATGGTTTCACTCGCATTTTCTAACCGGTTAAAACATTCCTCTTCTTCTTGTCTTAAACTAATATTGTATGTTGCGACAGTCAATGACAGTATCAAGACCATAACTACAAGCGTAGGCATTAACTGCGTTAATTGTTTTTTCATAACTGTTTCCTTTACATTCACTATTAATTATAAACCTTATGAACGAATGTTTACAACAAGAAAAATAACCAACACCAAAAAGGAGTAGCACTAGGCTACCCCTTTGTGTGATTATTGACTTTCATTAAGCTTGTTGTGTCTGTTCGTCTTCATCATCGTTATCAACGTTTTTCCATTTACGTCCTACGAAGAATACTACGATTTGTACGAATCCAATAACAACCATCCAAATTGTCCATTGATCTGTCCAAGTCCAACGAAGACTTAAGTCTTCTGTTACTAGGAAGAATACAACAGATAGGATTGCGATTAGAACTGCAAGTACGCGAGTGAATGCACCACGTTTCTTTTCTTGTTCGTTAGATTCATAATCGTTATTTGTTTGTTGTTTTGTTTCATCCTCATCTTCTTCGTCATCTTCAGATTTATGACGTTTAGAAATCAACAATAATAATCCGAATAATACGGTTACGATTGCACAAATCAAGTTGATTAATGCCCAGAATTTCTCTGGTCTAGCCTTAGGCGTCTTTTCCTTTTCAACCTTTTCTTCCTTAGGCTCAGCCTTAGGAGTCTTTTCCTTCTTAACTTTCTCTTGTGGAGTTAAAGCAGGAACTACTTGTTGAATGTATCGAGGTGTTGCTGGAGGAGGACTTACTGGAGTTGGTGAAGTTGGTGGAGTTACAGGAGCCGGAGCTGCTGTAATTGTTAATGTACCAACAACCTTAGTAATGTCATAGTTAGAAGCTAATGTCTTTTCATTCAATTTATATTCAAATGCGTTAGCACTATTTCCAACACCTGTCTCTTATACACATCTC
>ENA-UAOK01001286-UAOK01001286.1-human-gut-metagenome-genome-assembly--contig:-NODE-1286-length-11590-cov-5.310793_pt1 | contig 11590 bp, 8 predicted proteins | sample MGYA00243467_ERZ654553 | MGnify/ENA primary metagenome ERZ654553 (study PRJEB26926, sample SAMN06164886) | human gut metagenome | biome: ENVO:00009003; feature: ENVO:2100002; material: ENVO:00002003...
CGAGATTTCTGCCTGTCTCGTGGGCTCGGAGATGTGTATAAGAGACAGTACCAATATCGGCCAGCTTTACAAAGACAAAAAGCAGGCATCAAAAGACCAGCAGGCAAGCATCACACTGGAAATTCAGGAAGCGGAGCTGGATTTAAAGAAAAAAGAATATGAAGGAAAATCAAAACAGGCGGAGATTGATAAATTAAACGATAACATCACCAATGCGACCGTGATCAGTGAAATCGCCGGTGTCGTAAAATCAATCAACAACGATGACAGCAGCGCCGGCGCTTACTCCGGTGACAGCTCCGACAATTCCTTCCTGACTGTTCTTGCAACGGGAAATTTCCGTGTAAAAGGCCAGATCAATGAACAGAATATGAGCGACGGTTCGATTACGGAAGGAAGCCAGGTGATCGTGCATTCTCGTGTAGATGAGAATCAGACCTGGACCGGAACCGTGACAAAGATTGATCGGGAAAATGCAAAGACCGGCAATAACAACATGTACAGCAGTTCCGGCGATGGCATGACACAGTCGAGCTCCTATCCGTTCTATGTACAGCTTGCCGGAACGAATGGTCTGATGCTCGGCCAGCACGTTTACGTAGAGCCGGATGTCGGCCAGCAGGAAGTCAAAACAGGAATCTGGCTGTCTGACTCCTTTATCAACGATGTCGACAGCAATCCTTACGTCTGGGCCGATAATGGAAAAGGCAAACTGGAAAAACGAAGCGTAACGCTTGGAACGTACGATGAAAACATGATGGAATATCAGATCACCGACGGCCTTGCAGAAGATGATGCAATCACCTTCCCGGAGGACGGTCTGGAAGAAGGGATGAAGACCGTAGTCAGCACCGACGGATCACTGGGACAGAGCAATCCGGCCGGCGGCGAGGATGACGGTATGCTTGACAACGACGATGGAATGGTCGACGACGGTATGAAGCAGGATGAAAACGGCATGGTTGACAATACCATGGACGGCGCAGAGTACAGCGGTGAGGAAGATACAACGAACGTGATCGGCGGCGCCGACAATGGTGATGCAGAACCGGCAGACACACAGGAAGCCGGATCAGCAGATGACGGGGAGGTGCAGCCGTGATTCTGGAATTAGAGAATATCTGTAAAGAATATATGCAGGGCAAAATCCCGGTTCCGGTTCTGAAAAACATCAACTTCTCCATGGAAGAAGGCGAGTACGTTGCGATCATGGGTCCTTCCGGTTCTGGAAAAACAACACTGATGAATATTGTCGGCTGCCTCGACCAGGCGACGAGCGGACGGCTGATCCTCGACGGACAGGACATCAGCAAATGCAGTGACAATCAGATGTCGGACATCCGCCTGCAGAAAATCGGCTTTGTCTTCCAGAACTTCCAACTCCTTGCAAGACAGAGCGCAATGGAAAATGTATGCCTGCCGTTGACGTACGCGGGCGTGCCGAAAAAAGAGAGAAGAGAGCGGGCAGCGATTGCCCTCGAGCGGGTGGGGCTCGGCGACCGTATGAGTTTCAAACCGACCCAGCTCTCCGGCGGACAGAAACAGCGTGTGGCTATTGCAAGAGCGATCGTCAACCATCCGAAAATTCTGCTGGCTGATGAGCCGACCGGAGCGCTCGACTCCCATTCCGGCGAACAGGTCATGGAGCTGTTCCAGAGCCTGAACGACGAGGGCGTCAGCATCTTGATGATTACGCATGACGCGGAGATCGCATCGATGGCACAGCGCACCGTGGAGATCCGCGACGGAATGATGAAATCGAAGGAGGTGGCCGAAACATGAAAAAAGGAAAAGCCGCAAAGAAAGCCGCGATTGCAGTTGTGACCGCAGTTGCCGTGGGCGGTGTCAGTGTCGGCGGTTATTACGGCATCCGCCAGGCGCAGAAGACGACCGTAAAAGTGTATCCGGTCAGTGACTTTACGAGTGGTTACTGGGGAGACAACATGAACATGGAAGGCCAGATCACCTCAACGGCTTCCCAGAACATCTATCTTTCCGACAGCCAGACCATTTCCCAGGTTCTCGTCAAAGAGGGCGATGTGGTAAATGCCGGAGACACGCTGATGACATACGATACCAGCATGATCGAGCTGGATCTGGAAACGCAGCAGTTACAGCTTGCACAGACAAAGCTGAAAATCCAGCAGAGTGAAAAAGAACTGGAAAAGCTGAAAAAGACAAAACCGGTATCGGATACCCCGCTGGATCCGGTGGAGCCGGATTTCCCGGAAGATCCCGATTTTCCGGATTTCCCGGATTTTCCAGATGAACCCATCGATCCGGATTTCCCGGACGAACCGATTCCGACCCCGGAACCGGAGCCGACGTACGAGGATGCTGTTCTGTACAGCAGTACGAATAAGCTTATATTTGGTTCCAAACCATACAAAGGAGAAGGAACGCAGGAAGACCCATACACCTATCTCTGCGCACCGGGAACAGTCCTGACAGGCGGATTCCTGAATCAGATGGCAGGATACGCGGATGAAAAGGGAACGAAAAAAGAAGAGGACAGCGAAGGATACTGGTTCCGCCTGGAGATTCATGAGGAAAACAAAGCCGCAGAGGCGCTGGAAACCGTGTGGGAGCAGGATGGAACGAAGATTGCGAAAGTATACGAGACTTCGTATGAAGCAGTCCTGAGTCTGAAAGAATCCGAGTCGGCGGATGCACCGGAAGTAAAAATTACCACGCCGCTTGCCAACACAGAGGTGGCAGAGGGCGGCGGGCTGAAGCTGAAAATCGGAATCAATGAGAAGAAAGATACCGAAGAGAAGCCGGATGAGAAAGCTGACGATAAAACGGATGATAAAACCGAGAGTCCGTCCGAGGACGATGTGACACAGCCGGGTGAAGCCGGAAATGGAAGCGGAGAGACAGACGATTCCACGGAAAACACCGAAACAGATGTCACTTACACATACGTCTGGAAACACAACGGAAAGACAATCGACGGAGATTTTAAGGATACTTACACAAAAGAAAACATCACAAAAGAGGATGCCGGAATCTATACAGTAGAAGTGACAGCGAAAAATGACAAGGGTACTTCCATGGCAGTCAGCACTGCAAATGTGGCGGTAAAAGAAGGAACGATTACCCCGACACCAAGTGTAACTCCGACCCCGGGCGTTACGCCGGGACCGAGTGTAACTCCAGAGCCGACCGTCAGCCCGGAACCAAGTACAACACCGATTCCGACCACAGAGCCGGTTCCAACAGAAACTCCGGTGCCGAGCGAGACCCCAGTTCCGACGGAAACGCCGACGCCGACCAAAGTCCCGGCAGAACCGGAAGCGGAACCGCAGAGTGAAAGTGCACCGGAAGCAGTGCAGACAACAGCAAAAACCGTATTCTACGGTGAAAAAGCATCGGTACAGTCCCTCTTTACATCATCCACAGGAAGCAGCGCCAACAACAATACTTCTTCCGGTGATGATACCCAGATGACCTACACAAAAGATGAGCTGAAAAAAGCTATCAGCGAAAAAGAGAGCCAGATCCGTGGTCTGAAGCTGGATCAGAAGGAAGAGGAACTCAAAGTCAAAAATACGCAGAAATCCCTGGATTCCCAGACCGTAAAAGCGACGATCAGCGGTGTGGTAAAGAAGGTTGGAAATGCAGAAAACCCGTCCAACGACGGAAGCGCCTTTATCCAGGTCAGCGGAAACGAAGGTCTGTACGTGCGCGGCTACTTAAGCGAGACGTATCTCGATCAGGTAAAAGTCGGCGACGAACTCAACGTGACTTCCTGGTCTTCGGGTGCTTTTGCAGCGGCAACCGTAACCGAGATTTCCCCGTACCCGACAACAAGCTACATGTCCTACAGCGAGACACCAGCCTCCTTCTACCCGTTCACAGCCGTTATCCCGGAGGGCGGAGAAGGTTTTGAAAACGGCGACTGGATCGAGATTGCAATCACTGTCGGAAACGATGTAGAAAACGGCAACGGCCTGTACGTCAGCAAAGAATTCATCCGCGAGGAGAACGGACAGAAATTCGTTTATATCCGGGATGAAAATGATAAATTAAAGAAACAGAATGTGGTAACCGGAAAACTTCTGTGGGGCAGCTATTACGAAGTGAAGAGCGGTCTTTCCGAAGAGGATTACATTGCATTCCCGTACGGCAAAACCGTGGTGGAAGGCGCAGACACGAAGGAATCCAGTTCATCGGATTATTACAACAGTTAAGGAGGCGCACCATGTTAGAAAATGTAAGACTTTCCTTTCAGGGAATCTGGTCACACAAAATGCGTTCCTTCCTGACGATGCTGGGTATTATCATCGGAATTGCGTCGATCATTTCGATTGTCTCCACGATCAAGGGAACGAATGAGCAGATCAAACAGAACCTGATCGGAGCCGGAAACAACAACGTGACCGTCAGCTTAAAGCAGGGCGACGGCAATTACTGGATGGACAACGGACTGCCAAGCGGCGTGTCGAAACTGTCCGATGACCAGAAAAAGCGGATCCGCGAGCAGGATCAGGCGGAAAATGCATCGTTTTACACCGAAAGAACGTATGTGAGCGGCATCGCAAAAGGAAACACAACACTGGACAGCGCGAAGGCGCTTGGCGTGGATGAAAATTATCTGTCGACGTGCGGCTATCAGATTTATCAGGGACGCGGCTTTGTGGAGAGCGATTTCTCGAAGATCCACAAAGTTGTCCTCCTCGACGATACCGCAGTGCTGACACTCTTCCCGGATGAGTCGCCGGTCGGCAAAACGATCGAGATCATGGGAGAGCCGTTCACGGTGATCGGCGTGATCAAAAAAGCCGATTCGTTCCAGCCGGTCATCAATTCCAGGGAGGACTACTATACGTACAATCAGGAATCCTATCCGCTGGTGCTGATGCCGGATGTCTGCTGGCCGATCGTATTCCAGTATGATGAGCCGGAAAATGCCGTTGTGATGGCAAAAACGACCGAGGATATGAGCACGGTGGGAAAGACAACAGCGGATATCATGAACGAATCCGTGACCAATACAACCGATTCTCTTTCCTATCAGGCAGAGGATCTGCTGGAGAAAGCAAAGAGTCTGCAGGAGTTAGGCCAGAGCACGAACCAGCAGCTGATCTGGATCGCGAGCATTTCGCTTCTGGTCGGCGGTATCGGTGTTATGAATATTATGCTGGTATCTGTAACGGAACGTACAAGCGAGATCGGCCTGAAAAAGGCGATCGGAGCAAGAAAACGCAGAATTCTGTTCCAGTTCCTGACCGAGGCGGCGGTGCTCACCAGCATCGGCGGACTGCTCGGCGTGCTGGGCGGCATTATCATGGCACAGGTGATTTCGAGGGTATCGCAGACGCCTGTGGCGATCAGTATTCCGGCGATCATTTTCTCCGTGGTATTCTCCATGGTGATCGGTATCGTATTCGGACTGCTGCCGTCGGTAAAAGCAGCGAACCTGAATCCGATCGATGCGCTGCGAAGAGAATAGAACAAAAAAGAGTTGAAAAATCCGTGCGGGTACAGCGTAGGTGCTGGATCCGTGCGGATTTTTTGTGCGGCGTGTGCGGATGAAACTTAAGATCTTTACTTTTTGCGGAAAGTCGGTTATACTGGAAAATAAGCGCAATTTGCGGCGCAGCAAAGAGGCATTCGAGTTTCGGATTCGGTATGTTTATGAAAATATAAGAAAGATTCAAAGACATTTCACATTCGTCTATGGTATAATCAAACAAGAGTATGACCAACGAAAAGGAGTATACGCGAATGAATATTTTGTTTTTTATCACACCGAAGAGTGAAACGGCTTATCTGTATGACGACTGCTCACTTCGGCAGGCCATCGAGAAGATCGAATATCATAAATACACGGCGGTTCCGGTACTGAACAAAAAGGGCTGCTACGTGGGAACACTGACGGAAGGAGATCTGCTCCGCATCATAAAAGAACGGTATCTGCTGAATTACCATGAAGCAGAGGATATCCCGCTCTGGCAGGTTCCAAAACGGTGGAATTATGAGTCCGTCAACATCAACAGCAACATCGAGGACCTGATCGAGATGTCCATGCGGCAGAATTTCGTTCCAGTTGTGGATGACGAGGGAATCTTCATCGGCATCATCCGAAGAAGAGATATCATCCAGTACTGTTATCAGAAAAGCGGCATCAAAGAAGAGGAAGAAGCCCGGCGCAGCGCGCGGAAACAAAACGCAGAACAGATGATTCTGCAGTAAAGAAGAAAATGAGGGAAACATTATGAAAAAACTGATCGATCTTATCCAGGAAGAGCTGGTAAAAGCCTTTACCGCTGCGGAGATGGACCCGTCCTATGCAAGGGTTTCCGTTTCCAACCGCCCGGATCTGTGCGAATACCAGTGCAACGGCGCAATGGCAGCTGCAAAAGCATACCACAAAGCACCGATCCAGCTGGCTGAAGCAGTTGTAGAAAAAGTGACCGATCACAGCGTGATCGGTGAAATTGAAGCCGTAAAACCGGGATTCATCAACCTGAAAATCAACCCGGAATTTCTGGCAGATTATCTTTCCAAAATGCAGAACGACGAAGATCTTTCTGTAGAGAAAGCAAAAAATCCGAAAACCATCATCGTAGATTACGGCGGAGCAAACGTGGCAAAACCGCTTCACGTCGGCCATCTCCGTTCCGCGATCATCGGGGAAAGCATTAAGCGTATGGGACGCTTCATGGGCCACAACATGATCGGTGACGTTCATCTTGGAGACTGGGGTCTGCAGATGGGACTGATCATCACCGAGCTGCAGGAGCGCCATCCGGAGCTTGTTTATTTTGATGAGTCCTTTACGGGAGAGTACCCGGAGGAAGCACCGTTTACGATCAGCGAGCTCGAGGAGATTTATCCTTGCGCAAGCGGCAAATCGAAAGAGGACGAGGACTATAAGAAACGTGCACTCGAGGCAACGAGAGAGCTGCAGCAGGGCAGAAGAGGATATCGTGCGATCTGGAAACACATTATGAACGTTTCTGTTGCCGATCTGAAAAAGAACTATGGAAACCTCGACGTTCATTTCGATCTGTGGATGGGTGAGTCCGATGCACAGGAGTACATTCCAGACATGGTAGATTACCTGAAAGACAATGGTTATGCACATTATGACCAGGGCGCACTCGTTGTTGATGTCAAAGAAGAGACAGACACAAAAGAGATCCCGCCGTGCATGATCTTAAAATCCGATGGGGCAGCTCTGTATGATACGACAGACCTGGCAACCATCATCCAGCGTATGAAACTGTACAAGCCGGACGAGATCTGCTATCTGGCAGACAAACGTCAGGAGCTTCACTTCGTACAGTGTTTCCGCTGTGCAAGAAAAGCAAAACTGGTGAATGATGATACCGTTCTTTCCTTTATCGGCTTTGGTACCATGAACGGAAAAGACGGAAAACCGTTCAAGACCCGTGAGGGCGGCGTTATGCGTCTGGAGCGTCTGATCGGCGAGATCAACGATGAGATGTATCAGAAGATCGTGGAGAACCGCAGCGTAAAAGATACGGATGCAAGAGGAACGGCACAGATTGTCGGACTGTCTGCTATTAAATACGGTGACCTGTCCAACCAGGCATCGAAAGATTATGTATTCGATGTTGAGAGATTTACTTCCTTCGAGGGAAACACCGGTCCGTACATCCTGTACACGATCGTTCGTACAAAATCCATCCTCGGAAAATATAAAGAAGAGGGAAATGAACTGAAGAAAGGCGCACTTCTGGCACCGAAGAGCGACAGCGAGAAAGCTCTGATGCTTTCCGTATCCCGTTTCAACGGCGTTGTGGAGAACGCATTCGAGGAGAAAGCACCGCATAAGATCTGTGCTTATATCTACGAGCTTGCAAACGAGTTCAACCATTTCTACCACGAGACCAAGATCTTAAGTGAGCAGGATGAGGCAAGAAAAGCATCTTACCTGGCACTGCTGGATCTTGTCCGCGAGGTACTTGAGACCTGCATCGACCTGCTGGGATTCTCGGCACCGGAACGGATGTAAGATTCGTCAAGAGGGAAAAAATAGATAAAAAACAGGCGATTTTTTTGGCAGCCGTCGGCTTCTGTAGTTCTTGCGGAAACGGCGGCTGTTGTGTTATACTTACATCACGATTTTTCATCCGCTTGGACATTCGTCCTGAAAAATCGATTCTATATTACTCTATCGAAGAGCCATTCGGCTCAATTTATATCCATGTACAAAAACAGAATATCGGACTGACAAACACTTTGACGTAAAAAGAGGAGGCGGGATCATTGGAAAAGTAGAACTTCCGGGAGGGAAGTATCGCCTGCTGTCAGTGCTCGGAAGAGGGGCAACGTCTGTCGTTTATCTTGCAGAGAAAACTGGATCCGGAAAGCGGTATGCAGTCAAGGTAAGTATATGTGACAGGGAAAAACTGCGCCGGGAAGCGTTTCTTTTACAGAAGTTTTCATATCCCGGGATTCCCTGTGCGGTGGAACTTCTGGAAAGTGGGACAAAAAGCTTTCTGGTGATGGAAGCTGTAAACGGAAAATCTATCGGACAGCGTATGCGTAAGGGAGAACGGTTTTCCAGCCGGGAAATTCTGAAAACGGGAATTGCCCTGAGCGGGATTCTCTGTTATCTCCATGCACAGAACCCGCCGGTTTTCTACCGGGATCTGAAGCCGGACAACGTGATGATAACAGAGCGTGGTGAAATATACCTTGTGGATTTCGGTGCAGCCGGAACAGAAGAAACGGGTGTGGAAGTCCGTTATGGAACCCGCGGTTATGCAGCGCCGGAGCAGTATGACGGGAAGTGTGACGCCCGTTCCGATCTTTATGCACTCGGCGCACTGCTTGCGGCAATGGCGAAGCATGCGAAAAAGCGGCAGAAAAGAGGACTCTGGCGGGTGATGGAAAAGTGTATGCAGAAAAAGCCGGAGGAGCGGTATGCGTCTGCCGGAGAAGTCAAAAAGGCACTGCGGCGGCTGGAAAGAAAGCAAAAAGGCAGGAAGACTCTGCGGATCTTTGCAGTTTTTGCTTTTCTGACAGGAGGAGCGGCTGCGGTTGCCAGCAGGATGCCATGGGGGCAGTTTCCGGCGGCAGACGAATGGGAGGAGCAGGGAGATCTCTGGTTCTGCGGAAATCCGGTGGAAGAAGGCAGTCTGCCGAACTACCAGAAAGCGCGGGAAGCGTTCTTAAAGGCAGACCATCTCAGTCAGGCGGGGCGTGTGGAGCAGGAACTTGTGGAATACTGTCTGGCGGATGATGCGGCAAGGGAAAAAATGCAGATGGAGCCATTGCTGGCTGAATTTTATGATGACACGCAGCAGGAGCCGGAAAAGGAAAAACGCTGCCGCAGATATCTTGCTGTTGCAGGAATGTATTTCAGTTTTTCCGAAGGACTGGCGCGTGAAAATGACACAGACGCCATGCGGAAAGGAATCGAAGTGCTGGAAAAGGCCGCAGGCGAGAATATGGAGGGGCAGTGGGAGGCGGTTATCTGGCAGAGACTGGCGGATGCGTGCTATCTTGGCGGAAAATCCGGGGATGGGGAAAGAGAACAGGACTGGTGCCAGGAGAGTTTTCTCTATTACGAACGGCTTCTGTGCAGCAGACAGGATGGAAACCGGCGGAAAAATCTGCTCAGGGCCGCAGAGCTGGCACTTCAGTTCGACATGCAGGAAAAAGCAGAACAGTACCTCAACGAGGCCGCAGAAATTCCGGGAATGGAGGAGGATATTTTTTATCAGCAGATCAGAAAAAGATGGGAGGAAGCAGGATGAGAAAAAAGACCATATGCGCAATGATGACAGGATTCCTGGCAGTCCAGGGAATCGAAGTCCACGCGGAGACACAGCAGACGACAGGCGAGGCCGCAAGTGCGGTGGAAAGCGTGGAATTAGAAGCTGAAATCATCGAGAACAGTGATGTGACAGATGCAGACGGGAAAGCCGGACCGGAGGAACTGCTGCCGGACGAAAAGTCAGAAGAAGAACCGCCTATAGAAGAGAAACCAGAGCAGGAACCAGCGGAAAGGTGGGAAGAAGAGGAGAAAGAAATTTCGGAAGATTCAGAATCGGGGAAGCCAGGAGAATTGCCGGAGGCAGGAGATATGGGTTCCGGGGAATCGGAATCAGAGGAAGGATGTGAAGAAACAGATACAAAAGAATCAGAGACAGAAGAGTCAGATTCGGAGAGAACGGATTTTGGAGAAATGGACACAGAAAAACCAGATTATGAAGATACAGGTTCAGAAAAATCCGGAACGGAAAATTTGATGCCAGAAGATCCGGAACCGGAAAAGCCTGATATGGAAGAAACGAAGCAGGAATCTCCGTCAACCGAAAAAGAGTCAGAAAATCAAACCTCGGAAACAAAAGCACCAGAAAAAGAGGAGCCTACCGTAATGCCAGATGCCGGAAAGTCAAACACAGAAAAGCAGGAACAAACGGGGCCCGGGCAATCGTCTCCGGAGAAAGAAGAACTCAAAACAGACGAACAGCTGCCCGTTGCTGCAGCCACGCCCGAGGAGGTGACCCAAGATCCAGATGATATTCCGCTACAAACAGAAGAAAGCAGTCCTCCGCCTGCCGAAACTCCATCTAAGAGTGCCGGGGAGGAGCCATCTCAAATACGGCCGCAGATCATCGCCGATTTCGTATTATCACAGATAGCAGACGAAGATTTCGAAGCGCCGAACCCCCTGATTATCCGCCCGGCCGACACCAGCGTCGAAATAGATCCCGGTTATACCCCGGAAATTCTGCTCGAGGGAGCCGCCGACACGGCTGAAATTCTTTCCTGCATGGTAAATGGCTCCGAAGCCGAATATGAATGGAAAGAAAACAAAATCTGTCTGAAAGCCGAGAGCCTTTCCGAAGGCTACAACCGCATCACTGTAAAAGTGCGTGGCGCAGACGGCATTGTACGAACCATGAAACCGTGGGAAGTCAACGTGAAACCAAAAACTTCCACACTTGTCAGCCAAAGAACCAGCCAGAAACCAAAAGGAACCCGCCTCTTGCAGTCCTTAAGGCGCCTCTGGAACCTGATTCGTGCCATTGCCGAAATTCAGAATCAGACCACCCGCTATCTGCGTGCACTCTGCAGAAAATAGCCTGATCCGGTTTTGTTTGTATTTCTAATTTCGATATGCTAGAATAAAAGACATGTCATACGATAAAAAAGTAAAAGAGGAAATAAGAGTATGTCAGATATGATATTATTTGATCTGGACGGAACCCTGACCGATTCCGGTCCTGGAATTACAAGATGCGTACAGTATGCGCTGGCATCCTTTGGCATCGAAGAGCCGGATCTGGAAAAACTGAACTGTTACGTGGGACCGCCGCTTCTGGAATCTTTCATGAATTTTGCAGGCCTTGGCTGCGAAGAAGCACAGCAGGCCATCACAAAATACCGGGAGCGGTACGAGGCAGAGGGCATTTTTGAAAATGAAGTATACGAGGGAATCCCGGAGGTTCTGGCGTATCTGAAAGAGAAGGGAAAAATTCTGGCGGTAGCATCGTCCAAACCGGAAAAATACGTGGAGCAGATCCTGGAGCATTTCGAAATCAGAAAGTATTTTACCGTAGTAACCCTGTCTCTTATACACATCTGACGCTGCCGACGACGG
>ENA-UAOK01001298-UAOK01001298.1-human-gut-metagenome-genome-assembly--contig:-NODE-1298-length-11506-cov-9.381277_pt1 | contig 11506 bp, 9 predicted proteins | sample MGYA00243467_ERZ654553 | MGnify/ENA primary metagenome ERZ654553 (study PRJEB26926, sample SAMN06164886) | human gut metagenome | biome: ENVO:00009003; feature: ENVO:2100002; material: ENVO:00002003...
GCCAGACCTTTGGCCTCCGAACAGTTGTACTCGGTCAGCACGTTCCGCTCGTCATTCAGCCACTCCCGGTCTTCGATGGTAGACTGGTAAGTCACCACCATCCATACCTTTTCGTCCGCCGCCAGGTCCTTCAGGTCATTGGCCACCGCGATACGCTTCGCCCGTTCATGGTCGGCTCCCCATGAACGGCGGTTGGCATCCGTCAGCAAGTCCATCGAATCCACAATCACGATGTCCGGATTATATCCTTTGAGCTTCCTGTATTCCGAAATGCCGTTCTTGATGTCGAGTGTCGAGACTTGGGCATTGAAACGCGGGTAACTGCGCACCGTGATGCTTCCGGCATACGAGGCGACCAGTTTTTCCAGATGTCTCATCTCCGTATCCGAAATCTTTCCCCGCTCGTAATAGTAGGCGTTCCTGGAAATCAGTCCGCCGGAATAGGCGTTCAACGCCTCTTCCTCCGAACCTTCCAGCTGGAAATGCAGCACATGCAGCCCGTCATCGATGTCCGCCCTGACACCGATCCATTTGGCGATGTGCGACTTTCCCACGCCTGTGCTGGCCAGGAAACAGGTCAGCTGACCTCGCAGGTTACGTCCGGCATTGAGCGCATCCAGATACGGGATGTAGAAGCGGGACACACGAGGGGCGGCCGAGCGTTCCTCTTCCTCCTCACGCCGGCGGTTCCTCTCGAAACGCTCCTTGAAAGTCGCGGCCACATCGACGAACGAGGTGCTCTTCAGCATGAACCCTGCCAGCCACTCGGCATATTCCCGAAGAGTCTTCTCCGCCTTGTCCTGTTTGTTCTCGTTATACAGTTTCCCGACCTCCGCATAGACCGACTGTAACCGGACCCCCTTGATGTAGGACTCCAGCATGTCGGTCATCACCTCGGCGCTTTGTCCCTCGTCATACTCCCGGAAAGTGTCTATCAGCTCGATGGCGTCGTAATCCTCATGGAAGGTCTGTGCCAACACGGCATACGACGGCGGTGTCTTGTATGTCCTGAAATGTGCGGCTATCGCCTCCTGTACCCGCTGGAACGAACGGTCCGGCAGGTATTCCTTACGCATATGCCGGGCAAGGACGGCACACAACGGCTCCTGCCTGAGCGCCGTGGCATAGAGTTCATACAGGAACTCGGCACTGAGCGGATTGACGGCACTCATGGCTTTGCCTCCTTTTTCCGCCACGTCTCACAGCGAATACGGTACAGTTCCGGATAGCGCGCCTGTGTCCTTTTGCGGCACGGCTCCGCTTTCGCACATTTTGAGCATGACGGGGAGAAAGGTGTCCACATCAGCGTGGAGAGCGCACAGATGAGATATCCCGCTTCAGTAGAGAGCAGTCGCCGCTTGGTCGTCTCCTCGTATTCCGGATAGATAAAACGTCCGAACGGATGGCTGCGGCGGTCTTCCACCGCCCACACCAAATCATGCCGTGACAGCCCGAAACTCTTCAGCCACCGGTCCTCCCGGTAGCGGCGTTCCTTTCCTGAGCGGAGATAGCGGTCGATGGCTTTCTTTCCGAATGAATGCGAAACGTTCCATTTTTTGCGATACGCGGTATCATATCCGGAAATGGCATATGCCTGGCAGATGCAGAAGTCGGACAGGCGTTCCGCGCTGACGGAGACAACCTCCCGGCACAAGCCGTCGAAACACATCCCGAGCTGCCTGTCCGCCTTGCCGCCGGCAGGGAACACGAAATCCGCCCACACCGTGGTGCGGACCAGCCGTGCAAAAAGTCTCCTGCACCCGTCAATCCATTCTTTTCTCTCCATCGCGTGTCAATAGTTTGCGCAGCTGCGTCTTGGCCAGGAAGAGGCGGCTTTTTACCGTCTCCACGTTCCTGGTCTGCAAAGTACCGTTGTTATAGGTGATTTCCATGATTTCCCCGAGTTTGTAACCTGCCTGCTGCAAGAGCAGGGCTTCCCGGTAAATCGGTTTGAGCTGCTCCAACGCCCAGAGGATGTCATCGTTATAGAACTCGCGGTAGTTGTCCATCCCCATGCAGTTTCCCGACGGCTCGTCCTCATCCGGCAGAGAAGAGGATATTTCCGAAATGTCGATATTGTCATCCGAGGGCATACGGTTCCTGTTGCGGTTGTTCAGGTCCGCCACAAGCCGTTTGGTCACGGCATAGATCCAGGTCTTTACCGGCCGGGCAGGGTCATAACTGTCCATATACTTGAAGAAGTTGACCAACGCCTCGAGGTAGTTGTCCTCGATATCTTCCTGGTTATAGGTATATTTGATACAAATGCTGTATATCAGATTCCTGTGCGGCATCACATATTTTCTGAGAAGTTCCGCCCTCTGTCTCGCGGATTCGTCTTCAGGCTGGAGAACCGCAATAAACACATCTTTCTTTTCCACGTTTCCACTGACTGAAAAGGTTGATAATGAATCTCATGTCCTAATCTGTCAGCTACCGTGAGCGTCAATTGAAAAAACGGGCGGCAGCATTACCGCCGCCCGGAAAAATCCAAACCGCTGCCGACTTGTCACAGCCTGTGCCTGCGGATGTAATAGTAGAAGAGGTGGCAGGCATCCGCCGCGTTGTCATCCACCGGGACAATACCGTACTTGTCCTTGCAGGCCGCGACCATCTGCGTCTTGGTGGCGCGTCCGTCTCCCGTCGCCCATTTCTTGAGGACAGCCGGGTTGACGAACTCCGGTTCCGGGATATCCAGTTCATCGCACACTTCGAGCAGGATGCCCCTGAGTTCCGAGAGCCGCCGCATGTCGTAGAAATGGCGGTTCACGCTCACATCCTCGGCCACGATGCGGCGGATGCCGTAACGACGGAGCAGCGAGAGCAGCGTAGTCCTGAAAGCGCCGTGCATCTTGTTGCCGTTGCGCCGTTTGCTTTCGGTGAAGTTCCATGTCCCGGCCTCATGCAGGGAGAAGTATCCGGTATGCGTGGCGATGTCCAGCGCCAGTACCTGCTCCCGGGTCAGTACGCTATTCTCCGAGTCTCGATTCGCCATTCTCTTTCACGATTACCAGTTTATGCGGATATCCTTCCGCCACATTCCCGTGCGAGACGACCAGCACGGTACCGCCGAGCGAGTTCAGCGCCTCGAACATGGAGGCCAGCCCCGCTTCATCGACCGCCTCGAGTATCTCGTCCAGCACGAGCAGGTCCAGTCCCTTGTCCCCGTCGCAGTTGCCGTTCACGAGTTTCTGCATGGCAAGGATGGTCGCCAGGTTCACACGGGCGGCTTCGCCTGCCGAGAACTTGCCGAACGAGCCGCAGTCCATGCCGTCGCGCAGCAGCGAGATGGAGATCTTCTCCCTTACCTTACCGCTCTTGAGGACGGTATACCCGTCGAAGCGGATACGGATGTCGCTGCCGATGTCTTGCAGGAATTCGTTGGTGATACGGCTGAGCGCCTCGATTTTCGTGTTGGCCAGATAGGTCTTGAACTGCACGAACCGTTCCCGCTGTATCTTCAGGGCACGGACCCGGGCATCGACGGCCGTCTTGCGCCCTGCCGCTTCGTTGGACTTCCCGCGCGTTTCACGGAGAGTGTCCTTGAGCGATTGTATGAGGTCGGGTGAAGCCGCCTCATCCAGCTCCCGGATCGTGGTCTGCAAGGTGTCGATGGCGCCGGCCGCGGCCTGTATATCTTCCTTGCCTGCCCGTATGCCGCGGTTCAGTGCGGCATTGCGCTCGTCTATGAATCCGAACACCTCGTCGAATACCTTGCGGCGGACACCTTCGATTTCACTTTGCAGGGCAGTAATTTCGGAAGCGATGCGTTTATGCCCGCTTTCCACCTCTTCCACGCGGCGGGTGGCATTCCTGACGGCCCGTTCGTGCCCGGCCAGCTGCTCCTCCCATCCGATGCGTCTGCCTTCCAATGTTCGGCGCTCATGGTTCAGCCGGTTCTGCTGCAACTCCACGGCATCCGTCTCCTCCTGCTTCTCATCGATACGGCCGTTGATTTCCGTGAGCTGCCGTTGACGGAGTTTCAGTTCCTTCATGCCGGCCTCGATGTCGAACTGCGGTTCCGCCACCAGAAACTCATGCCCGCAGAAAGGACAGGTGATGGAGCCGGCCAGTTTGTTCGAGAGGCTGTCGATACCGGCAGAAACGATACGCCGTTTATGGCGCAGTTCCTCGATGCTGCCGGACAGGTCGCGCAGACGGATGTCGATTTCCCGCAGCCTCTCCGCAGTCGTATCGGACTGATCCCTGTATGCCTCACAGAATGCGGCATACTCCTTCTTGAACTGTTCCCAGCCGTCAGTCCTGTTTTTCAGTTCCTGTTCCGCCTGCTTCAAGACGGCATCGCAATCCTTCAGCCGCTCTGTGGCGGTCTGCAACCGTCCTTTCTTTTCGGCAATGACCTTGTCCCAGTCCGTCTGCCGGGCATCGGGAAAGAGGGACATCATTTCCGCTATCTTTTCCAAACACGCTTCCAATGCGGTATCTCCGGCTTCCAGTTCCTGCAAAGCCTCGTCCGCCCGCTGCACTCCGGCAAGCTGTTCCTCAAGCCTGTCCACGGTCTCGTGCCCGGTGCGGATCTGCTCCCTCTTGGCCGCTATGGCCGCTTCCAGTCCCGCGATACGTTCCACACGGGTACGTCCCCGCTCGGCTCCGGCTTCCTCCTCTTTGCGTATCTGCTCCTGCAACATCCCGATACGGCCGTCCAACCCGGCCAGTTCCAATTCCACCTGCCGTTTCTTTTCAGAGAGCGGTACGATGTCTTCCTCCACTTTGGCGATGGCTTCATCCACCAGGATACCGTTGGAAAAACGGTTGATGACCTCTTTCTTCTCCTTGTCCGATGACGAGAGGAAATCCTCATACCGATATTTGGAAAGGATGAAATTGTTGAGCAGCTCGTCGCGTGTGATACCCAGTTTGTCAAGAATATACCGGTTATAGGCATCCACCGAAGGTTGTACCGCTTCATCGGTTACTACCTGTTTGCCGCCACGGTAAAGCGTACAGCTGACAGAGGAGGCCCCCTTGCGCGGGATACGGCGGTTGACGAGCAGTTCCTCGGCGGCGGAATCGTTGATGAAACGCAAAGCGATACGGCATTCTTCCGCCGCATCGTTGATAATCTCCTCCGAGCGTATCTTTCTAAGCGGGCTGCCCGTGATACCCACGGCAATGCATTCCAACAGGGCAGACTTGCCGGCCCCGTTCGACTGCTGGGAGTCATTGTCCCGGTTATCGCCGAAAATCAATGTCGTCACGCCCTGTCGCAGCGTGTAGGATAGCGAACGGAACGCGCAGAGGTTTTCGGCTTCTATCGTCTTTAATTTCCACATGATCTGTTTTCTATTTTAGATAAATACTCCAATCCCATCGACACATCCTCGATCTGTTTCTCCCGGCAGAAATCCTCGTAGGTTTCCCGGATGCGGCGGCTGTCGAATTTCTCGAAGAGCGAAGAGGCTACCGCCTCCGGCAGCTGCTCGTCATCGGCAACCAGTTCCACCTTCGCCGCTCCGGCTTCCAGCAGGGCGGCCTTGTCCACCGATTTCATTGCGGCGGCAGGTGCATGGACACGTACCTTGACCTTGTAGCGGCCGTCGGCCTCCATTTCACGCAGCTCGTCCATCAGGTGCAGCCCGGCTCGTTCCGCCGGCACATCCATGACACGGTACCGCATGTTCACGCGGTTCTTGACAAACTCGTGCGTGCCGTCCGTGTACAGCACCGTGTATCCTTTCTCCTCGTCCTCCCCGAAGTTATGCTGGCGCGAGGAACCGATATATTCGATTCCCGTCCCCGGAATGACGGTACGGTTGTGGTAATGGCCGACAAAGACCTTGTCGAAAGGAGAGAATATCCTGGCAGGCAGTTCCTTTTCCGAAGGCTGTGCCAATGCCCCGTTGATACCCTCATGGATGTAGAGGAAGTGCTCCGGTTCTCCGGAAAGCGCTTCCGCAGCCAATCGTCCGAGCCTTTCGGCAAAAGAGCCGTCTTCCGGAAAATAGCTCATTACATGGAGCGCGAACTTCCATTCCGGACGGCACAGGGTCAGGGATTCATCCACGACAGTCACATTCGGATGAGAGTCGAAGACATGACAATATCCGCGCAGGGATTCCTGGTTCACCTTGTCGTGGTTTCCTTCCGCCAGCGTGACATGGATGCCATGGTCTGCGGCGGATACAAGCATATCCCTGACGGCCAGCAGGACATCGAGTGTCTGGGCGGCACGGGAAAAGAACAGGTCTCCTCCAATAACCACTTCCCGGATATCCCGTTCCCTGCAAATTCCCATGGCCTCCTGCCAGTTGGCCTGGAATGCAGGGATGTTGTCTTTCGAGATGTGGATGTCATTCAATAACAAAAGGCAGGGTTTGTTCTCTTTCATACTAAGCGATTGTGATTAGGACGGGAGGCCCGGATGCCTCCCGTCGGATTAGAATTCAAGAACTTGTGAAAGGCTTATCTGCGGCGGCGGGGACGCCCGGCGCGTTCTTCCGTTTCCTCCGGCTGCTCTTCTTCCTCCCCGGGGGCATCCTCCGGTTCGTCACCGGGCTTCGGACCCTCCATCTCGCTTTCGATCAGGTCGAGCAGTTCACGGTTGCTCGTGGAGCGTGTGACACGCACAGAGAGCCCTTCCTGCTCAATGTAGCCGCGAATCATCGCACGCAGCTCCTGGCCCTCCTCGGTCTTGTCACCGAGTTCCTGCCGCTGAAGCTCGTCATAACGTTCGAAAAGGTCGTCCAGCGAGATGCCTCCGCCTTCACGCCCGTTTTCCCTGTTATCTTTCGTACGGCGGTCGAACGAGAACGCGGATGTGTCCTCCTTGGGCAGTTCACCGTCCAGCGTGTCGATGACCGTCTTCATTTCATCCGTCTCCATGAGCGACATGCCGTAGATACCGTCGCACTGTTTGAGGAACTCGACGGTGGCTCCCAGATGATAACGGGTGTAGCGGTAGATGATTTCCGGGATACGCGGCGCACCCATCAAGGCGGTCAGTTCCTCCCTGGTCAACGGTACCGGTTCCGATTCGTTGTCAATGGAAATGACATACTCGGTCTTGGCTCCGTTCTTGCGCTTTTCAATCTCCACCGGATAGGCGTCATACACCGAGGAAACCGGGCACGGGTAAGACGGATTCTTGGCCAGTTTCTTGCTCCACAGCTTGAACTTCCTCTCATCCAGGTCCTTGAACTGGGCATGGGAAAGGGTCATCATCTGCACGCCTTTGGCACGTTCACCCAGGTCGAATACATAGAGACAGTGGCCGTAACTGTATTTCAGACCGCCGCCGAACGAGCCCCCGGCAATCTTTTCCGCCAGTTTGTCGTCCCCGTCCTCTTTTGCGGCTTCGACGGCCATGCGGCGGTAAGTCTCGATGGGATCAATGCTATATCCGGCATCGGTAGCGCGGGTGACAGTGACATACATCTTCTGGGGCTTGTTCCCCGTAGCGGGTTTCTCCAGCTCCAGAAGCAGCTGGTGGACGGGATACTCATAGCCCGGACGTGTCGGCGAGCCGTCCGGATTGGGAGCGATGGGCAGGATACGGAGACGGTAAGTCCCGAACTTGTCCATGCGGAAGAACTCCGTGCGGGCGAACGCCCTGTTCTCCTCCTGGGCACGCAACTGTGCCTCCTGATAAGATTCCTGAACGCCGAGGAACATTTCCTCGACAGACATGCCTTCCATGCCGTTGTTCTTTTCTTCTTCTTGCATAAACGCTTTGTTTTATGGATTTAAAAATGCCCGAAGAATGCGACACGGCATACCCGCATCGCAAAGAAACTGGTAACAGGACGGACGGGTTCGGTTGCACCGTCCGCGTTCAACTGATAAAACTGGGAGAGGATGTCTCGCTGACCGTATCCCGAAAGAGGATACTCATTTGACAATATGGAAAGGTCTTGCAGCGACCGTGGAATACAAAATTAGGCAAATCACCCGGAACAGCCATACATGTACATGAATGTTTGTCACCGGCATTGTCCTTCAGCGCATTACCGTTTCATTTTAAGAATGTTTTTAATCTCCCCGAGCAGTCTGTCGCCGCCCGGCGCGTTCCGCACTTCGGCAAGCAGCCTCCTGCGGTTCCGGCGGATATACTCTTCTCTCTTTCGGCGGCATATGCCTTCATAGTAGGCTTTGCGCCCCGGCGTGAGCCGTTTCCCGCGCCGGCAATAGACCCCGTCCCGGCGGTACTCGTCCAGGTAGCGGCGGAACTTCGCCTTGCCGCAGGAAGGGTCTTTCGATGCCTCCGCCACCGACCGTATGACCTGCCAGTCCGGCTCGAAGGGCTGCTGCGTGGCGCATAACCTGCGGAGCAGATGATAGACTACCGGCATCTCATACCGGAGCATGAAGCCTATCCGTGTCTCGTCGAAAGGAAAGCGCTTAAGCGTCCCCTGCGGTCTTCCGTCTTCTCGCTTTCGGGGCTTCTGCTGCCGGGGAGACGGTTTCTTCTGCGGCTGCGGCCTGATTTTCTTCTGTTTCATGATGTTGCGGTTGAATGGTTTGCTGTACGGTTTCACGGACGGGAACGTTCCTGCGCTCCGCAATCCTCCGGCGGCTTTCAATATCGCCGTTTACATTGAGTTTATGTTTCATGACTATACAAAATAGGTGAAGTTGAGTTCTACATTGACATTGTACATACCGCGCTCGTAAAGCTGTATCCTGCGCGAACCGCCGTAGATGGTGAACGAGGAGCCCCGGTTGTACTTGTGGTCATCGTTCCAGTCAGCGGCGGTACAGCGCACGCTGTATCTCGGGGGCTGTATCTTGTTCGGGATGACGGCTACGATGCCGCCCCAGTTGCTGCCGTCCCTGCGTGCGGTATTGATATACCCCTGTATGGACACGATATTCCCGATCTGGCGGACAAACAGCCCCTGGGTATCTGTTCCCGAGCCGCTGTTCTCCATGTGCATCCATCCCGTATCCGCCAGCAGGGGCTGGTATTCTTCCGCATAGGCGGCACCGATAGCGCGGCAGGCCTGCCGTTTCGCCTCCGCTGTCGGCAAGGACAGGTCGGAAAGTTTGCCGTCCTTGCGCAGGTAGTCCTTGACGATTTCGTCTTTGGACAGCACGTCCAGCTTGTTCCGCAGGAGCTGCCGGGCTTCCATGGGGGATTTTCCTTGCCCGGTCAAAAAGTCGATGTAATCCTGGAACAGGTTTTCAAGCGCGGCGAAGCGGGCGTCCGCCCCGACCTTGGTATACAGATTCAGGTTGGCGGCGATGGTATCCTTTTCGGAAGCGTTGTAGCCGCCCATCAGCCGTTCCGCCTTTTTCTTAAGTTCCCTGACAACCTGCGAGGTCATCACGTATCCCTCGACCTGTGCGTGCGAAATGCCACCTTCATCTATGTAAGCGAACGAACCGGTCTTGATTTCCAGCAGTTTGTCCCTGAGTTCGGGTGTGAAGACAATGCCCTCGTAAGCGGAGTCAGTCCCGAGCTTGCCGTCCATCATCCGGTCTATCTCGGCCGTGGAATAGACTTCGAGGTTCTTGCGTGCCTTGCCCTTGTCCGGAAGGTCGGACAGGTTCGAAGTCTTGGCCAGTTTCAGCTCCCCGGTACCTTTCTTTTCGGCATCGAGGGTATCCCTGACGGCCGCCTGCCGCTTTGCTTTCAGTTCAGCGGCTTCCTCTGCCGTCAGCCCGCTGATTTCGTCCGCCGTCAGGCGTACCAGCTCCTTTAATCCTTCGGAGATTTCCAAAAATACCTCCCCGGCTTCCGCTTTGGAATAGACATCGATATTCTTCCGGGCGGCAGCCTTGTCCATGACATCGGAAAGGTTCCCGTCGGCGGAGAGTTTCATTTTCAAAGCCGCCGCGACGGTTCCCGATGTGACATAACCTTCGCCGCCCTCCGTCAGTTCTCCGGTAGTGATAGCCGCCAGTTTCTTCCTGTATTCGGTCGTGAAGTCTTCGGTAGAGAGCTGTTTGCCTTCTACCGCATCCACTTTCTTTCCCATCGCCTCCGTAAAGGCCGTGACGGTCACATAGGTGTCGGACACGGATTTTCCGTTGATTTTAAGCGTACCGAGCACATCCACCGCTCCCAAAGGGGCAAGCACGATGTCGCCCAGAGCGTTCCTCAGCGCAAAACGGAAACTGTCAGCGGTGTCGAAGCCGACGGTGGCGAGCAGCGCGGCGGCACTGTCGCGCCAGGTAATCAGGTTTGTCAGCCTGGCATTGTCTTTCGTATAGGCGGTATTCTGAATATCGATACCCCGTCCGGCGCTTTGCAGGGAGAGCAGTCCGCCGACCTGCAGGGTGGCGGTACGCCCGATGACTTTCAAAACAGGTGTGGCGCAGGCTTTTCCGTCATGCACGGCGAAGTCACGGTATTTTGTTCCGCCGCCCTCCGTGCCGTGGTAATTGATACGGATACAACCCTCGTCCGTCACATCCGAGGTGTTATAGATGTCGTATCCCTTGATGCGGACAGCCCCGATCCGGGCGTTTTCACTCAGCGAAGTACCGCAGGATATGCCGTCTTCCGTAACCCTGGCCAGTTCCTTTCCCTGTTTCATGAAACTGAACGAGCCGTCCGTCCGGATGAGAATCTCGTTGACAAGCAGACCGTGCAGGTAGGCACCGATGGCGGCATGGCCGTCCGCCTTGACGATGCCTTTGAGCATGTAGCCGTTCCCGCCGCTGACGGAGACGGCGGTCTTGGAGTTGATTTCTTTCTGCCCGGTGAACGTGCCGGCCAGCACCAGATCCTTCTTGACGGTCTGCCGGGCAAAAGGCGTGTCGAGCAGGACGGCATAGCGTCCGAAGAACTTGTCGATGAACCGGGGCGCGTAGCTCTCCGTCACCTCGATAGCCGCCGGCAGTTTGCCGGTAACCGGATCGACCGTATCCGGGACAGCCTTGGCTCCGGCACAGAGATAACAGGTACGCCCGCGCTTGTTGACCTCATTGGCGTAGACCACCGATTCATGCCGGTTGATTTCGTATATATAATAGGGATAGACGGCATCGGCGCAGCCGTCGAAACGGCGTACCTTTCCGCCGAGCCAGACATAACCCGGGGAGACGCGGGGACCCTCGATCTCGCATCCGGAGATGATGAAGTCCGAGCAGCCGTCAAAAACGGCACTCATGCTGAGAGCCAGTTCCTGCAAGTTCAGGATATCGTCCGAGTAGGTATACCGTCCGCCGGTTTCCGCAATATATTCTTTCATTGTCCTGTATTCTTATTGGGGGTGTATTCGTCTTCGTCGATCTTGATCAGGTAGGTCTTGCCTGCTGTCTTGTAAGTGTTCACCACATAGGAAAGCATATAGACCAGTTCCTGCGGAGGTATGGTGACAGGCGGGACGCAGACCATGAAGCTGACCTTGTTGATCAGCTTCTCTTCCGCCAGCAGATAGAACGGACGGGGGCGTTCCGCCTCGTTGTCCGTTGTAACCTGTTCCCCGTTGTACCATACGGTGAAAGGACGCTGGTATTCCGCCCCTTCGTGGTACAGGTCCACACCGACACTCGTGCTGTCCTTGATGAAGATGCGGTCCTTGCCGTCCTTGATGTATTT
>ENA-UAOK01001301-UAOK01001301.1-human-gut-metagenome-genome-assembly--contig:-NODE-1301-length-11485-cov-5.183027_pt1 | contig 11485 bp, 10 predicted proteins | sample MGYA00243467_ERZ654553 | MGnify/ENA primary metagenome ERZ654553 (study PRJEB26926, sample SAMN06164886) | human gut metagenome | biome: ENVO:00009003; feature: ENVO:2100002; material: ENVO:00002003...
TTCTGCCTGTCTCGTGGGCTCGGAGATGTGTATAAGAGACAGATACTGAAAAGCCTGTTCGTTATTTCCTTTTTTCATCTCTGCAACAGCATTCATTCTTATGTCCTGTTCCGACAGCTGTCTATCCGCTGACATATATCCATCGTTTTCTTCCGCTTTGCCTTTCATCGGCACATCTTCAGTGTCCATTGATGCCACAAAACTTCCAAGTTCGCCATTCTGTGATTTCAGACTGTCTCTGCCGCTGGCCGCGAAATTTTCTGTTCTCGATATTTTAAGCGCTTTCTGAGTTGAAAAATTCTCTGTCTCCAATGCTCTGAGTGCTCTCTGGGTTGAAAAATCTTCTGATGTTTTGAGCGCTCTCTGCGTTGAAAAATCTTCTGCTTCTGATGTTTTGAGTGCTCTCTGCGTTGAAAAATCTTCTGCTTCTGCTGTCTTGAGCGCTCTCTGCGTGAAAAACTTTTCTGCTCCTGATGCCGCAATCGCACTCTCTGTTGTGAAATCCTGTATTTCCGGTGTTCGAAGTGCCTGCTCTGTTTTTAGATTCTGATTTACAAATCGCAGCAGCGCATAATCCGTCGCATAATTTTTTATTTCCGGCTTTGCACTTTCCGTCTCGTATCTTTGGCTATCAAATTGGCTGACTCTCTTCGTCCCTTTTTTCTTTCCAACCGCTTGATATAAGATCTGCAAATCCGTTTTCATCTCACTCGCCTCAGAATATCGATTGCCGGCCGAAAGTGCACACGCCTTGAGCAGGATTCTGTTTAATTCCGGATTAACTCCCTCAATAGGGGCTATTTCTTCTCTATACCTATTACAGGATGGAAATTTCTGATTATTTGCCAGATAATACAAGGTAAGACCAAGACTGTAAATATCAACACGATGGTCATACCCGTTTCTTCCTGTCAGACCATCAAACTGTTCCGGAGCCGCAAATTGCCAGGTTCCTTGATATGTATGAGCCAGGTCACCTTTCTCTACAATCCTCGAAATGCCAAAATCAGCAAGCAAATACTTACCCTTATCCTTATCCTCGGCATAAAAAATATTGCCCGGCTTGATATCTCGATGCATAATTCCTTTTCTTTCGCAGGCTTCCAGCGCATTGCACACATCCATACCAATTTTAATAATATCGGATTCCGATAAAACTTTTGACTTTGCAATAGAATCAAGGTCTTTATATTTAAACATACGAATCGTAAGCACATAGGAAATACCATCCGTGTCAGAGATTTCCAAAAAACCATAATCCAGATAACCGACAATATTTTCACATGTTTTCAAATCATACATCAGCGCTACTTCCTGGACGGCCTTTTCCTTCGCTTTCTTTCGTTGAGTCTCATAATTCCGGCGGCTCTCTTCCGTCATGTCTTCCCAGCAAACTCGTTCTTCAAGCAGCGTAACTATTTTTATAACATTTTCTTCTTTACAACCATAATTTCTGTTGATTTCGTACACTACCGTTCCACTGGACCCGGTGCTAATTCTCTTTCCGATCTTCCAACCTTTGTATGCCTCTTCAATCTCCGATATCATGCGGTCAACTTGCATTTTTATCTCTCCCTAAGCAATTTTCTTATCTGTAAGTTGCAGTACAATGACTGTGATATTATCTTTTCCCCCAAAACTCATAGCCATCTCAAACAATTCATGTGTAGCTTTTTCAACATCACCGCTCATTGTGAGACATTTCAAAATCATTTCAGACGTACACATGTCGTAAAGTCCATCACTGCACAATAAAATTCTGTCATTTTCCTTCCATTCTATCCATTCACTCTCAAAAGGTACCGCTTGACCAGCATAATCCATGCCTATAAATTCTGTGAGCTGATGATTTTCCCTCTCAGGAATTTCTTCCGCGGAATGGTATATTCCCATATCTAGCTTAAGCTGCGCAAGAGTATGATCTTTCGACAGCACATACAATTTTCTATCACGCATAACATAAACACGACTGTCACCCCGATGAAAGATTTTGAATGAAGTTCCATCTGTAATTAAAACAGTTCCCGTAGTACCACATGTACTATGTTTTTTTCTTTCTTCCACTACTGCCTGATTTGCTATTGCAAAGGTTTTTTCTATGTGACGGCTGATTTTCTCTCGATCAAATGAATCAAAATTCATGGTGTTTTCCTGGAATACACGTGATGCTATGTTTGATGCAATCTCGCCTCCAGCTTCACCGCCCATACCATCGAACACCCCTGCACACGTCCATAAACCCGCTCTCTGCGTAAAATGTGTTTCACTTTCATCGAGACTTTCCGCATTCAGACAATTTCCCAAAAGGTAATTGTCCTCATTATTTTCTCGTACTCTGCCCCTGTTGCTGACTGCATGTCCAACAATTTTTTTCATATTACCCCCTGGTATCTTTCGACACTCTGTGCAGCAGGATATTTCCAATCAGTAAAAATGCCACTATGAATCCAGCCAATATTGCCCATACCATGAGTAAGTGTCCGGATGTCGCTTCAAAACGATTCTCAAAATCATGCGGCACATTCGGAACTGTCATCTGGATTTTTAACTGAAGATTATTTAAATCTGCAATACTTCCAAGAGCTTCCATTCCCCATTTGCTGATCATAATATAGGAAATATAATCCGCCATTCCCTCCATGTTAAATAGTATTCCGGAAAAAATTAACTGTACAATCAAAATATATGGTGCCAATACATTTGCTGCTTCTTCTTTTCTCACCAAGCAGGAAATCATGATTCCCATTGCATCTGCTGCATACATAAGCAGTAAAATACTTATGTAAAATTCCAGCATAGGATAATTCGTAACAAGTCCTTTTTCAGGCAAATCATTCCCATATACTACTGCCACACCAATATAACTTAAAGACAGAATGGCACTCTGAATTGCGCATAAGAAAAACTGTACCAATGCTCTCGACCCCGTATAGCATCTAAGTCTTGAACCAGACATGTAATATCTCTTAACATTCTGCCGGTCCTTTACGATTGTCTGTATAGAATTGAACAATCCACCCCAAATCGCTGCGCTTACAATTACAAAGCTTCCTGATTTTGTTCCATCGTAATGTACAAACATATTTTCTCCGGCAATCCAAACAACAATAATAGCTGCGAGTACTGGAAACATCATGGAAATGACCAAATTTTTCTTTCTACCCATGAGGATATACATATACCCCGTAATAAAAATCCTCAGTTCTTTAAAAGCACTGATTCTCTTTGGTGCCTTTTCAATCCCGTTGCTCATTAGAATTCCCCCTTATTTTTTCGAGTCCTCTTTATTTTCAATTAAATTATAAATTTCCTTAATTTCTCTTCCAAAATGCTCTCGTGCTTCGTTCGGCGTGCCCGAAAAAGCCAGTCTTCCCACATTATCAACTTTATTCATTATTATAATCTTATCAAACAAATCAATGTCAGATACATCGTGAATAATGCTTAAAATAAGTTTACCTTCACTATGTGCAAGATTTCTCAATGTCTCAAACAAATTTCTCTTATTTCCAGGATCAAGATTTGCCTCTGGTTCATCTAGACAAAGAAACTGTTTATCTGCTACAAGTTCCATTCCAATGCTTACTCGTCTTTTTTCTCCGCCGCTGCACTTTGCAATCTGATTATTTCTGACACTCTCAATTCCAAGCTGTTTCAGTGTCCTATTAACGCTATCTTTGATTTCCGCCTTAGAAGAATCTTTCGGCAGCAATCTACTTGCTTCCATGATAAGCTGCTCCTCTACCGTCATTTCTTCATTAAATATATTTTCTTGCGGTACACTTCCAATAATCCATTTCATCTGCGAAAATTTCTTTATCAAATCTATTCCTTTATATTCAATACTTCCTTCCATTCCTCCTGTGTCACTTCCATTCAGACAATTCATAACTGTTGATTTTCCGGCACCCGTACCACCTATAATTGCTACAAGCGTTCCTTCCTGAATTTCAAGTTTTATATCTTTAATCAGTTCTTTCTTTCCAAATCCCCTGTTGTTCTTTACCTTACGGCTCTTTATATCTGCGCAAAGTATAACAGGGTGATCACTTAAATCCACCTCTTCTATACTTTGTTTTGTTGTTCTATTTTTTAAAACCGGTATATTATAAATAATCTTATTTCCACACAAAATCATGATACAATCACAGATTGCAATCATATCTTTTTCCTTTAACTTTGCCTCACCATGAATTTCCTCTCCATTAAGCCAGGTGCCAGCCATTGAATCGCAGTCCATAACGAAATATTCATTATCACGTCTTCTAATTACCATATGCTTTCCTGATACATATGATAATGGAATTGTAATATCATTCTCCTCATTTCTTCCAAAAGAGATTTCCTTTTTATTGAGTGTTACTGTCTTCCACTGATTTCCGATTCCCTCTGTCGTGAATAAGAAAAAAACACCTCTTTCCTCTGGATAATCAAGGCTGTCTGAATCGATTCGTAGAATATCTCCATTTGAAAGCTTTACTGCATCAAACTCTCCATGATCATTTGCTTTTATTTTGCTGCCATTATAGTATGTTCCGTTCAGGCTTCCATTATCAATGTAATACCATTCGCCATCAACACTTTGAATCTGCCCATGCTTTCTGCTTACAATTTTTGATTCCAGTTCAATATCATTCTCGCTCTCTGGATTTTTTCTTCCAATTTTCCAAATCTGGTTTTCATTTAATGGATAACTCCTTACCGCTCCATCTTCTAAAACCACAAGATTGGCTGAACTGCTGATTGAAAGATATGGCATTGTTTCCATAATGTATTCCCCTCCTGATTACATTCTACTTAATACCTCTGTTTTTTTTGCGTTATAATCATCTTCTGTGATCAGTCCTGCATCCAGAAGCTGTTTTAACTTTCCCAAAACTTCTATCGGATCCTCTTTGGGAGATGTCTGCTGTGCTCCGGGTGCATTTTGAAAAACCTGGCTGGCCATATTTCCTACTGTTCCGCTGACTCCCATTGCTACTCCAAGACCAGCCCCCATTGAAGTTATAGAGCCCCCTCCTTCATTTTGTGCAAAACTCCGCATAATAGAAGCGCTCTGCATCTTGTCCCAGTTATTGCCCAACGTATTCATATACGTATTTTGACCGATGCCCTGTTTCACTTTCTTCACATTGGCAATCTGCGCCTCATCAATATCATCATATTTTGCAGTGTCGACTGCCAACGCCATTACAGAAAAATTCACGCACGACAGACCATATGGTACAAACATTTCATTGATCTGTTTTTCAATGTCTCCTGAAATTTCACTCAAATGTGCTTCCAGTCCTATAAGTTCATGCTCATATTCCAGCAGAAACTTATTGATACAGGATTTTATTTTCGTCAGCATTTCATAGTCATCCCGGGTGTACTCGTCTTCGTGCTCGTTAAAATAGCGTACAACTTTTCCAATATCAAAGGTGCCATGGGTATCGCCTGTAATGACAATGCTCATTCTCAGCGTCTCCTCTCGTGTTCTCTGTTTCTGTTCTCTAAAGTATCGCAAAACATCATCCGCAAATTCTGTCCGCTTTCTCTGCCGCTGCTATCGTTTCTTGCAGAGGCACAGACTACGCCGCACTATTCCCGAAAATAAAACACTTCTCCCCGTGCCCGGAACGGCAGCCGGTTTCCTCTCGGAAGCAGAAATGCATGCTCTCGTCTTATCTTTAGGTCATTCTCAATCTCCCCGTCCGTAATAATCAGAATCGGCCCGTCCTTTGGAAAATCGTTCGCCTGTTCCAGACAATCCACGCCCGGCTGCAGTATGGTTCCTCCTCGTCCCATGACTTTTACCCGGCCGGCAATATCTTCCGGTGCCAGATATCCCGCATCCGTCGCTTTGGCATCACAGAAAATGATTCTCACGAACGGAACATCTTTCGCCGCGGCATAGCTGGCGATGGAGCCGAGTGCCATACCGATCTGTTTTGCACTCATGGAACCGGACGTGTCCACGACCACACCGAAGGTCCGGCTCTCCAGATCCTGCTCGTAATACGCGTATCCCGGCCTTGGAATATCCGGCGTGGCACCCTGCCGTCTGCTCGGCCGCGCATAGGTGCGGTGTTTTTCCAGCGGTGGAAATTGTACGTCAAACCACTTCGCCAGCGCGGCATCCCAGGGAATGACCGGCATCGCAAGCGCCCTGATTTCCTGCACCAGCCCGGCCGGCAGGAAACCACGATTGTGCTCCTGATGGTAATCCAGTCCATCCCGCAGTGCGTTTTTTAGCAGTTCATCCAAGCTGACCCCGTTTTCTCTTCCAGTAAAATGCGGTCTGTTTCCGTTAAACATATCACCTCTGCCAAAGCCCCGGAAGGTGTTTAGTTTTTTGTACTTTCGGATCTCTTTCACGATCAGATCATAGATACTTTCTGCCGATTTATTGTGAAGTGTTTCATCATACAACAGCCCATCCGGCGGCATTCTGCCGATCTCCATTTCGTGCAGCCAGTCGTTGATGACGTAGTCGCAGGCGATGTTCCACAGAAAGAAGTCACGCCCATTGCACCGTTTCTGGTGCTGCAGTCCGGCATGGAGATATTCATGCGCGAGAACAAAAATCCACTCCTCCTCCGAAAATCCGCACGACGGATTGGCATAAATGATTCCCTGCTCTGCGTCAACCGCGGCAATGTGGATTTCATACCGATGGCACAGTTCAATGTCCTCCACAATTTTAAATGCAGCCGCAAGACCTCCGAGCAGCGGATAATGGGACAGGAACCATTCTGCTGCTCTGGAAATGACGGTATTCTTTTTCGTTTTAAGATCGTATCCTCCCGCATCACAGAGTGCAGATTTGATGGAATGAGTGACTGCATAGGAAAATTTTTCAGCATATGCATTTCTTTCTCCCTTTTTATAAACGATCGGCCGTTCTACCCCGATCATATCCTTTAATTTTTCAGAGTTTGTCCCGCAGATCTGCGCACCATTATCCTGGTGCTTCAACAGATATTCATAAATTTTCTGCTCGCTGTTCAGTTTGATCGGATATGCTTCCGCCGGATCTGCGCAGATCGGCTCGCCGAGGCGGATGTCATAAAGGAATCTGGTAATGTAGATATCACAGGCTTTGTTCCAGAGTGCCGGGACAAATTCGCAGTCGGAAGGGATGCTCGCTTTGTCAAAGTGGCCGAACGCCAGGTGCAGAAGGTTGTGTGCCATCACATAGCACCATTGTTCCGGCGACAGGTTCGCCCGCATGTTGACGTAGATATCTCCATCTTTCGTAACACAGGCCAGACTTCCTTTTGCATTCAGATGGGAGGGCTTTGCAGTGATGTACCCATCCAGTTGATGGAACAGTGTATTTTTTTCCAGCAAACCAAAGCCGGCCTCCACTCTGCGGTACCCGGCCGGCTTTTCTTCTTCGCGGTAATACCGGCTTCGAACGTATGGCATCTGTTTCTCCTTCCTGTTTTTCAGATCCGTGTCAATTTATTTTAGTGCTTCCATTTGAAGCTCATGAATCACTCCCCCAGTCATGTGTTTCAATAATAACCGGGCTTTTTTCAGCCGACGAGCCGCGGCAGATCACGGATGATTTCCATCATAAACCAGTCCGGCAGTGCCTCCGCTCCATCAGCTGCGACGGTCATCTGGGCGATTTCGAAATTGATGACTGCGAGTTCTTTGATCATGCCCTTGGCGCGGTACGCAAAGGAAAGCATGCCGCCGGAAATTCCCTGCTTGCTTTTCGGCAGTTCTGCAAGCAGTCTGGCGCGGAAGGACTGTGCGAGAAAATACAGCACATCCCGGTTTTCCGGCTTGTCCGGCCATTTTGCTTTCTGCGCGATAATGTCATCCAGGAGATGTGTATTGCGCAGTGTTTTTGTGTAAGCAAGAAACATCCCCGCATGCTGTTCCAAGAGGCAGGCGTACGCCATCATTTTTAATGTTTCCTGCGAAATATCCTGCTCCCCGGCCCGGTATTCCTTCAACGCATCGCTCAGCATATGCCAGGAACGCGGGGTGGAAAACGGTTCTTCGGTTTTCGGCGGTTCAGAAAAGAGGTGATCCGGCCGCTGGATGATATAGTCAATGACCCACGGATGGAGTCCTTCTGCCTGCGCCCACTTGATCCACTGTCCCACATCCGCTTTCAGCTGCACGTGGAACATACGGTTTAAAAGGGCGGACGACATCGTTTTTACGATCGCGCTGTCCTCGGCACGGTTTCCTGCTCCGATCACAATGCTTCCCTCCGGAAGATGGTATTCTCCGATCCGCCGCTCATGGATCAGGGAATAGAAGGCTTTCTGCACTTCCTGCGTACAGGCGTTGAGTTCGTCCAGGAACAGGACATATGGCTCTTTTCTGGCGATCATTTTCGGCGGAAGGAATTCCGAGGTCTCGCCCCGGATCTGCGGAATGCCGATAATGTCCTCCGGCGCGAGCTGGCTTCCAAGGAGCGACACACACGGCAGGCCGACTTCGTCTGCGAATTTTTCCACTAACGCGGATTTTCCGATGCCAGGTGCACCCCAGATAAAGACCGGCCGTACCGGCGCAACCTGAAGCAAAACTTCTAATAATTCATCCTGTGTTACACTAACTGGTAAATGCATCTGATGTACTCCCTTCTGTTCGGATCCTGTTTCTTTGTCAAAGCGGATATCCGCAAGCCGCTTCACTCCTTGCTTGATTCGGTTCAATCACTTTTTCCGCCCTGCCGTGATTTTGCTGTGCTGCATTACAATATTTCTCACTATATTTCTCTGTATTTTCCCGTTTCACTGTCATATTCCAGCACCGGAATTTTTCCGCTCCGCCAAGTGGTTCCATCGAGATAATAGTGACTCTGACCGTCGTGCCAGATACCGTCATATGTTCTGTTTCCGCTGATTTTTGCCGTGGAAATGTGGCCCGCAATCACATCCTTATGGAATGCTCCGCGGCTTACTGTTCTTTTTCCAACCATCAGCTCCCTGCTGGTCACGCACAGCCAGTCTTTTTCGCCCCATTCGGCAATTCCGGCGTGCACCAGAATCTGGCGCTCTGTTTCATAAAAATAAGGAAGATGGCACATCCAGGTGATCAGTTCCCCCGCATCTTCGAGCATCAGCCGTACTGCTTCTGCATTTTGGGAATCCGCGGAAAGGAGTACTTCTTTTTCCAGAAATTCTCGAAAATGTTCTTCTTTCAGAAAGCTGTGCAGCGTTTCATAGTCTCCATCTGCATCCGATGCCAGCCATTCCCGGCTGCGATATTGCTCCACACTGCCGATATGCCGGTTGACATCCGCATATTCTTCCAGCCAGTCCAGCAGTGCTTTTTCATGGTTTCCCATCAGGGCAATGACTTTTTCCGAACCATATTTTTCCTGCAATGCCCTGACTTTTTCCAGCACCGCCCGGCCATCTGGCCCATAATCTATGTAATCGCCCAACAGAATCAGCTGATTTTTCCCCGAAAGGTCTGTTTTTTCAGAGCTGCCTCGAATGCCTCCAGAAATCCGTGAATATCCGACATCATATATCGCTTCATTGCTTTTCCTCTGTTTGTTTATACGTAGAAAGTTTCCTTCGTTTCCAGGCAAAGGCATCCCAGTCTTCCATTCTCGAAGCCGCAGCCGCAGTCACACAGATAAACGTTTCCTTTTTTATTCTTCCAGATGGATCCATTTCCCATGTTCTGATGGCCGCAGACGGAAATATATCCATGCACTCCCTCATGAAGAAAAACCTTGTACCACAAATCTCCCATCAGATAATAGTTGTCCAGTTTCCATTTCCCCGGTTCTGCCGTACAGGCATGGGCAAGCAGATACGGCTGACCATCTACCTCGATTTCCACCTGTACCGGCCAGGAAAGGATGCGCTCTGCGAGCTGCTTTAAATCAACTTCCGTCAGGCGTTCCTGTAAAAGATGGAAGGAATTGTACGGATACGGCTGCAGGAGGGCGCGGTCTCTCTCATCCATTCCGTAATAGCGGAAAATGTAATTGGCAAGCCAATGATCGTGGTTGCCGCGGATCACAGTACATTTTTTTCCCAGCTTCAATACCTGAAAATACACGCCCGCCGGGTCTGGATGATCCATGCAGCGGTCAAACAAATCACCAAGCAGATACAGGTGATCATCCTCTTTGAGATCCATTTTTTCCAGCAATTTCATGAACCGCCAGCTGTCGTTATGTATATCGGTAATAATATAGTGCATCCAAAATCTCCTTTTCTTTCGCAGCTTTCATGTCTGCTCCTGCAATCTTCAAAGCTTTCGTTATCCGCTCATTTTTCCCAAAACGGCTTTCCTGCTTGTGTTTTGGCATGTCCTGTTTCAAAAATCTTCCCGCTTGTTCTGCTGGTTCCGGATTTCGGTCTTCTGATACTGGCATCATGGAACGTCTAAAATCTTTCACCCATTGTTGTCCGAACTGTAAAACTCTTCCCCCGTTTCCAGACAGATTGCCGCCAGCCGCCCTCCCGGGAAGCATGCGCCGCAGTCGATCGCAATGTGGTGATATTTTTTATAAATATACCCGGGATTATCATTTTCCGGAATCGTCTGCGTCGGTGTATGTCCTGTTACCAGATTTGTATCCACAAAGTATTCCTTCTGATAATCTGGTCTGGCCCATACAAGATCGTGCAGGGAATATTCCTCGATCCTCTTTTCCGGTGTGAATCCACCCAGCCCTCCATGCACCAGCAGATACTGTTTTTCTCCCACTGTAAGCTCCTCATACAGACTGAAATCCTCCAGAAAATTCAGTACTTCCTCCCGCATCTCGGGATCCAGCGCCCGAAATTCCCGGATCGTAGCATCACCGCCGTTATACTTCCAGCGAACCAGATTGTCCAACAGTTCAGCATCCACTTTCTCGATGGCAAGATCTGTGATTTCCTGACAGAGAAACCGCAGACATTCCAGCGCCATCACCTCATGGTTCCCCACGATACAGAACGCATTCGGCATTTCCATCAGTTTCAATACCACCTTAATCGGATGCTCACCCCGGTCTAAAACATCACCCAGAACATAGAGTGTATCTGTATCTTTCAATTCAATTTCTTCCAGCAGCTCCATAAATCTCTCATACTCACCGTGAATATCCGAAATAACGTAAGTAGCCATAAACAGAATCCTCCCTTTTTCATCCATACGAATCTGCATACGTTCTCCATTACCAGCTTATCTTACCATACTTCCTGTTTTTTACCGGACAAACTCTTGTCCCTCCTTTTTTTGCATAATGTACACTCTAGAGCGTGTCTGAAAAAGGCTTTTCGCAAGCTGCGAGTCCCAGTTTGTGGAAATGATTTTTCAGACACGCTCTAATACATCTTCTATTGAACTTTCCTTCATGCGAAATCCCTTTTTCTTGATACTATACCACATCTATTTTTTTCTTCATTGAACTACAAGTTTAATCCTCTTTTTCTTGCTGTTTTCTCGCATTCTATCAGCATTACGCGCTGTTTATACCTGTCTCTTATACACATCTGACGCTGCCGACGACGGAGAGAGTGTA
>ENA-UAOK01001304-UAOK01001304.1-human-gut-metagenome-genome-assembly--contig:-NODE-1304-length-11467-cov-4.129338_pt1 | contig 11467 bp, 6 predicted proteins | sample MGYA00243467_ERZ654553 | MGnify/ENA primary metagenome ERZ654553 (study PRJEB26926, sample SAMN06164886) | human gut metagenome | biome: ENVO:00009003; feature: ENVO:2100002; material: ENVO:00002003...
CGAGATTTCTGCCTGTCTCGTGGGCTCGGAGATGTGTATAAGAGACAGCTACGATGCCGCAAGATACATCCGACCTTGCGGCGAGCAGGCGGGAGATTGAGCAGCTTAACCGCAGGCACAACGGCGGATTTGTTTTGATCGTACGGGAGCGCTCATATTCCCGCACACAGGAGGAGTATACGGGTGCAGAGCGTAAGCGCGGCGCGATTGAGGCGCTGATACGCTATTTAAGGGGGGAAGAGGTGCCCTTCCGCGCACTCTGCGGAGATACGGACGGCTTGCAGAATACCAAATATGTCCTTGCGCTGGATGCGGATACGGTCCTCCCGCTCGACGCGGCCTCTCAGCTTGTGGCAGCGGCGATGCACCCGCTCAACCGGCCGGTGGTGGATGAGAAAAAAGGCATCGTCACACAGGGCTATGGCATTCTTGTGCCGCGGGTGGAAACGGAGCTGTTTTCCGCTGGAGCAACAGGATTTTCACGCGTGATGGCGGATGCGGGAGGGCTTGTGGCTTATGATACCGCCGCTGCCGAGCGCTATCAGGATTTCTTTGGGCGCAGCATCTTTTCCGGCAAAGGCCTGATCGATGTGGATGTGTTTTACCGTGTGCTGCTGGGCGTATTTGAGCCGGAGAGCGTTTTAAGCCATGATATTCTGGAGGGGGGCTTCCTGCGGGCGGGCTTTGTCAGCGATGTGCAGGTGGCGGATGGCTTCCCAGGCCGAGAGGGAGCATATCTTGACCGGATGCACCGCTGGGTGCGTGGGGATTGGCAAAACCTGCCGTTTCTTATCCGGAGAAAAAATAGAAAGGGCGGGCAAAAGGGCAGCCCGCTGGGCGCACTTGCCCGTTGGCAGCTTTTTGATAACTTACGCCGCTCCTTTACGCCGGTTTCAGCGCTGCTCTGCCTGATTGCAGCGCTTTTCACACCGGCCCCCGCGCGGCTGCTGCTGGTTTTAGGCGGCCTGCTCTGCACGATGGCTGGCAGCCTTTATGGGGCTTGGCGCGCGGTGCTTTCTGGCGGTCCAGGAATGTTTTCCAGGCTCTATTATTCGCGCGTTACGCCAGTGGCCACAGGCAATCTGATCCGTGCGATCGTGAGTGTGGTCATGCTGGCACAGACCGCCTTTGTCAGCCTGGATGCGATCATCCGGGCCCTCTGGCGGCGTTTCGTAAGCCATAAAAAACTGCTCGAATGGGTAACCGCCGCACAGAGTGATGTTGCGCAGCGGCCGGGTGCGCTTGTAAAGCGGTATCTGCCGAGCATTCTCACGGGTGCGCTGCTGATGCTCTTCGGCAGGGGGAGCCTTTGGCTGTGCGGCTTTCTATTCCTCTGTAATTTCCCGTTTGCCGTGTTTTCTGCGCGCAGCGGCGTGGAAAAGACGAAGGAGCTTAATTGGGAGCAGCGCGACCGCCTCACCTCCTACGCCGCCGCCGCATGGCGGTATTACGAAGAATTCTGCGGCGTGCAGGATCATTATTTACCGCCTGATAATGTGCAGGAAACGCCCGTCCATCGGGTTGCACATCGCACTTCTCCAACGAATATCGGCCTTGCTCTGCTCTGCACGCTTGCCGCGCGGGATTTTTCGTTTATCGACAGCGCCATGCTCTGCGAGCGGATCGATGGGATGCTCACCAGCATTGAAAAGCTGGAAAAATGGCACGGGAACCTTTACAACTGGTATGATACCACTACCTTGCGCGTCATGGAGCCGCGCTATGTTTCCACTGTGGACAGCGGCAATTTTTTTTGCTGTCTGACCGCGCTGCGGCAGGGGCTTCTGGAATATGCCGCGGAGGAGCCAAAGCTTGTTGACCAGGCAAACCGGGTGGGTAGGCTTTTGGAGGAGGGCGATCTCTCCCCGCTTTATAATCCGCGCCGCAGGCTGTTTCACATTGGCTTCGACGCGCAAGAGAAAAAACTCACCGGCTCCTATTACGACCTTTTGATGAGCGAAGCGCGTATGATGAGCTATTACGCTGTAGGCAGCCGCCAAGCGCCTAAAAAGCACTGGGGGGCGCTGGGCCGGATGCTCGCACGCGAAGGGCGGTATACGGGCCCTGTTTCCTGGACGGGAACGATGTTTGAATATTATATGCCGCATCTGCTTCTGCCGCTTTACGACGGCACGCTCGGCAAGGAGGCAATGCGTTTTTGCTCCTATTGCCAGAAGAAAAGGGTGCGCGGAAAAAATATTCCCTGGGGTATTTCCGAAAGCGGATTTTATGCGTTTGATCCGCAGCTCAATTATCAGTATAAGGCGCACGGCGTGCAGAAGCTTGGCCTAAAAAGAGGACTAAACGACGATCTGGTGATCTCGCCGTATTCTACTTTTTTGCTGCTGCCGTTCGAGCCGGAGGCTGCGCTGAAAAACTTTGACGAGCTGGAGCAGATGCAGATGACGGGCCGCTGCGGCTTTTATGAAGCCGCCGATTTCAGCCCCGAGCGCGTGGACGGGCAGGAATACGCCTTGGTGCGCAGCTATATGGCGCATCATGTGGGGATGAGTATGGTATCCGTTTGCAACGCGCTCAAAGGCTATGCCATGCAGAATCGCTTCATGCGGGATGACCGCATGGCGGCGGCGCGCTGCCTGCTGGAAGAGAAAATTCCGACCGGCGCATCTGTTTTTCACGATGTGGAGCTGCGCGAAACGCCGCAACGCGCTCAGCGTGTCACATCGGCTACCAGGGAGATCATGGAGCCGAACCCCGTGCAGCCGCAGATGCATTTGCTCACCAACGGGGAGTGGAGCGTGGCCGTGAGCGACTGCGGCACCTCCGTCTCTCTTTATCGCGAATCGGATATTACCTGGCGCGGCGGCGATTTACTGCGTAGGCCGAAGGGCATTTTTGCTGTTGCACGCGCACAAGAGGAGACGCTCCCACTCTGCCGTGCGCTTGATTACCGCAGCGGGGCGGAGTTTAGCGCACAGTTTTCACACACGCAAGCGCGCCTCACGGCCTGGAGCAAAACGCTCGTGGGGGAAACGCTTATTCAGGTGCATCCGCGCCTGCCTTGTGAGCATAGACGGTATACGGTGAAAAACCTGGGGAAAGAGCGGGCGTATATATCCCTTTTGATCTATTTAGAGCCCTGCCTTGCACCCGCACGGGAGGCGAAGGCGCATCCGGCGTTTTCCAAGCTCTTTTTGGAGCATGGATATGATGCGGGCAACAAGCTTCAGCTCTTCACACGCCGCCCACGCGGAGACGGCGAGCCGATGTGCCTTGCCGCAGGGCTGCTGGAGGATGTGCCCTTTCACTATGAGGGCGCGCGGGAAAAACTGCTCGACTTCCCAGACGGCATTTTTACTTTGCGCAACGCGCCCATGAAACTTGGCGATGGCATCGGCGTGGGAGACCCGGCATGCGCGTTTTCCGTATCGCTTGAAATCGAGCCGCGTGCAGAGCGCCATGTGACGCTCCTTCTGGCCGCTGCGTCTACGCGCGCTGAGGCGGCAGACCGGTTGCTGCGTTCCCGTAGAGAGGGGCGGATTGTAGCCGGCGCGCCGAATCCGTTTTATGAAAATAGCCTAGATGGCATCCTGGCTGCGCAGGTGCTTCCGCAAATTTTTTATCCGCCGCAGGAAACCAATGAATATCTCGCTGCGGCGCAGGAAAATAACGCGGGCGTGCAGGCGCTGTGGAGCCTTGGTATTTCTGGCGACCATCCCATTTTGTATATTCAGATTCAAAATGCGGAGGATGTTGCACGAGCGCTGCCGCTTGTTCGCCTGAATCGGAAACTTCGCCGCAGCGGAATCCCCACAGATGTTGCCATCGGATACCGGGAAGGCGGCGCGTATGATAGGCCGGTGCTCAAAGCGCTGGAAACCGCCTTGCGGCACGAAAATTGCATTGAAAGCCTGAATGCGCCCGGCGGAATTCATGCGGTGGATTTGAAGACGCACACCGCACAAAGCGTTCTGGCGCTGCAAACGGCGGCAAGGTATATCTCGCCGTCTGCTGCGGAGCGCATGCAGCTGCCGGTTTTGCCGTTTGTTCCGTTTGCTGTGTTTCCTGTTCTGCCTGCTCAGCGGAGGCTGGAGCTGGATTTTTGCGTCCGGCGTGGCGGGTTTCTGGAAAACGGCGCGTTTGCAATCACAGAAAAGCCGGAGGTTCCCTGGTGCCATGTTTTGGCAAACCTTGATTTTGGTACGCTTGTAGAGAGCGGAGCGCTTGGCTGCACCTGGGCCGTCAATGCCCGGGAGAATAAGCTCACACCATGGTTTAACGATACGCGCACCGGCAACCGCGGCGAGCTGCTGTTTTTGCGGGTCAAGAATGAGGTCTATGATCTTATTCAGGGCGCGCGGGCAGAATTTTCGCCCGGCATGGCGCTTTGGCGCGGCAGGGCGGGCAAAATCGAAACGGCTGTTACGGTGGCTGTGCCGGATACTGGAATGCTGAAAACCTGCGAAGTGGAATTTTATAATAATGGAAAGGAGCCGGTTGAGGTGGAAACGGTGTACTACACGGAGCCGGTGCTCGGCGTGGACCGGAAGAATGCGCGCTTTATTAAATCCCGCTGGCAGGGCGGCGTGCTCAGCCTGCATTCGCCATGGAATACGGCGGTGCCTGGTTATATGGCGCTTACCGGCGGAGAGGGGGACGGCGCCTTCTGTTGCTGTGACCGGGCGGATTTTTGGCGTGGAAAATGGGGGGAGCAGCGCATGCTTCCGCTCGACGACCCCTGCGCGGCGGTTGGACGTAGGCTTGTTTTACCGCCCAAACGAAAGGAAAAGGTGCGCTTTGTGCTCTCCTTTGCCGCGCAGGAACAGGCGGCAAAAGCGCTTTTGGAAATTGCGCCGAAGCGGGTGCTTCACAATGCCCTCAGGGTGGATACGCCTGATAAGGCGCTCAATCATATGGTTAGCTCATTTTTGCCGGCGCAGATTTTAAACAGCCGCATCTTTGGCCGCACCGCGTTCTATCAGAACGGCGGAGCATGGGGATTTCGCGATCAGCTTCAGGATGTCGGCTCGATGATCCTTTTGCGCCCACGCCTTGCGCGCCAGCAAATTCTACGCGCGGCTGCCTGCCAGTTCCCGGAGGGCGACGTGCTGCATTGGTGGCACCGATTGCCGGGCAAAAACGGCCTGCGCGGCGTGCGCACCCGTTACAGCGACGATCTGTTATGGCTGCCCTATGTGACGGCGGAATATATCAAGCAGACGGGGGATGCTTCCTTACTGCACCTCAAAATTCCGTATCTGGAGGGGGAAGCGCTGCGCGACGGAGAACACGAGCGCTATTTTGAGCCAACCATGTCGGCACAGCGCGGGACGCTCTATGAGCACTGCCTGCGCGCCATTGAGCATGCGGCTCGTTTCGGCGCGCATGGGCTTCCACTGATTGGCGGTGGGGATTGGAACGACGGTTTCAATCGCGTTGGCATCCAAGGCAGGGGCGAAAGCGTGTGGCTTGCGCAGTTTATGGCGCTGACGCTCGATGAGATGCGCCCGGTTTGCAAGCTCATGGAGGATGAATCATCCGAGGCCCGCTTTGCACAACGGGCGCAGGAATTGCGCAGCGCCGTGGATGAAACCGCATGGGACGGCCGCTGGTACCGGCGCGCTTATTTTGACGACGGCACACCGATGGGGGCGAGCGGAGCCCCAGCCTGTGAAATCGACAGCCTGCCGCAATCCTTCTCCGTTTTGGGTGGAATGCCGGATGAGCAGCGGCGGAACTTGGCGCTTGACAGCGCGGTGGAAAAGCTTGTGGATTGGGAGCAGGGGCTGATCAGGCTCTTTACGCCATCCTTCACTGGGGAGGGATATTCGCCCGGCTATGTGGCCGCCTATCCGGCAGGCGTCCGGGAAAACGGCGGGCAGTATACGCATGCCGCCGTGTGGCTTTGCATGGCGTTGCTGCGGGAAGGCCGCGTGGATGAGGGGTATTCTCTTTTGAAGCTTTTGAATCCAGCCGAGAAATGCGCGCAGGAAGCGCAGGCAAAGCGATATCTCCGTGAACCGTATGCGCTGGCGGGCGATGTATCCACCGCAAAGGGCATTGAGGGGAGAGGAGGCTGGAGCCTGTATACTGGCGCTGCGGGCTGGTATTACCGCACTGTGGTGGAAGAGCTCCTTGGCATCAGGCTGCGTAGCGGTGCTCTCGAATTGGAACCGCGCCTCCCCTCCGGTTGGCACGGCTACAGCGCAACTCTCACGCTCGACGGAGCCGTGATCGCCATCACGGTATCGGATACCGCCCCACAGGGCCTGACCGTGGATGGGGAACAGGCAGAGCGGTTTACCCCGGATGGGCGGGAGCACCGGCTGGTATATGGTATCGGCGCATCCGCTTCGTGAAAAAGAATGTGTTTTTGACCCTTCAGCGCTATTTGACTGGAAGCGGGAGGCGAGGTGTGATATAATAACAGACAGTTTCAGATTGGGGACGTCAGCTCTTCGCCGCCGCATGGCACTGGCGCCGTCTTCTGAATTTCTATCCCGAAAAGATAGGAAATTCCAGATTCCCGCAAAGCCCCGCCACTGCACGGGGAACAGCCTGCCTCTTTTTTGTAGGCTAAAAGAGTTGCTGCCAAAACCCGGGCTCTGCGGATTCACAGAAAGGATGACCCAAAGGATGAATGATTCAGTGGAATTTATCCCCCTCGCACCCGGCGTAAGGTTCTGCACGGTGCGGGCAAGCAAATTTAAAACCTGCCGTATTTCCCTTGCGGCCGCTGTGCCGCTGCGGGAGGAAACGGCTTCAGCGAATGCGATGCTGCCCTTTTTGCTGCACCGCTGCTGCGCAAAATATCCAGACTTTACAACGATGAATAAAAAACTCGCGGAGGCCTATGGTGCGCGGGTGTCAGCCGGGGTTGAAAAGGTGGGCGAAGCGCAGGTGATGCGTATTAGCATTACTTGCATTGCAGACCGTTTCGCCTTTGACGGGGACGGGGCTGTAACGGAGTGTGTGAAGCTCCTGTGCGAGCTTTTCTTCCACCCCCATGTGGAAAACGGCGCGTTCGACGCGCAGGATGTCGAGCGGGAGAAACGGCTGCTGCTTGAGCGCATTGAAAACGAGCGCAACGATAAACGCACCTATGCGCTCAGGCGGTGTGAAGCGCTGATGTGTGAACACGAGGCGTATGGGATTAACCGCTACGGCACGCCGGAGAATGTGAAAAGCCTTACCCCGCAGCGGCTGTATGAGGCGTGGAAGGCGCTGCTATCCAGCGGGCGGCTGCAATTCAATCTTGTCGGTGAAGCAGATGTGCGTGCGGCCCAATCACTGTTAAAGGAAGAGCTTTCCAGAATAGAACGCGAGGCAACTCCCGCGGATGCATGGGAGACACAGATCATCCCGCGCGCGGAGCAGCCACGGCGGGTGGAAGAGCGGCTCCCTGTGCAGCAGGGTAAGCTTGTGCTGGGCTATCGGATGGGCTATGAGCAGGCGCCAGAGGATTTTTCCGCGGTGAATGTGATGGTGAACGTATTCGGCGGTAGCCCGCAGTCGCTCCTGTTTCAAAATGTGCGGGAAAAACTGAGCCTGTGCTACTATTGCTCGGCCCGCCTATTCCGCCAAAAAGGCGTGATGATGGTGCAGAGCGGCGTGGAGTTTGAAAATGCTGAACGCGCAATCACGGAGATCAGCAAGCAGCTTGACGCTGTGCGCGCAGGCGAATTTACGCACGACGATTTTGACGCCTCCGTGAAGAGCTTGGCGGATGATTATGAGCGCCTCGGCGGAACGCCGGAGGAGCTGGACGACTGGTATGCCTTCCGGCTGCTGGAAGAGGCCCCGGCCGCCCCGCAGTCGCTGGCAGCGCAAATCCGCAAGGTTACGCGCGAGCAGGCTGTGGAAGCGGCGCAAAAGGTCACGCTCGATACGATTTATCTGTTGATGGGGGAGGAGGATCAGGCATGAGCCATCTGGTGAAAGAAATCCATTCCACATTGTTAGACGATAGCTATTATAGGATCGACCACCCTTCGGGTCTCACGATTCTCGTGATGCCAAAGGCGGGCTATTCCTCCGCCTATGCGTTGTTTGGCACGAAATACGGCTCGATCGACACACGCTTCAAGCGCAGCGACGAGGCGGATTTTACAGAGGTGCCAGAGGGCATCGCGCATTTTTTGGAGCACAAGCTCTTTGAAAGCGAGGATCTGGACGCCTTTGCCCGCTATGCAAAAACAGGCGCGTCCGCCAATGCGTATACGTCGTTTGAGCGCACCTGCTATCTTTTCTCCTGCGCGGGTAATTTTAAGGCGTCGCTGGAGATTTTGCTGGATTTTGTGCAGTCGCCTTATTTTACGGAACAGACCGTGCAGAAGGAGCAGGGCATCATCGGGCAGGAAATCCGAATGTATCAAGATGAGCCGAACTGGCAGGTGATGTTCAACTGCCTCAGGGCGCTCTACAAGGTGCACCCCGTGCGCATCGACATCGCGGGAACGATCGATTCTATTTCGCATATTACGGCGGATCTTCTCTACCGCTGCTACCGCACATTTTATAACCTCCACAATATGGCGCTTGCCGTTGCTGGCAATGTGACGGTGAACGAGGTGCTCGAAGTGGCGGACCGGCTGCTGAAACCTGCGGATGTTCTCTCCATTGAGCGCAATTTCCCGGATGAGCCGGCAAAGCCCGTGCAGCCCTTTATCGAGCAAACGCTTGATGTGGGCGCGCCGCTTTTCATGCTTGGCTTTAAGGAAACCTATGAGACGCCGGAGCGCCCCTTGCGCGAACAGCTTCAAACGAATGTTTTGCTTGAAATGCTGGCGGGAAATACCTCCCCGCTTTATCGCAGGTTGTTTGACGAGGGGCTCATCAACACGCAGTTCGGCGCGGAGTATTTCCACGGCTACGGCTATGCGAGCGTTTTGTTCTCCGGTGAGTCGAAGGACCCACAGAAGGTCGCGCAGGAGATCCATGCGGAAATTGAGCGGGCGCGCCGCGAAGGGCTGGACAAGGCGTCGTTTGAACGCGCGCGCCGTAAGCTCTATGGGCGCGTTGTGATGGCGTTTAATGATATTGATGAGCTTGCCAATGAGATGATTTCAGCTGAATTCCGCAGCGGAGGGCTGTTTGACGAGGCGGAGCTGCTGCGGGAAATCACGCTCGATGAAATCGCACAGCGGCTGGAAACGACGCTCCAAAGAGAATACAGTGCACTGTCTGTTGTAAAAGCTTGAATTCCTTTTCAAACTGTGTTTTGTGCTTTTCAAGCATCGTGTCTGCCCACAATTTTCACTTTGCTAAAACTGCACAATTCCACGGCCGGGAGTAAGAAAGGAATGCTCAGGCGCATAACAAGGCCGCTCAGGCGGCTTTACATAGAAAAATAGTTTCTTATTTGTAGGAAAACGTTTATAATTTAGAAACAGAATCCCGTTAAAATAAAAGAACGATCACGCAAAGGAGAGCTTACAATGCATGACTTCACAGTGGTGGAGTTCCCAAAGCTTGGGTGGAGCTTTAATGTTCCTTCCATCTTGGCGGACTTCACGATCCCCGGCATCAACCTGCACCTGACAATCCATTGGTACGGCGTTATCATTGCGTTCGGCTTCCTGCTTGCCGTGCTGCTCGGCGGCCGGATGGCATATAAGTGGAAGATGAGCCTTGATAAGATGGTGGATGTTTTGATCTTTGGCACCTTCGGCGGCATCATCGGCGCGCGGCTGTTTTATGTGATCTTTGAATGGGAGCAGTATAAGGATCATCTTCTCGATATTTTTAAAATCTGGGAAGGCGGGATGGCGATCTATGGCGGCATCATCGGCGGCCTGCTGGCGGCTTGGGCGGTATGCCATTTCAACAAGCTGAATTTCCGCAATCTGCTGGATATCGGCGCGATAAGCCTTCTGCTCGCGCAGGGCATCGGCCGGTGGGGCAACTACATGAATCAGGAGGCTTTCGGCTGCAATACAGATCTCCCTTGGGGCATGACGAGCAGCAAGGTTGTCTCCTACCTCACCGCCCATCAGGCGGATTTCGCCGCAAACGGCATCACGGTTGACCCGGCGCTGCCGGTGCACCCGACCTTTCTATATGAATCCATCTGGTGCATCCTGGGCTGCCTGGTTCTCTATCTGATCTGCCAAAAATTCCGGAAATTCAGCGGGCAGATCATCCTCTGCTACGGTGTATGGTATGGTTTGGAGCGCATGGTGGTGGAGGGGCTGCGTACAGACAGCCTCTATATCCCCGGCACGAATATGCGCGTTTCCCAGTGGTTATCCGGCGCGCTGGTGATCGTGTGCGCCGCGCTGTTGGTCTATTTCCTCATCCGGGCGAAGAAAAACCCGAAGCCAATTGAAGGCATTGATTATTATATCGACAACGAAAACAGGCGCATTGAGTTGGTAAACGGCAAGCCTATCCTTCCGGAGGAAATGCCGGAGCCAGCGCCTGTGGATGGGGAAGATCCGGAGAAACAAGTGGAACAGGAGGCGCATGAAGATGGCAATCAGGATTGATGGCAAGGCCGTTTCCGCGCAGGTGCGCGCGCGCGTGGCGGGCGAGGTGGCGGCACTGCGGGAAAAGGGCGTTGTTCCGGGCCTCGCGGTGATTATCGTGGGCGACGACCCGGCCTCCCGCGTTTATGTCAACAATAAGAAAAAGGCCTGCGCGGAGGTGGGCATCCGTTCTGAGGAGTTCGCGCTCCCGGCAGATACGACGCAGCTGCAATTGATGGCGCTCGTGCACCAGCTCAATGAGCGGAAGGATATCAGCGGCATTCTCTGCCAGCTCCCGCTGCCAAAGCATTTGGAAGAAAAGCAGGTCGTCGAGGCCATTGCTCCGGAGAAGGATGTGGATGCGTTCCATCCCTCCAATGTGGGGCGTATTATGATTGGGGATTATCACTTTTTGCCCTGCACGCCTGCGGGCGTGATGGAGCTTTTGCACAGCGCGGGCATTTCCCCAGAGGGGAAGGAATGCGCTGTGATTGGCCGCAGCAATATTGTCGGCAAGCCAATGGCGATGCTTTTGCTGCATGAGAATGGGACGGTCACGGTTTGCCACTCCCGCACCAAGAACCTTCAGCAAATTTGCCGCCGGGCGGATATCTTGGTTGCCGCCGTCGGAAAGGCTAAATTCGTCACGGCCGATATGGTGAAGCCCGGCGCGGCGGTGATCGACGTTGGAATGAACCGCGATGAGGCCGGTAAGCTCTGCGGGGATGTGGATTTTGAAGCAGTAGAGCCGGTGGCAGGCTATATCACGCCCGTTCCCGGCGGCGTAGGGCCGATGACGATCGCCATGCTCATGCAGAATACTCTGATGGCTGCAAAGCTGCAAAACGGCCTTTCAAACTAAAGCAGAACCTTTCAATTGATTTTTATTTAGGAGGATTTTTTATGGATATGAACAAGAAGCTTTACCGGAGCCGCAACGATAAAATGGTTTCCGGCGTGTGCGCCGGAATCGCCAATTACCTGAACATTGACCCCACGCTGGTGCTGTCTCTTATACACATCTGACGCTGCCGACGACG
>ENA-UAOK01001316-UAOK01001316.1-human-gut-metagenome-genome-assembly--contig:-NODE-1316-length-11366-cov-7.036690_pt1 | contig 11366 bp, 8 predicted proteins | sample MGYA00243467_ERZ654553 | MGnify/ENA primary metagenome ERZ654553 (study PRJEB26926, sample SAMN06164886) | human gut metagenome | biome: ENVO:00009003; feature: ENVO:2100002; material: ENVO:00002003...
ATATTGAATAATATGAAAACAACTTATAATTAATTATATAAGAATATAAAACGGAACTTATATCTCCCGAAATGAAAGTTGCGCTCCGTAAATATTTTTATGTTTCGTATGTTTTTATAAAAAAACGCTCGCAAGTTTTTGCTTGCGAGCGTTTTGCTTTATCGGCGATTATTCTTTGTTGTCGTCGTACTTGTTGTGCTTTGCATCGAGGGAAGGAGTTTCAACGGGTGATGCCGCTTTCTTTTCTTTCTTCTTTGCAATCGGCTTTCTGACCTTGCGCACGATATAGACGATCACAACCACGATGATGAGCACTGCAAGAACTATCGTGGGCACCATCCACCACAAAGCTTCGGTGTTGAAGGTCTTGGAGGGAGTTTCGTTGCCGCCGTTGTTGTCATCGTCGCCCTTGCCGGAAGTTTCGTTGGAAACTTGACGTTTGAGCACGGTGTCGCCTTCGGTTGCGCCGTCGTAAACGCTTTCGTCAACGGTCTTGACGGTTACGTCGTCGAACATTGCGTATCCGCTTGTGATGCCCGTGACCTTTGTTTCGCCGTCAACGGTTTCGGACTCGTACTTGCCGAGGGAGAGTTTGACGGTGACGCTCGTCACGTCGTCGTCCATCGTCTTGACGTAGAAGGTGTATTTCGTCCAACCGTCGTTCGCCTTGATTGCGGTGAAGGAGAAGGGCTTGTCGGATTCGTTTGCAGAGCCGAGATAAAGCTCGATGTTTGCGCCGCTGATGTCATCGTCGGAGGACATACCGTAAGTTTTCACCCAAACGGACACTTCGTAGAAGGACGCTTCTTTGAGAGTGAGGGAAGAGCTTGTGTATGTGTATGCGCTCTTTTCGGTGTTGTTGATCACAAGCATTTGATTTCCGCTGTGAGCGGCAAGTTCGCTGACGGGAATCCAATTTTCCTTTTTGAGTTTGACGACTTTTTCTTCTTTGAGGGTTGCGATGATTTCGTCATCGGATTTGCCTTCGAATCTTGAGTCTGCTTTTGCAGCTGCGATTTCTTCGTCGGTGGGAGTTGCTTTGTCGCTGTCGACGGTGTAGTCTGCACCGAGGATGCGCGCATAGTCAACAGGGTTATCTTTGCCATCAGCGGTTTTTTCATTAATGGTTTCTACATCGTAGAAGTTGCGATCCGCATAAACGATGCCGCTCTTGGTAGATTTTGAAGAAGTCGTGCCGCTTACGCTGCCCGTCCATCCGCTGGGGGTGGAAAGGCTCTTTCTCGATTCGACGGTGGACGAGAGCGAGTCAAAGCTATCGGTGAGGAAGGAGATTTTGTGATTTGTAGTGTCAGAGGTTGCTGCTTCGTATTTGTCCTCGTCGATGGTGTTGTAGGTGACGTTGTCGAACAAAACGGTACCGTTGGATTTTGCATCGTCCTCGCTCGCGGCATGGGTGCCGTACTTGACGTCCTCGCCGAGCCAGAGATTGAGCTTGACGGAAACGCTTGCGTGACCGGTGCGGATGTAGAAGGTGTATTTTGTCCACTCTGCATCGGAGCTTGTCACTACAAACGGGCTTTCGCTGCTGTCGGAGTCAACGGAAGATTCACCGGTGAGGAATACGGAGAACTTGGTGTTGCCGATTGTTCTTGCATACACGGAGAGCGCATAGTAGCTGTTTGCAGAGAGCGTCACGCTGTTTGAAGAGAAGCCTGCCGCATAAGCCGTCGTGCCGTCGTTTGAACCGATTGCGAGAAGTTGAGCTTTCTTTCCGGGGAAGGAGTTGAGGTCGGTGTTCTCGTCGTAGAAGTTGCCGTAGAGATTGTCAAACACGCTTGCGTTCACGTTGGGGAACACCGTCGTCGTTTGATGGGAGTGCGCAAATGACTTGTTGTCGTCCGTGCTCAAAGCAATCGTACCTGCAACGAGTTTGGAATCGGAGGTGTTGGGCTTCAAAGTCTTGTCGCTGAACGTCCAGTTGGAAGGAGTTGCCGCGATAGATTGTTCTTTGAGAGATTTGCCGCTTTCGAGGTTCTCGTCCTTGGTGTCGTAATCGTCGAACGCACCGTTTGTGAAGGTGTAGCTTGACGAAGCGGAAGCAAGGTTTACGGTTTTGACATAAGTTCCCGTGCTTGCACTGTCGTATACCGATTGAGTGATTTCTGCGCCGTTGACGTTTGCAACGTACATAGAACCGCTCGTGAGAGTGCTAGATGCCCAGCGATCGCCGGTGCCGAGAGCAAACTTCAATGTGACGTCGGTGTCTTCTTTCTCACTGCCCTTGACAAACATGGTGAGTTCGCACCAATTGTTGAGGTAGGGGTCGAAGCCGTCCTTGTCGGAGTTGGTGTTGATTTGAGAGAACGTTGTCAAAGTCGAATCGTCTTTGACGGTGTCGCCTTTCTTGACGAGAGAAACGTATGCGCCGCTCGTATCTTTGACGTCTTCTGTTTTTACCCAAACAGAGAAGCGATAGAATTTGTTTTTCTCGACGGTGATTTTGTACGTTTCTATTTCATAACGGCTGTCGCCGCTTGCTTTGATTTGGTATGCGCGAGTGTCGACGATTGAGTAGGGCGCTGCGGGAGTGCCTTCTTCGCCGAGGTTGATCACGCCGTGAGAAATGAGGTCTTTGACAATCGGGTTCTTTGCGTTGGTCGTGTCAAAGCTGGGCACCCATTCCTTCGGGATGCCTGCGCCGAGTTGTCCGATGCCTTCGGGGTAGGTTGCGTCGCCTGCTTCGAGGATGTCTGCAAGCATGTTGGAGCTTGTAAGGTCAACGATAAGACCTTGATAGTCGGTTTTGCCTGCAACTGCCAAGTCGAGAGTTTGATTTGCGTTGCTTGCTTCGATGCCGCTGCCTGCGGTGGGGAGGTTTTCGATTTCCGCAAGGTTGAGTTCGTCAACAAACACCCATCCGTTTGCAAACGTGCCGTTTGCGGTGTATGTGGTTTGAGTCTTGTCCGAACCCCAGTTGGTGTATTCGACAGCCTTGTTGCTGGAAGTGCCTTCCGTGCCGAGCCATAACGTCATGTTGTAGCTGAAATCTTTGAATTGGTTGCCTTGGATATAGAAGGTGTAAGTCTTCCAACCGTTTGTTGTTTGACCGGGATCTACCGCGCCGTCCTCATAACTGTTGGAGTCGATAGCCTGACCGCCGATATAAGTTTTTTCGGAGGGGTTGGAAGAGATACCTTTGATGGTGATGTCCTTGCCGTCGCTGCCCGAAAGCACCAAAGATGCGCCTGCGCCGTGAATGCCGTAGGTGTAAACGTTGATGGAAAGAGCGTAGGTCTTGTTCTTTTCAATGGTGATTGAACGAGAGGACTTGATGCCTTGCGCAGTCATAAGTTGTTGCGAAAGCATAAAGACGTTTGTGCCTACTGCGGACGTCGGAAGATTTTGGATTGCGTCCGTGATTGCTTCGAGGCTGCCTGCGGGGACGTAGGAACGTTTTTCCGCAGTGGAGTTTGCCTTTGTGTAGTAGGTCGTCGAATATTTTTCGTAGTTATTGGCAAATTTGCTTACGTCGATGACTGCGTTGTAGCCCAAAGAGGACGGAGCGGAATCGTTGTTGCCGCTGTTGCCCGTCACGAGAGACCAACCGTTCGGCGTGCCCGAAGAGGAAAGAGTGGTCGTGCCGAAATCGAAGCGTCCGTTGGAAACTTTGAGGGTTGTCGTTCTTGTGGTGAGAGTTGCAAGGTCGGGTGCGTTTCTTTCGCTTTCGACTGCCGCTTTGTATTCGTCGCCGTCGTCGAGTTTGGTGAGGCTGAGGTTGTCAAACACCGCATAACCGGTGGTAAGACCGGTGGTGTAAGAGGTGGAGTATTTGCCGAGCGCAAGCATCACGTTGAGCGTTGATGCGGAGGAGGGAGAACCTTCGATGATGAAGGTGTAAGTTTTCCACTTGCCGTTGGTGTTGATTGCTTCGTATTCCGCATAAGTGTTGGAGCTGACGTAAATACGCGCGCCGGGAGTGCCCTTGTCCGTACCCTTGATGTTGTGAGTCAACACGTCCACCGAGAGCTTGTAGTAACCGCCCTTGGAGATGGTGAAAGAGGTGGAAGTGTAGCCGTAAGCCGTCGGGCCGTGCACTTTCTTGCCGTCCTTTTCGGATTCCTCGGGCATGTAGACCATAAGTGCGTTTTTGATTTTGTCGTCGTCACCGTATCTGCCGCCCGCGATAAGCTTTTTGTAAAGCGTATCGTCGTTGTCGTCCCACTTGCTCTTGTTGGCGTCGTAGAGGGCTTTGTCGAGGCTGATTGCGCCTGCGGTGACGTCGTCCTTGTAGTTGCCGGAGGAGTAGGTCTTGCCGCCCGTCCAGGAAGTGAGTGTGCGGGGGTAAGTCTTGACGGATGTGTCAACGACTTTGAAGTCGCCGTTGGAGATGAGAAGTCCCTTGGTGGCTTCGATCGTTTTAGTCGTATCGTCGTTTCCGTTGTCGGCGTCTTTGTTGCAAGCAACGAGCATAGCCGAAGAAAGCACGACGAGTGCGATCATCAATAGTGCTAATACTGCAAATTTCTTCTTGTTCATACCAAACCTATAAAGAGATTTATTTTGCTTGGACTTGCGTCCGATTGATGTTTGAAATACACGTCGCACGCATATATACGCGCACCATATAAATCAATATGCTTTCTTATCCTAATACAAAAACAATATTTTGGCAATCGAAATTCATATTTTCGCGCAAATTAATAAAACTAAATTCGTGCAGAATAATATCTATATCGGTGCGCCGAGTGCGCAAAACTATTTCAAATATGACCTACAAGCGCAAACTTTATCCGTAAAAAAGAAGATTTTGACGTGCTTTTGTTCTATATTCATAGGTCTTGTCAACGGACTTTTCGGGGCGGGCGGAGGTATGCTTGCCGTGCCGTGTCTTAATTATATTTGCGGCCTTGATGAAAAGAGCGCACACGCCACGGCAATCGCTGTGATTTTGCCCTTGTGCCTCGTTTCGACAATCGTTTACGCCATCGGAGGAAACTATCGAAAAGAAGTGATTTTGCCCGTCGTAATAGGAGTTACGATAGGCGGAATTCTGGGCGCGTTATTCCTCAAAAAAATCTCGCCCAACGCGTTGTCTTTCTTGTTTTACGCGCTTATGACGTTTGCCGGATTTAAAATGATTTTTGACTAAAACGGCATTTTATCGATAAAATTAAACCGATAAAGTGTCGCTTATGTATCAATATGAGGTGAATATGCAATTTTTGTATTTTGTGTTGGCAGGCGTTTTGGGCGGTGTGCTTGCAGGTATGGGAATGGGTGGCGGTACGCTCACTTTGCCCATACTCGTGCTTGTGATGGGGGTTGAACAAATCACTGCGCAATTCGCAAATCTAATCGCCTTTTTGCCGTCGGGCAGCGCCGCTCTTTTGGTGCATGCAAAAAACGGTTTGATAAGAAAAGACAACCTGATTTTCATGCTTTTACCCTCGCTCGCGGCATGTGTTTTTTGCTCGTTTTGGGCAAGCGAAGCAAACGGGGATCTGCTCAAAAAACTTTTCGGAGGATTTTTGGTGCTGGTGGCAGTGTTTTCTCTCGCTGCTAAAATCGTAAAAGAGGTTAAAAAACCTTAAAAAATCAAAAAAGGGGTATTTACATTGTAACTTTTCTAATGTATAATTAACTCACAATTATTTATTAAAGGACTTGAAGGACTTTTCGTTATGACAATTCCGCTTAGGACTTTTCGTCGAGGAATACATCCGCCGGCGAACAAGTTTACAAAAGACGTACCTCTTGAGCAGTTTCCGACGCCTGAGAGGGTTTTCGTTTCTTTGTCGCAACATATCGGCGCACCGGCAAAGGCAGTCGTAGCCGTCGGCGACCACGTTGACGAGGGACAACTCATCGGCGAGGCGAACGGATTTGTTTCGGCAAACGTGTTTTCTTCGGTATCGGGTACGGTCAAGAGCATTTGCACTCTTCCAACCGCAACGGGCGGAGAGGCAACGCATATCGAAATCGAAAACGATTATTTGTACACAAAGCGCACTCTTCCTCCTCTCAAAAATCCCACAAAAGACGACATTATCAAGAGAGTGAAGGACGCCGGCATCGTAGGTATGGGCGGCGCGACTTTCCCAACGCACGTCAAACTTATGCCCAAAGACAAAGTTGACACGCTCATTATCAACGGAGCGGAGTGCGAGCCGTACATTACTTGCGACTATCGTCTTTTCATGGAAGAGGCGGACACCGTTCTGAAAGGCGTCGAGCTTTTGCTCACCGCGCTTGAAATAAACCATGCTTATATCGGTATCGAGGCAAACAAGCCGCTTGCAATCAAGCATCTTGCCGACATAGTTCCCGAAAACGTGGACGTCATGCGCCTCAAAGCGAAATATCCGCAAGGCGCGGAAAAACAACTTATTTACGCAACCACGCACAGAATCGTACCAACGGGCGAGCTTCCCGCAAAAGTGGGTTGCGTGGTGTGCAATGCTCACACTGCGTACGCAATCGCAAAAGCGGTGTACGAAGGCGAACCTTGCTACAAGCGCGCAATGACCGTATCGGGCGGCGGCGTAAAAAAGAGAGGCAATTTTTGGGTGCGCAACGGCGTGCAGTATCAATACATTTACGACGTGTGCCGAGGCAACAAGAGCGAGGAGTTGACAAGAAAAGTCGTCAGCGGCGGTCCTATGATGGGATTTGCGCAAGCGTCTTTGACTCCTGCTTGCACCAAAGGTTCGTCCTGCTTGTTGTTTATGACGGACAAAGAGTTCAATCTCAATCCGACGACGCCGTGCATAAGTTGCGGCAAGTGCATCATCAACTGTCCAATGTCCCTCGTGCCGAGAGAAATCGAAAAAGCGGTTGAAAAAGACGACTTCGAAAGCACTTTCAAAATGGGAGTGCTCAACTGCATAGAATGCGGCGCATGCTCGTATTCCTGTCCCGCAAAGCGTCCGCTCGTTCAGGCTATGCGCCTTGCGAAAAAAGAAATCAAAGCAAGGGGGATAAAGTGATATGGCAAAATACATAGTTTCGTCGTCCCCGCATATATCAACCACGTTCACCACGAGAAAGATGATGTTCGACGTCATCATCGCGCTTATCCCCGCAACGATTGCAAGCGTTTTGCTTTACGGATTTTATCCGCTTTGCATGATGATTTTGTGCGTCGGCACTTGCGTTTTCTCGGAATGGCTTTTCAACGTCATCGGCAAACGCTTTCAAAGCGTGGGCGACTTGTCGGCGGTCGTTACGGGCATGATATTGTCGCTCAACCTGCCGCCCGTCGTTCCGTTTTACGTTCCAATCGTCGGCGGATTCTTTGCAATCGTCATCGTCAAGATGCTCTTCGGCGGCATCGGCAAAAATTTCGCAAACCCTGCAATCACCGCTCGTATCTTCCTGCTTTTGTGCTGGACGGGCGTTATGACGAGTTTCGTATCTCCCATCACTCTTGACAACGGCGCAAATCTGTTCTCGTTCTTCGGACACGCCGTTGACATCGACATCAGCGCAATCACGAGCGCAACGCCTATGGCAGGCGTAAAAAGCTCGATTGCAAACGGTTCGAATCCTGCAGCAGGGCTTAACGCTTTGGATATGTTCCTCGGACGTATCGGCGGAAGCGCGGGCGAGGTCAGCACTCTTGCTATTCTCATCGGCGGCGTGTATTTGCTCATCCGCAGAGTCATTGACTGGCGTATCCCGACGCTTTACATCGGCTCGGTGGTCGTGTTTACAGCAATATTCTTTGCAAACACGGGTTACGTCGGCGAATACATCTGGACGTACCTTCTCGGCGGCGGTCTTATGTTCGGTGCCTTCTTTATGGCAACCGACTACGCAACTTCGCCCAAGTCCTGCCTTGCGGTCGTGATATACGGCGTGGGGCTCGGCTTCTTGACGGTTATATTCAGAAAATTCGGCACTATGAACGAGGGAGTGTCTTTTGCGATATTGCTTATGAACATACTCACGCCGCTTCTTGACAAGATTATGCCCAGAGTGTTCGGCGCACCGAAGAAACTCAATGTGGCAAAACTTGTCAAGAGCAAAAACAAAGAAGCTTTGGAAGGAGGCAAAAATGACTGACGATACGTTGAAAAATGCCTCGATTTCAAACGAGGAAACAAAAGTGGAATCCACCGAGGAAAACGTCGCTACACCTGAGCAACAAAAAGCGGACGAGGTCGTATCCGACGTGAAGGCGGATGCAACGGACGTAAAAGCGGACGTAGCGCAAGAGTATTCCCAAAAGGAAAAGAACAAAAAGAAATTCAAGCTCGGCGACGTTGCAAAATGCACGTTGGTGCTCACCGTCATTGCGCTTGTCGCAGGACTTTTGCTCGGAATCGTCAACTGGGTGACTTACGTCGATCCCGACGGAGTTATCGCAGACAAATGTACGGCGGCTTTCGGCTCGGAAACGTCCGTCAAGGACGAAAAACTTGCGTCCTACGACTACGACAAAAACAACTACGTGGAATCTTGCTTTGTGGCGAAAAACGGCGAGGAAATCGTCGGATATTGCTACTACACGGTGGGCGGCGGCGCAAAGGACGGCTCTATCGAACTGCTTGTGTTTGTAGACAAAGACGGCATTATCAAAGATATTTCGGTTTATGAGCAGGGCGAAACGGCAGGTTATTTCGACAAAGTCGAAAAAGCCAACAAGTCGAAGTACGTCGGCTTGGATTTGAAAACAATAAAGAAACTCGAACTCGTAAAAAACAAATCCGACCTTCAGGAAGGCGAGGTTAGTGCGGTGAGTTCGGCAACCTACACTTCGACGGGTTATCACAATGCGATAGCGGCGGCGGTGTATGCGTACAGAACGTATATCGAGGAGGCGTGATATGAAGAGCAATTCCAAACTTCAAATAGTGTCCAACGGCATTTTCGCGCAAAACCCGACGTTCAGATTGGTGCTTGGCATGTGCCCGACGCTTGCAATCACCACAAGCGCGTTCAACGGCTTGGGCATGGGACTTGCGGCAACGCTTATACTCATCTGCTCCAACGCTCTCGTTTCTCTTTTGAGGAAGGTTATCCCCGACAAAGTGCGTATCCCCGCATACGTCCTCATCATCGCAACTTTCGTTACGTTGCTTGAAATGATACTCAAAAAGTTTATCCCGACGCTTTACAGCGCGCTCGGTATATATTTGCCGCTTATCGTCGTCAACTGCATCATTCTGGCAAGAGCGGAAGCGTTTGCAAGCTCAAACAAAGTTGGCGACAGCATTCTCGACGGTTTGGGCATGGGGCTCGGCTTTACGCTTGCGCTCACTTGCCTCGGCTTCGTGAGAGAGCTTATCGGCAGCGGCACGATATTTGCAGGCTCGCTCGGCTCTCTGACATTCGGCATATCGCTCGGCGCGGCAAGAGATTATTCGCTTGCGATATTCGTTCTTCCCGCAGGCGGATTTTTGACGCTCGGTCTTGCGATGGCACTCGTCAATCTGGTGAGCGACCAAAGAGCGAAAAAGAAACAACTTGAAGCGGAAAAAGCCGCACAGAATATCGAAAACGCAAAATCCGCGCTCGAACAAAAAGAAGGGGAGGCTGAATGATGGAATACTTTTTGCTTATAATCGGAGCGATGTTCGTCAACAACTTCGTCCTCAGTCAGTTTCTCGGTATATGCCCGTTCCTCGGCGTTTCCAAAAAGACGGACACGGCTCTCGGAATGGGACTTGCGGTCACCTTCGTTATGGGTGTTGCGAGCGTCATAACCTGGTGCGTGCAAAAAGCACTTGTTGCGCTCGGTGTAGAATATTTGCAAACCATTGCGTTTATTCTCGTCATTGCCGCGCTCGTGCAACTCATCGAAATGGTGCTCAAAAAGTATATGCCTGCTCTTTACAGTGCGCTCGGCGTATATCTTCCTCTTATCACAACAAACTGTGCGGTTCTCGGCGTTGCGATACTCAATATCGACACTTACGGCGTTGCGAGCGGCATAAGCTTGCTTCAAGCATTCCTCAACGGTACGTTCAGCGGCGTGGGCTTCCTCATTGCGATTATGCTCCTTGCGGGCGTGCGCGAAAAGATGGATTTGGACGCCGTTCCGAAGCCGTTCAGAGGTTTCCCGATCACGCTCATATCGGCGAGCATACTCAGCATGGCGTTCGTTGCCTTCGGCGGTCTTATTTCGACGTCGGGCGCGGTGACGCTCATGTTTCCTTGAGGGAGGTGATGCTTTATGCTTAACTTTATTTCGGCTGTAAATCCGATGACGATATTGTATTCGACACTGGTGTTGCTCGTGCTTGCGTTGGTATTCGGCGTGACGCTTGCGGTGCTCGGGAAAAAACTTGCCGTACACGAGGACGAACGCATCAAACAAGTGCGTGAAAAACTCTCGGGCGCAAACTGCGGCGGATGCGGATACGCAGGCTGCGACGCTTTTGCAAAGGCCGTCGTAGAGGGCAAAGCGGACATCAACGCATGCGCGGCAACGTCTGCGGAAAACAAAAAAGCGATTGCGGACATCATGGGACAAAGCATCGACGCGGAAGAAACCATGATAGTGGTTGCTTGCCGAGGCGGAAAATACGCCGTTGACAAGTACGAATATATGGGCTACGGCAATTGCAGAAGTATGGAATTGCTCGGCGGCGGCAGAAAACAATGCAAATGGGGTTGCTTGGGCATGGGCTCGTGCGTGGATTCTTGCCCGTTCAGCGCAATGAAAGTGGGCGAGGACGGATACGCGCAGGTGGACAGAGAAAAGTGCGTCGCTTGCGGAAGATGCATCAACTCTTGCCCCAAGCGTCTTGTCAAGAGAGTGCCTGCAAGCGCAAAATACTACGTGGCATGCTCCAACTGCTTGAGAGGCGCAAAGGAAGTGCGCGCGGTATGCACGGTGGGGTGCCTCGGTTGCGGACTTTGTGCAAAGGTATGCCCCAACGGCGCAATAACTCTTCAAAACAACCTTGCCGTCATAGACTACTCCAAATGCACCGGTTGCGGAATATGCGCGTCGAAATGCCCCTCCAAATGCATTTTGGAAACAAAACCGCAAGACAAATGATTTGCAAAGCAAATCTCGGCAAATAAAACGTACTGAAAATATTTGAATATATAAGCGGGAAAAGAAAGAAATAAGAATTGAACAATCGTCCTCAAAAGGACACGGCGAAAGCCGCTAGGAGAATTATATGGAAAAAATAGCGATTATCGACATTGGCTCAAACTCTGCAAGACTCGTGCTGGTCAACGTTTTGGACGGAGGCTACTTTGTTGTTTTTGACGAACTCAAAGAAATGGTGCGACTCGGACAAGATATGGACTGGGACGGTTTCATCAAGCCGCAGCGCATTGCGCAGACGATAAAAACGCTTACAATGTTCCGTCGTTTGTGCGACGCAAACAAGGTTGACAAAATCTTTGCGTATGCGACGGCGGCGGTCAGACGTGCAAAAAATCAA
>ENA-UAOK01001318-UAOK01001318.1-human-gut-metagenome-genome-assembly--contig:-NODE-1318-length-11355-cov-6.384602_pt1 | contig 11355 bp, 15 predicted proteins | sample MGYA00243467_ERZ654553 | MGnify/ENA primary metagenome ERZ654553 (study PRJEB26926, sample SAMN06164886) | human gut metagenome | biome: ENVO:00009003; feature: ENVO:2100002; material: ENVO:00002003...
CTCTCCGTCGTCGGCAGCGTCAGATGTGTATAAGAGACAGACCCTACACAACCCTACACACTTACAATTATTTACACATTATCAAGCGACAGTCCATTGAAGTATATACCGCCCCTTGTTCTTACTTTCTCAAAGCGTTTTGCAAGCTCCATACCGAACTTTGTTGAACTCATACGATATTCATTGTTCTGCTCAGCCCAGTTAAGATACGCCGCAAAAAGCTGACTTGACTTAACGCTCAGACCCTTGCCCACAGTACACTTATCCTCAACAAATGCAGAGATAACGTCCATTTCACGGCGGTACTCCCTCACTTCTTCAAGGACGGCACGAGGCATTTTAAGCCCCTCTTTCTGCCACAGCAGACAGCCCTCGACTGCCCAGCGGAATATGCCCGTAAGCTCCGCCGACAGCTTGTATTTCAGCCTGCGGTCTATCTTTTCTTCGGGGATCTGCACAGTGAAGGGTATCATATGTATCCTTCGCCATATGCCCGTATCTGTTCCTCTGATGACAGGCTTATGGTTTGTCGCCATCCAAAGCTTGAACTCAGGTTTGAACTCGAACTCGTCACCGTAAAGCTTTCTTGCGGTAACAGTATCGTCGCCTGTAAGCTGTTTGAGCAGACCCTCGTTGATACGAACGCCCTCGTTAGGCTCAACGCTTGTCACGAGCCTTGCACCTTTCAGACGGGCTATATCACTGTTTATGGCGGTGCTCTGATTACTGCGTACCATAATAGTTTCAGGCTGGATATTTGCCGCATAGTCTCCGAAAATATCCCTTATGATATCAATGAAAGTTGACTTGCCGTTTCGTCCTGTTCCGTAAAGGAAGAACGCACATTGCTCGGTGGTCGAGCCTGTCAGGGAATATCCCACAGCTTTCTGAACGTATCTGATAAGGTCTTTATCCTTTCTAAAAATATCATCAAGAAAGGCAAGCCAGCGAGGACAATCGGCGTTCTCTGAATACTCAACGGCTGTCATTTTCGTCAGATATGTCATAGGATCGTGAGGAGATATGCCGCCGCTTCGCAGGTCGATAACTCCGCCCGGGGTATTGAGAACAGTTTTAAATCTGTCCATTTGAGCAGGCAGAACAGGAACGTGGTGCATGACCTCGCTTAGCATTGCGTTCTTTGATTTGTTAGAACGGCAGGACTTCATATGCTTTTCAAAAGCCTTTGCCATATCCGTTCCCTCGTCTGCGTCAAGCTGAGCGTACACCTTTGCCTCTGCCGCCATACAAGCCACAGCCTTGTCAGCAAGGCGTTTAACTGTGCCTGTCATATCGGTACACCACTTTCTGCCGTCATACCAAAGCCAGCGTTTGTCTGTATAGCAGTATCTCACCTGCTCGCCGAAAAGGTCAACAAAGCGTTCTGCGTTGCCTGTATCGTCAAATGAATAAAGTCTTGGCTTGGCTTCTTCCTGCTCCACAGCGCCCACAGAAATCGGCTCAGAGGCCGACTTGAAGTTGAGAGAAAATCCCCCTGCGAACTTTGGCGAATAGGTCTTGTCGCAATCTGCAATGGCTTTCTGGATCGTAAGTGCGCCGTAGGTCGAACCGCTTTGCGCTCTGTCCCACTTTTCACGCATAAGACCAGAGGAGCGGAATATCATATCCATTTTTTCTGCGTCACAGCCTGTCCAGAACGCAAGCATCGAGCAGAACGCCATATCAGCTTCACTCTGCGAAGCATATCCTGCGGTTCTTCCACTGTAGAGGGAAACAAACTTTCCGCCGTTCTTTGCACCTGCCGCCGCTTTGATTATCTGGTCTGCGGTGTCAAGTCTGACAGCAGGAACAGCCTTTGCCACAGGCTCGTGACCGCCTCCTATGTACTTTTCGTGCAATGGCTTTATGCTGTCGGAACACTCTGCGATGCCCTCATATTCTGAGCAGGAGTTGCCTGTCATAACGAAAAATCTGCCGTCCTCATACATCTCAACTGAGCCTTTACGTCTGCCACGCTTCGGGAGCGTTCCTCTGCATATGATATGTATGCCCTTGCCCGATTGAGATATTTCAGTATAGCTTTGCAGGGTGGAGATAAATTCAGATATGATGTTGCCGTTCTCTCCCCTTTGGTATGCCTCAAGCTCCTCCTCTTTGCCGTCAATGTCAACACCGAAATATGGACAGCCACCGAACATAAATCCTATGCCCGAATGTTTTTCTGAGGCTCTCACAGCCGTATCGAAATCGCACCAAGTAGAGGGGTTATTTGACATAGCCCCTCCGCCAGTAAGTGCGTTTATCGGCACTTTCTTTATCTTCCCTCTCTTTTCATCAGGCACAGCGTCCCAGCATATCCAGTTTGGCAGGGCTTTAATCTCCTGCGGTATTTGTTCGTACATATATCCAACTCCTAACATAAATTTTGAAAAGTCAAAGCCTTTCACTTATCCCCGAAAAACGTTCAAAAAGTTGCATTAAAAATGCAACAATTGCAGAAATGTTGCCAAATTAAAATATAAATCATTTGTTTGCACAAAATATCATCTGCGTTTTTATGCAAAAGCACTATGACTTTTCGCTTTTCTCAGAAATCAGAACGGCACGCCGTCATCTGTAAGCACGTCCTCAAAATCTTCAAGGGAACCTATGGCGCTGTCAGCCTGCGTATTTGTCTTAGGCGTTGCAAAGCCCGTCTGCTTAGTCGCAAAGCTGTCCGCTGTTGGTGCAGAGGATTTGAACTTATGCTTGCATTCAGGATACTTTGTAGGGTTGACAAAATTAATGCGTTCCCGCTCCTTGCCGTTCCATTCTTCGTGCGTGAGATCTACCCTTATGCACTTGTTCAGCAGGTCGGTGCAGTATGCTTTAAGGCTGTCATACTCCTTGCCGTCAGGAAGCTTAGCCGCCTTGCCCATTGCCATAAGCTGAGCAAAGTTGTAGCCCTCCACCTGCATATCGTTTTCGTTAGGCTCGTGCTTTTTCCATATGGTGTGGAACAGGCAGGAGTTGCCGTATTTCTGCCCCTGCACGTCATTTCTGATGACAAGAGTGAAGTTAAGACCCACCGAGCCTTTCTTTGTTGTGCGTTCCTCGATAGCGGTTATGATGCACTCGTAATCGCCCTCCGGCTTTAATCCGTTCTGAAATGCCTCTGATTGATTTGACTTAAATCCCATTTTTTATTCCTCCGTTAGTAAATTTACTGCGTCCTCTGCTGATCGGCATATGCCTGCCAATGCTCCGCACTCACGCATTTTTGTTATGAACTTCTTCTGCTCAGGACGAACTCGTCCCGACTTTGTTTTGACTTCGATAAAGACAGCTCTGCCGTCCTTATGCCTTACACCGAACAGGTCTGAAAAACCTTTCGGCACACCTGTGGTGAAATATCTGCCGTCAACTGTTCTGCCCTCGCCCACGTTCACACGAAAGACAGTGCAGTAGGGCGATACCGCACAGCGTATCTCGTTTTGTATCCTGTGTTCTTCCGTCAACCTATAAGCCCCCTTTGCCTTGCCTGATAATACGCCCAGCCTGATTTGTAACCGTGACTTTTCGCATACTGCAAAAGTTCGGGATAGGTATGACAATCGGCAGGACTTGAAAAGTCAAGCTTAAATCCCTCCACCTTTACAAGCCCAACGCTGCTGTCAGTTTCAAGCTTTCTCTCGGCTGAGGGGAACTCATATCCGCAATGAGGACAGCATACTTTCACCCCCGCAGGAGGAGCGGAGAAAGTATAGAAACATTCGGGGCATTGTTTCACCTTGTCGCTCTGCTCCTGCTTTTTATGCTGAGCTTTCGGCTTTTTCTCTAAGCTCCACTCCCTGTCATCGTCAGGCATACCAAACCTTGCATAGTTGCCAACGTGGTCGATTATGACGGCTCTTTTATTTGGACGATACCGCATACATCTCATAGCCTGCTGAATGTAAAGAGTAAGGCTCTTGGTGGGTCGCAGGAGTATGGCACACTCGCAGTCGGGGACGTCAAAGCCCTCCGAGATAAGGTCAACGTTGCACAGCACAGTTATATCTCCCCTGCGGAAAGCTGAGATAATGCTGTCACGTTCTGCCTTTGGGGTCGAGCTGTCGATATGAGCCGCCTTTATGCCGTTGTCATTAAATACCTCTGCCGTTCGCTGAGAATGTCTTACAGAAGCACAGTAGCAGACCGCTTTTTTGCCCAAAGCAAGCTGTTTGTAATACTTTATGACATCACCAAAAACAGTATTTTTCACCATAGCTTTTTCTATCTCAGCCGCCATATATTCCCCGTGAGAAACGTGAAGTCCTGTAAGGTCGGCAACGTCAGGAGCATAGTAGTCATAAGGTGCAAGACAGTTGTTATCAATAAGCCATTTTGCGGATACGCCAACGATAAGCTTGTCGTTCACGTCACCAAGCCCGTCACCATTAAGGCGAACAGGAGTCGCAGTAACGCCCACTCTCGGCACGTCCGAAAAGTATTCGTATATGCGTTTGTATGACTGAGCAAGGCTGTGATGATTTTCGTCAGTTATGATAAGTGCAGGTCTGGCAAGCTTTTTAAGCCGTCTTGTAATAGTCTGCACCATACCCACCTCGCAGAGTTTCATATCAACGCCCCAGCGAATAAACGTCTTTTTTATCTGATCCACAAGCTCACGGCGGTGGACAAGAAAAAGCACTCTCTTGCCGTTAAAGGTCGTTCGCCTAGCCATTTCAGCCACTATGCAGGACTTTCCTCCACCGCAAGGCAAGACTATGCAGGGTGCTTTATAACCTGCACGCCAAGCCTGCCTTACCTGCTCCACCAGCTCATTCTGATACGCTCTCAGCTTCATTGGACTTCGCCGCCTTTACCCTTTTCAGAACGCATTTCATACAAAGCTGTTTGCCATAATTCTTCATCGAGCCGTCTATTATCTGCTGAACAGTACGCTTGCCGTCTGACATTATCGTCTTTCCGCACTCTGAACAGATATGCTCGTCTGCAAGATGATAGTATGTCCTCAGTGCTTCATCAACAAGTTTCAGATCGTTGCTTATGTACATACTGTCGAACAGCCCGATAGGACTTTTGCAGGTGTCAGTGCCGTCCGTCTGAGTGGCGAAAAGATACTTGCCGTCAACCACAACAGTTTTAAGCACAGTTGTGAACATACCCTCGACAGTTATCTTCTCATCAAGCAGCTTGCCGATAGTTTTAGCTTTCTGCCTGCCGTCCTCGCCTGTATCAAGGTGATTGAGAAAATACACGATAACATCTTCGGGAAGCATTTCAACGCTTCTCACAAGCTCCCAAAAATTCTTTGCAATGTCGGTGAACTTCTGATAGCCCGTTTCCTTTGCACGGCGCATAAACTCGTTCACCATAAGATACTGACTGTCGTCAACGGCTATGGACTTTGCCGTCTGAGCTTTCATAAAGCGTTCTATCTCACTGTAATTGTCGGTATGTATCGTTGACTTAAACTGTGTGCGGAACGGAAGCTGTTTTCCGTTCACGTTCACAAGTGCAAGCTCGTCCTCTTTGAAATTTCTCAGGGAAGCAGATTTGCCGCTTCCCGAAAAGCCTAATACAAGTATCGCAAGTCCCATTCTCTTTCCCTCCTTATCTTATGGTCAGTCCCGGTCTGCGGACAACTGCCGCATATGGTATCTCTCTGCCTGCCTCGATAGCCGCCTTGACAGCCGTCTTGCTTATGTCAGGATCTTTGTATTTCAGCAGGCTGTCATCATTGACCTTTGCCCACTCCACAAAGGCTTTCGGGTCTGTTATCTCGGTGCTTTCCCTGCCCTTTGTTATGCTTATCTTAGCCATAACGCCCTCTATTTTGTTAAGGTTGACCCTCTGCATACTGTTCATAAGATAAGCTTTAAGGCTCTCTGCCTGCTTGACCTTCTGCTCACGTCTTGCTTTGAGGGCTTTCTCCTCTGCTTCAAGCATTTTCGCCTCGCTGTTCAGCACCTTAACATAAGCTGCAACGTTTTCTGCCTTGTCTGTAAACTCAGCCTCAACGCATTCAAGGGTATCAAACCACACCTTTTCAGCCTCAGCCTTTTCCTCTGCCGTAAGCTCGGCATTTTCCGTCATATCCTCAAGGCTGTCAAAAAGCCTCTGAAAATCGTTTGTAAGCTCATAAAGTTTCATTTTTATACCTCCAGTTTTGAATTGATTATATCCGCAAGCTGTCTTGCTTTCTGTGTGAAAAGTCCATAATTGTCGCTGTCATTATGCTCGTTCACAAAGCCCACGAGCCTTGTTACGCTGTCAACAGCGGTGGAAAGATAAGCCTTGAATATGGCTTTATCGTCCTGCACGGGGGCGGTATCCGCCTTCCCCGAAAGCTTTTTCTCATACTCCGCCTTAGTTCTGTCAAGCTCTGCACGAAGCTGTGAAAGCTTGTCCTGCTTATCCTTTTCAGCCTGCTCAGCTTTCTGCAAAAGCTCTCTGCGGTCTTTCAGGCTGTCTTCTTCAAGCTTTGAATATTTTTCCGACCAGTCAAGGTCAACACGCCGCATAGCGTCTTTAAGGTTTGCCACCTCTTTGCTGTCCGTTTCCACAGCCACCTCGATAGGACGGCTCTCAAGGTCCTTTATCTCGGCTTCAAGCTGTGTTACCTTATTTTTCATTTCAAGCACCTTTTTATCCGCCATAAAGACCTGATGGCTTGCCTCTGCATTTGACTCCATGGCTCTGTCACGCTCGTTCTGCAAAATATCTATTTTTGCTTTGAGCTCCTTGACAGTAGTGCTTTCAAGGTCGATATTTTCGGCAAGCTCTGTTCGCTCTTCATCGGAAAGCTTAGCAAGAAGTGTCAGCTTTTTAACTCCGATTTGTAAACTCGAGTTTACAAAATCCTGCGGTAATTTTTCAGCCACTCTAATGTAATTGTACACATTCATTCTTGAAAAGCCTGTTTCCTGCTCGCAATACTCTCCAAAATCTGAGTACCCAAGCTCCTTATAAAGCCTGCTGTCCCTCATTTCCTTAAAGCCCATACACATATCGTAAAGGCTCTGCTGTGCAAGCTGAGCTGAGGTCTTTATCCTGCGGTCAAGCTCAGCCGCCTTGATATATTCTGCCGATAGTTCGTTCATGCTGTTTTACGCTCCTTTCGTTTCTCAGCGAACACCCTGTCAAGATACCGCTGATACTTCTGTTCAAAGTCCTTTATCTCCTGCGGTTTGTCCTCACCGCCGTTTTGTACCACGTTGTTTCTATACCCTCTGCACTGCACGATACCGCCATATTGGCTAACTTCCACAGTATAGTAAGGCTTGTCAGGCTCAGAGGCTTTCCGCAGAAACATTATGCTGAGCTTTCCCATAGCATGGCGTTCTGCATATCCGCCCACACAATGGGAAAGTATCCTGCCCTCGTCCTCTATCTCTTTCACACTGTGTGGCTGTCTGATAAGCAAGCCGTCTGCCGAAAATTCAAGGCAGACACGCTCTGCAAGCCTTTTCGTGAAGTTCTGCAAAACAAGCTCGTCATGCTCATAGTTGATGATCTGAGTGAGCCTGTTGTGCATTGTCCAGAAATCGTGTGGCAATGCTATCATTGTATCGTGAATGTTATACTCCAGCGTTTCGCACTGCTCCAGATAGTCGCTGTAATCAAGAGGTGTCATCTTCTGCTCGTGTATGTATCGTGCCACCCTTTGCGGTGTAAGACCTGTTATCCTCACAAGACGTTCAAGAGTGCCGTGTTCGTTCTTAAAGACCTTTGCTATACTCAGTAAATCTTCCGGTCTGAGTTTTGGATATTCCTCACGATAGTCAAGATACTGCTCCCACAGATATTCGCTGCCTTTGAGTGTCTTGAACTCCGTCTTGTTTAGTCCGAGCATTTTCAGCAGGTCATTACTTTTCCAGTTCACACGCTGAGAGAGCAGGAACTTTTCCTGATATCCCCACCAACCTGTGTATCTCACGCTTGTTACGTCATAGTCTTGCTTCATAAGATACTCAAGATTAGGGTGCTTGCAATATGCGTGAAGATAGCATATAAGCATATTGCCGTGATAATGCTGATACTGACTATACCGCATATCCGATTTGTCTATGGCTTTGATGTTCAGTACCGAATAGGAATTATCGTAGTTATATCCCATACAGCACTTGCAAAAAACAGGCTCACGGAAGTCATTACGCACAGACCAGTTTATGCCGTTATCACTGCCGTATCTCACCGAGCCGTCACGGGCGAACACATACCGCTGTCTTTCCACAAGGTCACCCGTTGAGTATCGGTGAAAGCAACGTGCAAAAAGCTCAGCACCCCTTGTGAGGAACACCACATAATTCTTAGCACCTCTGCCTTTCATCTTATCCATAAGCTCTTTATCCACCGCAGGAAAGCAGTAGATAAGAGCCTCTTTTCTTGTCTTTTTCATACTGCTACCTCAGAAGTCAAGCAAGCTGTCAAGTGACAAGCTGACAGGCGGTTTTGCTGTTTCTTCGCTGTCCGAGCCGTCGCCCAGGTCGATAGTCATATTGAAATGAACGTCCGCACCCTTGAAGTAAAATCTTACAGCTCTGCGGTAGACCTCGATATCCGAGATACTTCCCCCTGCACCCTTAACAGCGTTTTCTGCACACTCAGCGAAAGTCCTGTCCGTCTGCAGGACCGCCTGAGCGAACTCCTCGTTCTGCTCACAGAAAGTTTTGAGGACCTCAAGAGTAGGCTTTGCGACCGCCTGCGCATACTTGCCAAGCTTAGCGGCAGACAGCTCCTGCGACAGCTTGTCCTGAGCTTTCTTTGCGTTAATGTTCATTGCCGTCACCACCTCTCAACTTTTCAAGCTTATCCCTTGTGCTGCATATCTTTCCATACGCCTCGCCAATGTCAAAGGCTCTATGTTCTCGCTCAGACATTACTTCATAGATATCAATTATATCTTCACAAGCTTCATCAGCAGTTTTGTATGCTTGACAAATCTGCTCTTTTGTGCTATCATCAAGGTGTGTTGAATTGATATTTTTCAATATCTCTGAGCTTGTGCTGTTGGCAGACAGTGCAGGCTCGTTTTCTTTTATGTAACGGGTAAAATATACGCCGCATTTATAAAATCTTTTACCAAGCGAACATTGTGTGCAGTTCATATTTCCGTCAGTGCAAACCTCCACCGCCTTTTCAAACTCCTCTTTCGTTATCATCGTTATCCTCCTCTTTCTCAAAACCTTTCTCCCAGTGCCTATCCGCCACGCTCAGCACAAGATACATCACTACATCTATCCCTGCAAGCACGGCTACTGTTATCAGCAGTATTCCTACAATGTTCATTACCACTTTCCTTTCATTTCAACTTCGACCTTGACTATGGGTCTGCCTGCTTCTCTCACTGCACGCTTAATGCTCTCCTCTGCTTCCTCGTAGGCAGTTTCTTTTACGCTTACATACCACCTGTACGCTACATACATTGTAAGCACCACCAAGAGCGCTACCGCTGCGGCACATCTGATTATCTCTAGTACGGCTATCATTTTCTCACGTCCTTTCCGTAAAGCGTGCGGAGCTTTTTAAGCCTTTTCTCGAAGTTGTCGATATCAATGCCCCACACCTCGTAGGCTATCTCGGTATTGACCGAGTGTGGCAGCCATGACTTCACGCCACGCTTTGCCATTTCTTCCTTAACAGCTTTCTTGATCTTGATAGTCTGCGTTTCACCTGTGCCGAACAGTTCCTTGATATCCGAATTGGTTATTTCGGGCTTTTCATAGTACAGCCGCACTGCTATTTCAATGTCAGGTGACCTCATTTAGTCCACCTCCTCGATAGTCAAGACATTCTCACGAGAGCTAATACTTGCCTTTGTCAGAGCCTCGTACTGACTCTTTGCAGCTACTGTGAACACCCTTTTATCATGAAACTGGTCTATTGTTGTGACTTTGTACAGTTTCATACCTTTGTACCTCCTCATTGTGTTTTCTGTCATTTCTGCTTCCAACGAACATATCCGGCAAACATTGCTAGTTATCATGAGTGACAACGGAACTGTGTTGTCAAGCCCTGCAAGCGTACATATACCGAATGCAAGTGGACTTGCTAGGCACAATGCAATGCCAAGATAATAGGCTATCTTTTTTAAATTCAACGTTTATGCCTCCAAATCTTCAAAGCTTATTTGTGCAGTATCTTCACCAACCCACCACTTAAATACATCTGTTCCTGTTTTCCAAGACGTTGGTTTTCCCATTGCTACTCTCCGTTCAACCATTTTGTCAAACGCTCGTATATATGCTTGCTTGTACTTCGGGTACCGTTGAAACTCTGCATGCTGATGTCTTGCCGCAATAGGGCAGCCGATGCAGCCTACACGATTAAATCCACAGCTATATAGCGGATTAATTTCGCAACCGTAGTGATGAAGAAAATCCCATACATCATTGTCATCCCAATCCACTATCGGGTTTATCATCGTTTTCTGCTTTGCATAGCAGTGTTCGACCAAACGTCTGGCATTGTCGTTATCATTGTTCAAGATGATACCGCCTTTTGGTGAAACATGATATTCAGCGCCTATCTTGTCCGCAAATTTTTGCGTATGCTTTGGCTTGTTGAGCACTTGAACGATACCTGAATTGTTTTTGCGATTAGAACTTTCAGCCCAGCGAACACCTGTTATCAGCACCTTGCCGTTGCCCGAACGTTCTTTGAGTTCATCGCAACAGTATCTCACAAGGCGTGTTGGCGGCATCAGCCTTTTAACGATCAGGTTCCACATTGTAATGTGATTACCATCATTATCGTAGGCTTTTTCTATGCGAATGTCGGGCTGCGATTTTATGTATCTCATAGTTTCGGGTGCATCAACAGTTGTCAAATTGTGTACCGCTTCAAATTTAACTCCTGCAAGCTGTGCTAATATCTTGATACAATCACTGTCTTTTCCACCACTGTAAGCAAGTCTATAGCCGTCAGCAGGCTCAAAAGCTTTCAAACGAGCTATCGCCTTTTGCTCCTTAAGCTTGTCCATTAGTTCACCTCTCATTTTCTGTCCGTTCAATCGGACTGTTAGCTGTTGACATTTTCAGCGTTCTGAGTATAATTAATGTCAAGGACTTCATTGATAGCCGCTTCAATCTTGTTTGACTTGATCTCACCTGTCATTATCTTATACAGGTTTGATGTGTCGAGATAAGTTTCAGGAAGAAGCTTCTTGACTTCCTCAATGAGCCACTTCTGTGTCTTGTTGAGTTTAACAAGACGTACCTTGACTTCCACGCCGTACTCAGTCAGCGGTCTTTTACGTTCACTAATAATTAACACCACCTTTGCATAATATTCACACTAATATGTGTTTTACATATTGACAGTTACGTTTAAATGTAATATAATATATTTACCCTGTCTCTTATACACATCTCCGAGCCACGAGACAGGCAGAAATCTCGTATGCCG